>JACKQG010002892.1_pt1 | contig 21771 bp, 22 predicted proteins | sample 8237621 | NCBI WGS metagenome assembly JACKQG01 (sample SAMN15677084, study PRJNA649215) | marine metagenome | biome: marine; feature: Black Sea; material: saline water; isolation source: suspended particulate matter (SPM) from the Black Sea western gyre | collected 2013-06-09/2013-06-10 | depth... | reverse complement strand
GTTTCAAGGTTTTTTCTCCCTGACGTCTTCCTACTGGCAGCATGCCATCGTCGTTGGGCGCATTGCCGAACTATTAAAAGACATTATAAGTTTCCAAATATCAGAAGATGTATACCTTGCCGGCCTCCTCCACGATCTGGGCAAACTTTCTCTCGACCTGGAAGAACCGAAATTTTATCCGCAATTATTGCGGCCGGATTTTCTTGATACAGACCTCAGTACCGCAGAAAGAAAATATGTAGGCATTGACCACAGCCAGGCAGGATTCTACCTTGGGGAAAAAATAGGTCTTCCCAAACCCTACCTGAATGTCATGCTGATGCATCATACGCCTGAAAAAGCTCGGGACAACAACGTCCTGGTTTCCCTGGTGCATCTTGCCGATTTATTTGCCGCAGAAAGATGTGCGGCCATGCCCGGCTGCACAGACAAGCCGGATATCGCCGGTTCCTTCGCCTGGGTTCATATCCAGGAACACCATAGACCTTTTCAAGATGTCAAAGTTGAAGATTTTGTCAACTCTTTCAATATGGAACTGAACCGATCATGGGAAGCCATTACTGAAGGAACTCCGGCATGCTGACATACTCTTCTTTCACGGTCTGACGTTTAATGGAAAAAAAAACAAAAGTCATTTCCGCGGAGGCCATCCAGCAGAGAATTGGTGAGTTGGGCACAGAAATAAGCCGTGATTTCAAGGGGAAAAAACTGCTTGTAATCGGTATTCTCAATGGCGCTTTTATTTTCCTGGCCGACCTTGTCCGGCAGATTGACCTTCCCATTCAAATTGATTTTGTTCGCGTGGCCAGTTATGGTGCCTCTACTACTTCTTCCAAATCCATATCCTTTTCCAAAGATATTGAAATCCCGATTCAGAATCAGGAGATTCTGCTGGTGGAAGACATCATCGATACCGGCAGAACCATAACCTGGCTCAAAGACTATTTTCAGGATAAGACATCAGGCAATATTCATGTCTGCGCCCTGATCGACAAAAAAGAACGAAGAGAACAGGAAATCCTTATCAATTATTCAGGTTTCCAGGTCCCTGATGGCTTTCTTGTCGGCTATGGACTCGATTTTGCCGAACAATTCCGTCACCTGCAGGATATCTATCACCTGGAAAACTGACCCCTGTAATCAGGGTAACACTCCCGCTTAGGAGAACTGAACTCTCCTTCTTACGGTAAACAGCCCCCAACAACCTTTCCGCCCCATGGAACTGAATATGGATTTGCAGCATACAGATAAAAATTATCTCTGGCACCCCTACACCCAGATGTACGATTACCAATCCAGGGATCTTCTGATCATTGACCGGGCAGAAGGGCTTATGCTCTATGATGAAAAAGGGAAAAGTTATTTTGACACCATTTCTTCATGGTGGTGCATCCTTCATGGCCACAATCATCCGACGATTACCGGATATGTAAAAAAACAGCTGGACAGGCTTGACCACGTAATACTTGCCGGCATATCCCATGAGCCTGCTATCCGGCTCGCTGAAAAACTTGTCACACTTACTCCAACACCTCTCAGCAAAGTGTTTTTTTCAGATAACGGCTCAACCGCCAATGAAATAGCCTTGAAGATGAGCCTGCAGCATTGGCGCCATACCGGCCAGCCATCACGAAAATATTTTGTTTCTCTTGAAAGAGGATATCACGGTGACACCATCGGCACCATGAGCCTGGGCGGGATGCCTGATTTCCACAAGGAATTTGCCGATCTTCTTTTCACATCCTTTACGATTCCCTCGCCGCATTGCTACCGCTGCCCCATGGAACAGAACCGCAAAACCTGCAATCTTGAATGTCTGCAACCATTTGAGGTTCTTCTCGAAGAGAAAGGAAAAGAGATTGCCGCCATGATACTGGAACCTCTCATTCAGGGAGCAGGGGGAATACGGATGTACCCCCCCAAATACCTGAAGAAGGTCGCGGCCCTCACAAAAGAGCATGGCATCCACCTCATCTTTGATGAAGTTGCTACTGGCTTCGGAAGAACAGGGAAAATGTTTGCCATGGAATATGCCGATGTCTCCCCCGATTTTCTCTGCCTTTCCAAGGGGCTTACAGGCGGGATGCTCCCCATGGCCGCCACCGTCACCACTGATGAAATATATCAATCTTTCTACGGACCCTATGGCGACAATAAAACATTCTACCATGGCCATACCTTCACCGGTAATCCACTCTCTGCCTCCGCAGCTCTTGGATCCCTCAAGGTTTTCGAGGAGGAACAGCCTTTCGCCAGGATGCAGGAAACCGTTCCATACCTCCACAAAAAAATGGCCCCTTTCAATAATCTTCCCTGGGTCGGAGATGTACGCTGTCTTGGAATGATCTGTGCCGTTGAGCTGGTAAAAGATAAAAAAACAAAGGAAGAATTCTCTTTTGAAGAACGGGTTGGATGGAAAATCTATCTCGAAAGCCTGAAAGAAGGGCTGATCCTGAGACCCATGGGAAATACGGTCTACCTCTGGCTGCCCATATCTACAACAATTGCCGAAATTGATGAGATTACTGAACGGACATACCGGGTTCTTTCCGATCCAGCAAATATCAACGGCTGGGGCAAGTAACCACTCTCTGCATTAAAGGCCTGCCACGGCTGTCAATTATAGGCAAGATTCAGGGTTCCTTTAATTTACTTCGCCGGCAGGACTATCCTCATCGATCTTACGCAGGGCATTCATTAAAAGCTTCATAAAATCACCAAGCTCTTCCGCCTGCATCTCTTCGCCTGAAAGACCGGCACTGAATTGAAAACGGCCTATATTTTTTTCAGCGATAATGCGGTGAATGGCTTCTTCCTTTTCTTTTCCGGCATACCGGGCATTAACCAGTTCTCCCTCCCGGAAAGAAACATTTGCCTTGCCCTCCGGAAATTCCAGGGTCAACACCCCTGTCTTGCCGTTCATATTGAGCGCCTGGAAAAGCTCCAGCTGGGACATCTCACGCAAAGATCCGGTCATAGCCGCGGCAACCTCCTGGAGACGCGCGGCGTTTGTTCGGCTCAGCCGGCCAGTAAGGAGCTGCAGCAGATACGTGTATAGAGACGGATTCTCACTCATTACCGTTTTCAAATCATCGCCGCTGATGCTCAGCACTTCTGTTACTTCAAGGGCTTTGACGGTAGCACAGACAACCTGGGAAGAAAGTTGACTCATCTCTCCGATAATTTCGCCTCTGCCCAGATTGGCAAGAGTCAGATCCCCATCAACAACAGCAACCTTTCCCGACAGGATAATATTTACATTCTGGCCCTCTTCTCCCTTGCGGAGCAATTCCTCCCCTGGCACAAATTTCTTATAGGAAAAATAAGAAAATATGGAAGAAAGATTTTTTTTATCGACCTTTTGGAAAATATCCATATTCTCAAGATCGTCTACCAAATCGGGCGGCAGATCAGGTGCTGTCCCAAGAATCAGGGGCATTGCCGAATCTTCTTCCTGGCCACCCTCGAGACTCCTGGTCATTTTAAACTTAATGAGACCTGAACATCCCGAACAACTGAACAACTTGTCGTAATCACGGGAATCGCTGCTCTGGCCCATGAGAGAAAAAAGGAGCTCTGTCATTTCCCTGGCAAGAATCAGGCATACCGGTTTACCGAGAGGAGGCACCAGAGCCTTGTCTGACAGCTGCAGGTTATCCTCCAGCACATACAGCGGACAATTTTTATCCTCAACAATTTGGAATGTTGCGATGAAAGGACTCATTCAATCAATTTCCGGTTATCATTAGCTACGCTCTACTCTTTCTTTCTGCTCGCTCTCTTCTTAACAAAAAAAGCGCATAACAGCAATCACCGCAAGCAATACAGCAGTATTACTGCATAAAATAAGGAGGCCATGCCGCCGCCCCCCAATTCACCCTCTTTTCACCCCATCCAAAACAGTCGCAAAGAGCCCATATGGCGCATATATAAATTTTGCTATATAATTCCCGCCATTTTTTATACAATATTCATTGTACTTATTCATTCACAAGAAATATTCGACAACGCAATAGTAACGAGGTTTCATTGCATGGCTGTTAGCACTGATCAATTGACTGCAGATTATAAAGAGGTTCAGGAAAGGTTTGCTCACTCTCCATACGTCAGTATTCTTTCCACCGAAGGCGAACCTCCTAAATCATATGAGATAGAATATCGCATAAAAGGCCTTACCAAAAATGACGCCGGTGAACTCGTTCCCGCTGACTGCCACCGAGTGGAAATTGTTCTGCCCTTCGGCTACCCGCATTTTCCGCCCAGCTGCAGACCCCTGACTTCTGTTTTTCATCCTGACTTTGACCCTGATGCTATACGCATAGTTGATTTCTGGGAAAAATCTCGTTCCTTATCAGACCTTATTGTTCACATTGGCAATCTCATCTGCTTTGCCCAACACAGCTCTGAAAATGTTTTTAACACGGAAGCGTTTGAATGGGCGAACATGAACAGCGACAAACTCCCCCTGGAGAAGATTGACTTTTCTGTCCAGGTAAAAGAGAGTGAACCTGTCTCTGATGACGATGAGGACATGGAACTTTCCATGGAAACCGAAAACGAAAAAGAAGCGGAAACATCTCAACTTCAGGGAGAGAGACCTAAGCCAGAGGCAACAATAACTCCGCGCCAGGCATCCATACCCCAAAGCAGTTCCAATCTATTCAAGTTGCTCGGAATAACGACCTTACTGGTTCTCGTCACAGCCGCCGGCCTCCTTGTTCTCGATATCCGAAATCACAGCAAAACAGAACAAAACTGGCAGGACATCCAGGCATTAGTCAAAGAAAACCAATTCACTGAAGCCAACCGCCTGATACTGGAATCACAAAAACGTCTTGGATCCATTAAGTTTCTAAAAAAAGCAGAGAAACAGGTATTACTCCAAAATGTCAATCGGCTTGCCAATTCAGAAAAATTCCAACAGGGCGTACAGGGAAAGATGCTAGTAAACGGTGTCTATCTCACAGCCCGGGAACTGCAGGCCGTTAAAGAATTATCTGATCATCTTTCCCAAGGAGAAAAACTGGCAGAAACCTCTCAATGGGGAGAGGCGTCTAAAGCCTTTGAAAAGGCAGTAACTATAGCAAAAGACATGGGAGAGAACTCTCCAATGTCAGTACCAGACGTTCAAGAGCTCTTTACCAGAAGCCTTATTCTTGCCCAGATTGCTACAGGAAACAGCCTCCGGGCCCATGGGAAATGGAAGCAGGCCCTCGGCATTTATGAAGATGCCCTGGAGCAACTTGAAACGATAAAAAATATGAGGCAAGATACCCCTACGTCGAAAAGAGACATATCCACGAGTATCCTCAACAAAACAGAGGAGTTTCTTGAACAGGCTCGATTAGGGGCAGGTGCCCTTGGCAGCACCCAGAATGATATCAGAAAAAAAATTCTCTCCGCGTCCATCGAACGTGAAGAGTACAGAGTCGCCAGCTATTTACAACAGGAGGAATATGGCAGAGCTGTAAAATCCTTGCAGAGTATTGTTTCACTTATTAACAAAAGTCCTTTTGCCGCAGAAAAGAAATTTGCCGCAATAAAACAATCAGCTCTGACCAGACTTGAAGAGAATACTTTCCTCTTCGAAATTCAGGAAAAAATAAAATATCTCTACGCGCATTACCAGCAGATCTTCAAAGAAAAATTTGATTCAGCGGCAACCTCTGAACTTTCCGACCCTGAAATAGAATTCGTCAAGAGCTCCGGCAAGATACTGATATTTAAAATGCAGTGTCAGGAGAAAATTCGAAGACAAAAATATACCCTGGAGATGTTTTCCCAGTATGACACTGTCTCTCAAAGCTGGAGTGTCTACAAATAATCCTGCAAATGCAAAGCGAATCTTCTTGCTGTTGACCTTTTCAGGCTTTGGTGATATTTTCATTCTCATACTCAAAGCATCACATGCGCCCGTAGCTCAGCTGGATAGAGCATTGGACTTCGAATCCAAGGGTCGCACGTTCGAATCGTGCCGGGCGTACCACAAGAAACACTTGCACCTGTAGTATTCCAGGAAAGATCAGATCTTTTCTATCAAAAACTGATCTTTTTTCAAAAATGTTTATAGTATCCAGTACTACAATGAAATTTTATCGAGGAGGTACTGCCATGACTGAACAGAATCAAACAAACCCGGGCCTGCAAGCCCAAGACGTTCACTGGAAATGCGGCAACTGCGGAAGAACAACATGTTCACAGACACCGCCAGAGGTTTGCCCCGCCTGTAATGAGAAATGTGACTTTAAAAATGTTACCTGTTACGCTCCGGAGTGCGGCGGTCCGGGGAATATTGACCCCCGGCTGTAAAAATACCCTTCTTACATTGTTTCACCTGAATTCCCCGGCCCCGCCGCCGGGGAATAACAAGCCCCTGCTATACCGGCACGAAACAAGCCTACCTGTAATCCTGACAGGCCTTTACGGCACCTTCTTCCTCTTTATGCAGGCAGTCCACCAGGACTTTCTGCTCATCTCTGGAAAGAACCGCCCCTTTACGCACCATACGCTTAACGTTCCGGCGCCAGTCACCTTTACTCTTCCTGCCAATTTTCTGACAAACTCTGGTAAGGTAGTGACACGTACCGCATTTTGTTACAAGAAGTGTTTCACAGCTACTTTTCTCAGGCTGATCTCCTTTTTCAGCTTGCAGCAGAGCGACAAACAGCATAAGCAAACAAGCTGTCGCACCCACTATGCCAATAAATCTGGTTGTCATTGTCCAATTTCCTTCTTTTTATATACCGCTGTTCCAGGCAGAGTAACTCTCGGCACTGCAGGAGAAACAAGCTGTCAACGGGCGATTTTGGTAAATTTTGAACCCTCAATCGTCAAGTTATACATTAACCCCTTATTACCAAAAACAAAACCAACGATCGGGTCTGCAATATCGACGGTATTGATGTCCTCGCCAACACCCCATTTAATAAGGGCTACCGACCCATCGACCCCGGCCTTCCACCCTTTGCTCTACCTGAAATTACTAAGCGCCTTGGTCGTCATAAAAACAAGAACAACTGTTTTTGACTGGGCGCCCATCTGAAAACCGATGGATGCCGCCGCGGTATTATAATAGGCGACAGTCGCCCCGCCAACCCGAAGCGCCCCCTCACCGTATTCTCCGCCAATTCCAAAGCCCGCCTTAATAACGGAGGGAAAAACAAGGACCCCTTTTGCCCTGCCAAGGAACTGGGTTCCACCCCACACTTCCTTTTTGAATCCTTGCAGGGCCTCATCAACACCAATGTTGATTTCTTCAGCGGAAGCGGCATACGCATTACCACATCGTATACAGTTCCCTGCTGAAATAAAAACAAAGAGCAAAACTACTGTTACAGAAACCATCTTTACCAACTGAACCATGAAAGTCTCCTCCTCACCTTTCCTATTATAAAATTAGCTATTCACCAGTCTAGCGAATTTACTTTATCATTCTGACGATATTTCCTTATAATAGAATGACAGGAGCCATCATGCAAGATTCAAAAGGAATCAAATTCATATCCCATATAACAACGTCACTCTGGACATATCATGTTGTTCGCATACTCATGAGTGGTATTTTTATTCTGGCGGGAATATCCAAACTGGTGCACCTCGACATCTTTGTCATGATTATAGAACTCTACATTCTCGATTCCCCTATTCCTATCCCCATATCATGGCTTCAACCTGCTGCCTTTTTCCTCGCCGTCCTTGAAGTTATCACAGGAATCGGCCTGCTATTCGACTTGCCGGTATTCCTTTCCTTACTGGCCGGTCAACTCTTCTTCTTTATAGGAATTCTGCTTTATGGCATTGCCATAGGGCTGGATGTTGATTGTGGCTGTTTCATAATTGATGATCCTGACAAACCTATACATAGCGGTCTACTATCAGCGCTTATCCGGGATTTTCTGATGATTATAGCTGTATTTTATTTATACTGGTGGCGATGGCATCATAAAAAATCAGAACAGATATGACATCTACAAACCAACCTGTTCAACTGACAAAGCACCAAATAGCCATGGATATCATTTACAGTATGGAATAAGTTGAATGCATACAATGTTCATCAATTCCAATATTCCGAAAAAATGAACCATTTTATCTTTTTCTCGGAAACACAACCACCCGCCTTCATTTTCATTTTCCCCAGGCCAACAACCTAACCTACTAATATGTTAGATTAAAACAAAAAAAACAAAGGACAATTCGCCCTCCTGACATGATAGGCATAAAAAATGCATCTTTTTAGGTAATTATACGTTTAATGAGGAAAAACGAAAGTAACCAAATGAAAAGGGAGGTAGAATTTATGTTCACTTTAAAATCTTTGAAACGCGCCTTGATTGCGGGTGCAATCACCCTAAGTATTCCTGCAATTGCCAATGCAGTGCCAAGTCTCGGGGTATATCCGAGCCCTATTGTTGGGGCCTATGAAGAACACCTGGGTCATTATGCGCTTCCTATAGACGGCCCTACTGGCATTACTATCTGGTATGGGGACAACAGTGCTATGTCTTCAGCTGAAAAAGCTTCCCATGTTTGGCTACTAACAAACTCGGCCAACGGACTTTCATTCTCTTTTGGAGGGACAGATTTTGAGGCAGTAACTCTTCCAGGCAAAAAAACGATTGACGCATACAAAGACCAACTTCCTGCAGCAGGGGTACAGTATTTTGGTGTTAACCTGGGAAATGTTTTATCAGCTGGTTGGGGCCCTGCCCCTGACGCATTTGCCCCAGGTGAATTTTATTTCCGTTCCGGAACAATTAATTATACCGGTCTAGGACCAAACGACTGGCTATTTTCCGTGGCCGATAATCCCAATGGCGTTGATGTCAAGGACCCCAACTCTCCTAAAACAACAGCTAGTTCCGCTGTTCCTGAACCAGCAAGCATGCTGCTCTTTGGCACCGGCCTTGTTGGCCTCTTCGGGTATGGCCGTCGGAAAAGAAAGAAATAACCCATTTCCCTAATTCTGGAATCACAAGGCAGGGTCAATTTGGTCCTGCCTTTTTTTGTGGCATGATCGAATTTCACCACAGAAGACACAAAGTCTTTTTCTTTCTCTGTGCACTCTGAGCCTTTGTGATATATAACCACACCATGATTGATACACACGACACAAGAGAAAACTACTGCAGGATGCTTGGCCATGTCCTATCTTTTCAGTATTGCCGAACCATGAAGGAAGGTCTTCCCTGCGGGAGGATACTTGACTGCTGGTTTGAAGTGATGCCGATCCAGGAGTTTATTGAAGAGAACTACTCGACAGAAGAAAAGATAAAAATTTTTGAACCGCCAAAGCAGAGAATGCTTTCGCTGCTGGAACTCATCGAAAAAGCGAAGAAAAAATAACCACGAAGGACACGAAACTCACGAAGAAAAGATTAAAAAATTTCTTCCTACTTCAGCATAATCCCATCTTCGTGAATTTCGTGGCAAACCTTAACTTCAGGCACTTTAGCGCACTTCAAATTTTGGTCATTTTCTTCTTCAATCCCGCTCCGACAACAACCAGCAGATACAGCACTCCGGCAAGAAGCACAATCGTGGCTCCTGTCGGCAGATCAGCCTGATAGCTCACAGCAAGCCCGCCGGTTACACAGAACATGCTGAGCAGTGTTGCAATTGCCATCATCTGCCATAGCCGGCCACCGATATTTCCTGCTGTCGCTGCCGGCAGGGTAAACAGGGCAATCACCATGACGATCCCGACAATGCGTACCATAAGAACAATGGTGAGAGCGGTGAGACAGAGCAGAAGCAGGTAATAGAGGCGGGTATTTATCCCGCGGAGACGGGCAAACTCCTCATCAAAACAGAGAGCCAGCATCCTGTTGTAAAATAGAATACCAAGACTGATGACAATCACATCGAGGGCGGTGATAATCCACAGATCCTGGCTGGTTATCATCAGGATATTCCCGAAAAGATAACTCATCGGATCCACATAACCTGGTGTTTTGGCAATCAACATAATTCCCGTTGCCATTCCTACAACCCAGAGAGCTCCAATAACGGAATCCTCCCTCTCCTTTGAATAGATACTCACCAGGCCAATAACCAGAGCAGCCAGCAATGCCGCAAAAATTGCACCGATTAATGGTGTCAGCCAAGCCAGACCGGCATGATACTGCAGATAGAGCGCTGCACCAATCCCCCCAAGCACACAATGGGAAATGGCTCCAGCAATATAGGTAATGCGCTTCACCACGACATAGGAGCCGATAATCCCAAAAGCGAAAGAAGCAAGCAGCCCTGCGATCAAAGCCTGGCGAAGAAACGGGATATTCGGATCCTGAAGGGCATTAAAAAATTCGATCATGACTGTGCCCCTCCTCTGAACAGCAGTGATCATGCCTGACCATCTTGATATCACCTCCGTAAATATCCTGTATCACCTCTCCGGTGATATCACTGGTCGGGTGAATACGGACATAGCGATTCACGCATATGACCCTGTCCACCAGACGGGAGACGAATCCAAGATCGTGGGAAACCGTAATGACCGTAATTCGCTCTGTAAGCTCTTTTAAAATGTGATGCAGCTGTGACTCCACAGCCGGATCAACATTGGCAGTGGGTTCATCAAGGAGAAGCAGTTCAGGGTCACAGGCCATTGCCCGGGCGATCAACACCCTCTGACGCTGACCACCGGAAAGATCATTAAAAGGACGATTCGCCAGATCTGCAACCCCCATTCCCTCAAGGGCAGCCATAGTGGCATTTTTATCTTTTTGGGAATAAAAAATCTTGGCGCTTTTTCCGATACGGCCCATCAGAGCCACATCCATGACGCTGACCGGAAAGCTTTGATCATATCGAATGTATTGCGGCATGTACCCTATCTGAGACCGACCATCATCAGGATCACCGCCAAGTATCGTCACCTTTCCCTCATCAGGTTCGAGCAAACCGAGAATAAGTTTGATCAGTGTGGATTTACCACCACCATTAGGCCCGACAATACATACAGAATGATTTCTCTCAATGGAAAAAGAAACATTGGATAAAACAGGAACAGCACCATAGGCAAAAGAAACATTATCAAATTCTATAACCTGATCTGCCACCTGGCTCTCCTTTTAAACATGAATAACATCATGAAATAATAAAGTTATTTTTTAGCCAATCCATCTGCTGTCTTGTCGGCCATCTCTTCAAGGTTCTTCAAAATATCTTCCGCCAACGGGTCCATGGACACCACTGCACCGCCAATTGCCCGGGCTACAGTAACCGCACTTTTCGGATCGAACTGCGGCTGGACAAAAATAACCCTTACCCCTTCCTTTCGTGCCTGGCCAATCAGGGCTGCAAGCTGCCTAGGAGACGGACTTTTCCCTTCAACCTCAACAGGCTCCTGGACAAGACCATAGGTATCGGCAAAATAGCCAAAGGACGGGTGAAAAACATAGAGTTTCTCTCCCTTGAACGGCGCCAGTTTCTTTGCTGCCTGCTGATGAACAGACTGAAGAGCGCCAAGAAATACCTGCAGCCGCTGATTATAGTAGCTGATGTTCTCTGGATCGGCTGTTGCAAGGACACGTTTTATAGTAGCAGCCATCTGCCTTAACTGGGGAACACCCAGCCAGACATGAGGATCCCGGCTGTTCATATTCTCACCATGATCATGGTGCTGATCGCCGGTCATCATCCTGCCAACAACACCTTCTGTCATGTCGACAATCTGCAGGGCTGCATGACCGCTGGCAATCTTTGACAATAAAGCCTCTTCAAAGCTCATCCCAATTTTGAAGAAGATACGGACCTCACCAAGGGAGACAACCTGTCGGGGAGTAGGTGCAAAAACATGGGGCTCCTGTCCCGGCCCAATCAGCGTCCGGACATCAACGTGCTCACCGCCTATCTGTTTTACCAGAAAGGCCTGGGGTGCAATACTGACGAAAACAGGAATTTTACCAGAAAAGGCGAAAACTGTGGCGGAATCGGACAATGTCACGAATGACACCATCACTATAAATAAAAAATATATTATTTTTTGCATAAGGACCTTAGACTATTAACGAAAACCATGTCGGCCCATTATTACAATGAAGGGAGGTAATGGCAAAGATTTTCTTTCAAGGAAATATACCAAAAAGAAACAATCGGATATCAGCAGCCATGCTTGACCAGAAAATCCTCCACCATTTCATTCATGATATCAAGCTGGGTACGGCCTGTTTCGTGAATGACAATCCAGTTACAGCGCTGGAAAGCCCGATACAAATCTTCCCGGACTTTGACCTGAATTGTCTGGAGTCCATGGCTCTGGGCTGCGGGATGAGGCTTTGTTTCTTCAGGGTGGGAGCTTTTCTTTTTCACGGGGTGTTCTTGTGTTGGTTATGAAAGGCTACTGCCTCCTTATAAGTAATACCTGAACCGCCGAATATATCAAGAGCAGAACCTATAGTGGCATCAAGCCGTCCCTTGCCAAGCACATTGAGGGTTTCCATATCGGCAAGACTTCGCACGCCGCCGGCATATGTTGTCGGGATTGTCACCCAGGAACCAAGTTTTTCTGCAAGTTCCGCTTCAATACCAGCGCATTTCCCTTCCACATCCACGGCGTGAATAAGAAATTCCGCACAGAACCCTGCAAAAAAGTCCAGCGACTCTTTTGTTACGGTCACATTGGTAAATTTCTGCCAGCGATCAGTGACAATATAATACTCAGAACCTTTTTTGCGGCAGCTCAGATCCAGCACAAGATTTTCCCGGCCCACTGCCTCGACAACCTCGCGAAGACGCTCCTGGTGAATCTCTCCATCCTTAAAAACATACGAGGTGACTATTACCGCCGCTGCACCTTTTTGCATCCAGGATGAAGCATTCTCCGTAGTAATTCCCCCACCGACCTGCAGTCCACCAGGCCAGGCGGCAAGGGCGTCTTCAGCAGCTCCCGTATTTCCGGGTCCGAGCATAATGATATGCCCGCCGGTAAGGTCATCCTGCCTGTACATACTGGCATAATACGAAGAAGAGTGTGATGAAGAGAAATTGGTGGTGAGAGACTCAGAAGAGACATCTGAAAGGGTAGAGCCAACGATCTGCTTGACACAGCCGTTATGGAGATCAATACAGGGACGAAACCGCATAACACAAATTACCACAGAGATCACAGAGCGCACAGAGAGAAAAGAAAACTCTGTGATCTCTGTGTGCTCTGTGGTTTTTATTTATTACGCTTCGATAATCATCAAGGTAGCAGGGTCCAGAGTCAGGCTCTTGCCTCCCTGGGACTTGCCGCCATCATCCTTAACAATGTTGAGAGCGATGCTTTTTCCCTCGCCCATTGGCTGCAGAAGGATAATCGTGTCGAAGAGATTCTCCGTTGTATGGCACGGAGCCGGCACGCCGGAATCACTGACCCTGTCATCATTACGATGACAGACAGCCGAAAACCAGATATTGAGATTCAGCGAATCCATAAGTTCACGCATCTCGGCCAGTGGCTGCTCAGGGGACCCTGAACAATCAAAGCCGTCAACAAGCAGACAATTCGGTTTGAATATGTCCTGATCAATCAGATCCTGCAATCTTTCCTTCAGCTTGGCCACAGAAAAAGTGTTCTCGTTAAAGGTCATGATCATACGCTGACGCATGATGTCATCTTCAACTTCACCAGCATTTTCCAGCTTCACAGAAGCGGCAATATCACTGAAAATATCATCATACCATAATCTTGTTTTGTCCAACGACTGGCCAATGCTTACATGAAGTACCTTATTACCGCGAAGCATGCTGTCCAGGGCAATCTGTACCAGAATAGCTGTTTTCCCTAATCCGGCCCTGGCCATAACCAGCCCGAGTTTTGGTGTTCCATTGGTTCCTTCAGCCGGGCTTATAATTCGCAGCGGATTTTTCTTTATCAGATCCTCTTTTATCATCCCTATTTCTCCTGCTCTTTCTTTGTCTTGCGAAATTCTTCGACGATCTCTTCAGCTACACTCTTTGGAACCTGCTTATAATCAGCAAATTCCATGGTGAACTCTGCTTTCCCCTGGGTCAGAGAACGAAGGATCGTGGAATAGCCGAACATCTCTGACAACGGCACCTCAGATTCGACGACAGTATACTCACCTTCCTCCAAAGTACCAACAATCATACCGCGACGCTGATTGAGACTGCCCATAACTGAACCTTGAAATTCTGTGGGTCCTTCCACGACTACCTTCATGATTGGCTCGAGCAGCACTGGTTTCGCTTTCTGGTACCCTTCCTTGAAAGCGCCTACTGAAGCAAGCTGGAAGGCAACATCAGAGGAATCAACATTATGGGCGGCACCATCATTGATTACCACACGAACACCGTTAATCGGAAATTCTGCCAGGGAGCCTTTTGCCATGCTTTTATTGAACCCCTTTTCACAGGAGGAAATAAATTCGCGAGGAATAGAACCACCTACAATCTTATCAACAAATTCGAACTCACCTTCTTCCAGAGGTTCCATATACCCGGCAACCCGACCGAACTGACCTGAGCCACCTGTCTGCTTCTTATGGGTATAATTAAAATCAGCCTGCTGAGTAATCGTTTCACGATAAGCAACCTGGGGCGCTCCAACTTCCACCTCGGCATTGTATTCCCGCTTCATCCTTTCAATATATACTTCCAGGTGCAGCTCGCCCATACCGGAAATAATAGTCTCACCGGTTTCATGGTCAACATAATTTTTGAAGGTAGGGTCTTCCTTGGTGAAACGGTTAAGCGCCTTCGACATATTGACCTGGGCCTTGTTATCTATTGGCATAATAGCTAGAGAAATAACAGGATTTGGCACATGCATGGAGCTCATGGAATAGTTAATATCATTTGATGTGAAGGTATCACCGGAAGCACAGTCAACACCGAAAAGGGCAATAATATCACCGGCCCCCGCTACATCGATTTCCTCCATGTCATCAGAATGCATACGTACAAGGCGACCAATCTTTACTTTCTTGCCGGTACGGGAATTTACTATGGTATCACCCTTCTTCATGGTGCCTTGATAGGTCCGAATATAGGTCAGCTGACCATAACGACCATCTTCAAGTTTGAATGCCAGGCTAACAAGAGGAGCGTCAGGATTAGAAGAAAGAATCATTTCCTTCTCTTCATTATCAAGATCAAGGGCAATATTTTCAATATCCATTGGGGTAGGCATATACGCCATAATTGCATCGAGAAGCAGTTGAACACCCTTATTCTTATAGGCAGAGCCAATAAAAACAGGAGCCATTTCAAGGGCCAGTGTTCCCTTACGGACCGCATCGTATATCATTTCCTCGGTGGGCTCACCCTCGAGTACCGCCTCCATCAGCTCATCGGAAAACATGGATGCTGCATCAAGCATCGCTTCCCGTTTTTCCTCTGATTCATCGCGAAGATTATCCGGAATATCCGCTTCACGGATAATTTCACCATTGTCACCATCAAAATAAATTGCCTTCATCTTAACGAGATCAACAACGCCCTGCAGATCACCTTCGAGTCCGATGGGAACCTGCATCATAATGGCATTGAGGCCCAGCTTGTCACGAACCTGATTCGCCACCCGATAAGGATTCGCGCCTGTCCTGTCGCATTTATTAATAAAAACGACACGGGGCACTTTGTACCGGCTCATCTGACGATTAACCGTAATACTCTGGGACTGGACACCTCCAACAGAACAGAGAATAAGTACCGCTCCATCAAGTACACGGAGGGCACGCTCTACTTCAATTGTAAAGTCCACATGGCCAGGAGTGTCAATAATATTGACATCATAACCTTTCCAGTTACAGTATGTCGCGGCTGACTGAATGGTAATACCACGTTCCTTTTCCAGTTCCATGGAATCCATTGTTGCGCCAACACCGTCTTTACCGCGAACTTCATGAATGGCATGGATACGCTGCGTATAAAAAAGAATACGCTCTGTAAGTGTCGTCTTCCCGGAATCAATATGAGCACTGATTCCAATATTACGAACTTTTTCCAAATCTCTTTGCATTTCTATTTCCTCAAACAGATAAATATTTTACAGCTTCGCCCGATGTGTCCGGATCAACATTACGCCTGGCCGAACGAATCGTTAAAAAGCTTCTCAATGGCCTGTTTTCCTTCATCGGTCAGATACCGTGTACCAGAACCAACAAAAGTCTTATGTTCAATCTTAGGAGAATCTTTCTGCCAGCTGCCGTCTTTCCAGCTGAACCACAAGTTCTTCTCCTGATCGAATACACTTACCGGACGATTAAACAGCCGAGCCAACTCAACAGCCCAGCCGGTACCGCCCTTTACAGTGTTATCTTCCAGAATGGTACCGACAGCAAAAACCTGATGCCCTTTATTGACCATGTGAAAAATAGTCTGCAGTACCTTTCGGATTTTTGTTTTCTCGTAATAGGTCCTGTGCATCATTTTTGAGGCAAGCTCCATGCTGATATCCCCGCGAACGAGTTCTTCATCCGACAGCACAGTCATGTTTTTCTCTCGGGCAATAACATTTCCCTCAAAAGTAAAAGTAACTTCGGTGGCACCCCATTTTTCTGCAGCTTCACCAAAAGCACTTTCTGCCCCCTTCAAACCGCCGCTGTACAATGTGCATTGTTTGACTTCCAGCATAACATCCTCTCACTGAATATGACTCGCAAAACACTGCAAGCCGCTTATTAAGGCTTCGCAACATGATACTGACACACGTTGCACCTGCCTGATTTATCTTTCCCGGAAAAATGGGTATGCGCTCAAATATTGCCGGAATCAAGTAAATAGAAAAGGGACTGCGTTCTAGACACAGTCCCTTTGAACTTCAAAATATACCGAGACCAGGAATCACACCAGGGACACACGGTTAAAATAGACGATGTCAGGTGAAAAAATTACAGCCACGCAACGCCTATACAAATTACATCAAACCCGGAACCCATCAACCTTCATAAATTAATCCTTCTCTATACACCAAAATTATTATTTTGCACTCTTTTTTATCAACACTGTCAACATAACGCTCTAAATAAAAAATCATGCCTTTAAGGTTGACAATTTCGTAAAAAGTCTCGGGATGGCTAAGTAAAAAGATTGATATGCAAGGCGTAGCAATTTTTCATGTGCAAGGCCATACATGTGGTATGCCGAGTGCCTGAAAAATTGCTACAATGCAGTAGATCGGACTTTTTACGACGCCATCAAGGTTGTCTTTATTCTTTTTCAGTGAGAAGAGCCGGCTTTATAACCTGAGCCCCATAACGCGAATTTATTGCATCAATGGCATTATTTAAATCTTTACGGGTTTTATTGTGCCCGCAAAACAAATTGAGCTGCCGAGGAGATGACTCTCCCTCCAGGCCGGAAACAGATACACCAACAAGCCGTACCGGTTTTTCCCCGGCAAGGGTTTTCACCAAAAGCCCGACAGCCACCCTATAAAGCTGCCGGGAATCGTCAGTCACCTGAGGCAGCGTTACTGATCGGCTTACCACCTTGAAATCAAGATACTTCACCTTCAAGGTAATCGTCCGACCGAGAACCCTCTTTCTTCGCAGTCTTTCACCTACCTTGGTCGCAAGATGCAGCAGCTCTTTTTTTATCGCCTCCAGATCTGTCATGTCCGAGTCAAAAGTCTCCTCATTACCGATAGACTTAGCAAACTGGACACTCTCCACATCGCGATCGTCAACGCCCATGCCACAATAATACATATGCCTTCCCTGCTTCCCGAACTTCCTCTCCAGAAAATCAAGAGGGAAACGGGTCAGGTCGCCGATGGTTTTCACCCCAAGCAGATCCAAAGCCGGCAGAGTTTTCCTGCCAACCCCCCAAAGACGCTGAATGGGTAAAGGCGCAAGAAATTCAGCCTCTTTGCCGGGCGGAACAACCGTAAGCCCATCCGGCTTTTGCTGATCAGAAGCAATCTTAGCCACAAGCTTTGTGGCTGCCACTCCGGCTGAAACCGTCAAACCGATCTCATCTTTCACACGCTTGCGAATTATTTCAGCAATTTTCACAGCCGAACCAAAAAGGCGACCACATCCGGAAACATCAAGGAAAGCCTCATCCACCGATATCTGCTCTACCTGCGGTGTATATTCCCTGAAAATATCCATAATTCGGCAGGACACCTCCTGATACCTTGCCATTCGGACTGGCCGGAAAATCCCCATGGGACAACGCCTGCGGGCAACAACAATTGCCAAGGCTGAATGCACCCCATACCGTCTGGCCTCATAGGAAGCTGCACACACCACGCTCCTGTCCGACCTCCCACCGACAATAACCGGCTTCCCTGCAAGTTCCGGATAGTCCAGAACCTCCACCGAAGCATAAAAAGCATCCATATCCAAATGGATTATTTCTCTGATCCCAGTTTTCATAATGACTTAATCAACACTCTTCCCACACAACTATACACCCCAAACGAAAAAAAAGCGCTTAACCCACTAAGGAGCTAAGCGCTTGAATTTGTTGGTGCCGAGACCAGGAATCGAACCAGGGACACACGGATTTTCAGTCCTATGCAACGTCTTAACAATAGGCACAATAAATCCTGTAAAATCATTAGGTTACCGGTAGGCCTCACAGCTCATCTCAAATCGATTTCATGAGAGAGTCCTCACTTGTTATGTATATACAGTTAGTTACAACAACCTCATGCAAACAATGGGTTAGTTCCCGCTTCGGTCGTTTGAAAGGGGTTTTGGCGGCGCTGTTCAATACTTCCCCAAAAGACCAGAGGACGACCAGAGAAATTTTTCCGGTCCTGTTCTCCCACAAATGCGCTCATCGATCATTGTTGTCCACTTGTAAGCAAATTTATAATCAATCTGATTATCAAATCTTTCTGTTTTGGATCGCTCTCGGCAATCAATAAGGCCAGGGCCACCAGAGCATTATCGTTGATGCCGGATTGATCCAGCAAATTGTTCTCTCTGAGAAAAATGAGAAAAAGAAAAGAGCCGATCCGCTTGTTGCCGTCGCTGAAAGGATGGTCCTTAATGACAAAGTAAAGAAGATGGGCTGCCTTTTCTTCAATAGTTGGGTAGAGCTCCTTGCCACCGAATGTCTGTTCAAGATTACCCAGAATTCCCTGTAGATGTTGTGACCGCTCCTGCCCAAAAAGATCGCTTGCCTCTCCACGCCCCATTAATTCAGCCTTGAGCGCAGTAATTGCCTCTATTGCCTCTCCATAAGCAAGGGATTTTTCTGTTGGATGACGGTGCTTTGGCAGTTCCAGGCGTTGCTCATCATACTTCAGCAACAACGACCAAGTTTTTGCATATCTGCTGACCACTTCCAGCACGGCTTTCCCCTCATCGCTGAGAGTTTCATGCCTTACCAGCGTCTTAGCAAGGAGTGCAATTGTCTGTTCCATCTCAGAGAGACCTTTCTCTGCCAGACGTTTTTCATTTACTGTATAGCCCTTAACCAAGTGCTGCCTCAGGACACTTGTCGCCCACTGTCGAAAACGCACGCCTCGTTTTGAATTTACTCTATAACCCACCGAAATGATTGCATCCAAATTAAAATGCGTTAAGGTTCTTCGTACTTGGCGTTTACCCTCCTTTTGAACTGACGAGAAATCCTCGGTAGTTGATTTTTTCTCTAGCTCTTCCACTGCATAAATATTTTTCAAATGTAGGCTGATATTATCAGTGGAGGTATCAAATAACTCGGACATCTGTCTTTGGGTAAGCCAAACAGTTTCACGATCAAGTCGCACCTCGACTTTGTTATTATCTGCTTCGTAAATAATTATTTCGCCGTACTCCATCTTCATTCCCTTGTGTCCCTTCAAAAAATCTAGTTTCATGCTGCTTGGTGTTCATACAGGCGCTGCCGGCAAAAGGCCTAAAAATATACGAACATTTGAAAAAACTCAACATGTTCACGGCATGCTACTTTTCGAAAAGAACATTTAACAGACACCCTTTTTCATCAAGCTTCAGAGTTAACACATTGCATTCAACTCAAACCGCCTTCAATTCACAAATGACTAAATTTCTATCACTTATTTCCAGCTTTAACCTTATCACACGGCTACTCGTAGAAAATATCGCCCTACGTCAACAATTAGCAATTTTCAAAAGGTAGAAACATCGCCCGAGACTCCGAAAAAGAGATCGTATATTCTGGGTATTACTATCCAATTTCTGGAGAGATTGGTGGAAATGCTTGATAGTCGTCAAACCGGAGACTGTTATTCGCTGGCACCGACAGGGATTCAAGATATTCTGGAGGTATAAATCAAGATCAACAAAAGGTGGCCGTCCCAAAATAGATCCTGAAATCAAATTATTGGTTATTAAAATGGCAGAAGAAAATCCGCTGTGGGGAGCACCAAGAATCCATGGAGAACTACTGAAACTAGGCTTTGAGGTATCTGAACGGACCGTTTCAAATCTGATACCTGACCGAAGTTCAAAAGGGACAGGCCAACCATGGAAAGTCTTTTTACGCAATCATCTTTCCACGGTTTGCTCCATGGATTTCTTAACGGTTCCTACTTTCAATTTCAAGGTATTATATGTTTTGGTGATCCTGAGCCATGATAGACGGCAAGTTGTTCACTTCAACCTCACGCAACATCCGACTGCGTCCTGGACTCTCCAGCAGGTCAAGGAGGCTTTTCACACTGTTCTTTCTTCCAGCAACTCTCTGAGTGGTAGAGGGAGATAACTCCTCACTTGGTGAGTAATGCGTTCTTCATTTTTTTGCCAAAGCAGGCCTAAATATATGATTCCTAGGCCAATAGCTGTTAATGCAATTGGGAATAGCCAACTGTCTTTAAATACTTCATTTGCAAGATGCCCCAAATAAATAGAGCATCCTATGGCTCCAAAAATTACAAATACCCGACGAACAATTACAACACCAACACCAACAAGAAGTAAGTTGACACAACAGTAAATAAACTTTGAAAGTTCACTATCTGAGTGTTGGGACGTCATGCCGCCCCAAAAGGCTATGACACCAAACAAATACAGCCAAAACGCATAATCACCTGATTTTGACGAACGAATATCTACCCAGAAAGCAAATAGAGTCATTGCCAGGCCAAAGTACATTGAAACCAGGGCTCGAAGTTCAAAGTCGGGCCTTCCACCAGCGATCATCGCGGCAATGTCCATCGACATGTACCAAAGTGTCACAGCAATTGGCATTTGTAGAAATGGGTAGCGGTAAAGCCAAGCAATGATTACACCAACAGCCAAAGTTCCAAATTCTAAGAAAATCCAATGCCACTTAATATAGCGGTGGTATTCACGATATACAGTATCATCTGGCCACCAACCCATTGCTTGCTGAATACCGTATATTGCCAAAGGCGTTAGAGCTACGACAAAAGTGGCGCAAATACCAGCAGGTATAGCATGTCCTTTTACTTGAAACGTATTGGCTAGCTTGAAACCAACTCCAGCATAGGCTAATGAAATAAAAAAGATGCCCCAACCACCAAAACTTTCCCACCCTAAATTCATAAAAAGAGTCATAGCTCCAATGGCTATCAATCCGCCCATGTAGTAGAGAACATGAGTAAAGTCGAAACTTGGTCCAGTGGATGGTAGTGCTTTAAAGAATGTGAAAAGTTTGTCTGCTTGGTCTTGAGAAATGATCTCTTCGGTGACAGCCAATTCAAGCTTTTTCTTTGTGACCTTCATTATAATCTCTCAAGTTGAATCTTGTGAGCCCGGTTGATTTTATTGGGGCATAACTTTTTTCAAAAATTAATGGTTCATCCGGTTAATGAGTACCTGTAGCGAAAACAATTGCAAATGGACATGACAAGAGACAAGTTGTTTGGTGTCGAATCAA
>JACKQG010000600.1_pt2 | contig 21781 bp, 10 predicted proteins | sample 8237621 | NCBI WGS metagenome assembly JACKQG01 (sample SAMN15677084, study PRJNA649215) | marine metagenome | biome: marine; feature: Black Sea; material: saline water; isolation source: suspended particulate matter (SPM) from the Black Sea western gyre | collected 2013-06-09/2013-06-10 | depth... | reverse complement strand
ACTCCCCCAGCCCCTCTCTTCAACCCTTCAATTCCACTGAAAACGTCGAAGAACCGGAATATGCGACTTCTCACGATGTGTATAACTGTCCTGGAGATGGAAGAACGAAACTTCAGTGGGGCAAAGGTTGGACGTTCGACTCTTATGCCAAGGCCGGAGGTCTGAACAATACTGGAAATAATTTTTGGGCCACAGGTACGCGGCTGCATATCACCAGATTTTCCCAAATCATAAACCCAAGCAACAAATACGTATTTGTAGAAGAAGGAACCAAATACGCTGGTGGATTCGGCGGAGCCAACCTTGGTCCTTGGGCAATTGATCCGGAATCCAAATTATGGATAGACCCTGTGGCCGTTTGGCACAATGGATCGAGTACATTCAGTTTCGCCGATGGGCACGCGGAAAATCACAAGTGGCTTGAGGTTGCCACCAAAAAGGCCTCGGGAGACAATACTCAACTTTTTTGGGTAGGCCCAAAGGATGATCGGGATTTACAGTGGGCATTGGAACGCTACGCATGGAAAGGAAATAGTCGCCCATAGTGCCTTTGGGTTAAAGTATTGCGCTTACTGTGTTTTTGAAATACTTTTTCCGGCGAGTAGAGCTTTATTACCGTCAATAGATAAGTTTTTACTCATTGCTCAACTTAAATCCCGGCTGCGAAAGCGGTCGGGGTTTTTGTTTTATTGCTTCTTTGGGACAGCGGCAGCTCGGTTGTCGTTGGCTATAAAGAGGTCGTGGCTTGGCCAAGCGGTGACGGCGGCGGCGGCCTTGTGGACGAGCGGGTCGATTTTTGAGGACGGCTTTTTCTTGTCGGCCGTGAGGTTGGTGTTGAACAGCACCGCCCAGCAGAGGCCGTCGTGCCGCAGCACGAGAATCGTCGAGGTGCCGGAGAACGAGCCGGTGTGCCAGCGGTTGGCCGTGCCGTCTGCCTTCGGGCGCACCGACCAGCCGCAGCCGTAGTGGGTGGCGTCCGGCTTGCCCTTCTCGTCGTTGCCGAAGTGGCCCTTGGCCGGGCGCTCGAGCATGGCCTCGACGGTGTTCTTTTTCAAAATGCCGGACTGCTCAAAGCGGTCCACCGCCGAGCCGAACCGCACGAGGTCGGGCGCGGAGGCGATCCAGCCGCCGAGCGAGTCGAAGCTCTCGATCGACCACGCGCCGTACGGCCAGCTTACCTTCGCGCCGATGGCGTCGCCGGTGACGGCGATGCCGAGCAGGTCGCCGACGGGATAATAGTTCACCTCGTTTTCGGCGCGGTCGCGGAGGAGCGTCTTGCCAAGGCGCATCGACTCGATGCCGAGCGGCTTGAGGAAATCATTCACCATGTAGTCGCCGTAAGCGCGGCCGGTGAGTTGCTCGATCACGCGGCCAAGCAGGCAGTAGCCAAGGTTGGAATAGACGTACCGTTCGCCGGGATCGAAGTCGAGTTGCCAGCCCATCATGAAACGGATGACGTCATCCTGCGTCGCGGGTGGCGGCTTGCCCAGCACGGTGGCGATCTCGATGGCATGGAACAGCGGATCGATGGTCGCCTTGCGATCCCAGCCGCCCTGGTGCCGCAGCAGGTGGCCGATGGTCACTTGGCCAAGCCGGGGGTCGGCCGTGTCGCCCTTGGCCAAGTGCGGTTTGTGCGGCAGCAGATCGAACACCGGCGTGTCGAGGCTGAGCCTGCCCTGCTCGACCAATTGCAACGTCGCCACGGCGGTGAACGACTTGGAGATGCTGGCGATGCGGAACAACGACTCCGGCTGCACCGGTTGCTGCTGCTCGACATCCGCGTAGCCAAAGCCGCGCGCGTAAACAAGTCGGCCGTCCTTGGCCACGGCCAGCGACGCGCCGGGAATCTCGTTGTCGCGGACGAACGTCTCCATCAATTCGTCGAATGGCTCCAGCCCGGGAAACGTTTCGCCGGTGGCAACAACGGCCGGACTGCCCTTGGCCAACCCGCTTGGCCAAGCGGCACAGATGGCCGCGCCCACAATCAGCAAGTTCCAGCGAAACAGTTGCATCGTCGCGGCAGCATGCGCCACCCGCGGCGCTTGGCCAAGCGCGGCTTACGGCTTCTGCTCGCGGAACAGGTCGGTCTTGATTTGCTTGGCGTCGCGGTAGCCGGCGTGGCCGTCGAGGTAGAGGATGTTCGAGCCGACGCGGTGCCGCTCGGCGGCAATGCGGCGGTCGTTGCTCAGGCGCCGGCCGTATGAATCGTAAGGCAGGTGGCTCGGTCGCCAGACATCGTTCAGCGCGGTCTGCGGATCGCGGAAGCCGGTGACGATCGGCCGCCATGTGTCATTCTCGTTGTCCAGCAGATAGGCCGAGTCGGCCGGCTGGGTGAACGCGGTGAGCTTGCTCAGGCCTAACTGCTCGTAGCCGGTCGTGTCCCGCGTGGAGGTGAAGTTCCACGCGTTGACCACGTAGGTGACCACCTGATTCTTGTCCGGCGTGTTCTTCGGTATGGGATAGCTCGGGCACTTGAAGATCCGGATGTTGCGGTAATCCTTCTCCGTGCCGCCCTCCGGCACGTACGGCATGAACTCAAGCCACCAGCGCGGGGCGCTGCCCGCAGTGCCGCGCGGGATCAGGTCGTCATGCTCGTCGGCAAACATCAGCATGGCCAGGCCAACCTGCTTGAGGTCGTTGAGGCAGACGGTGGCCTGCCCCTTCTGCTTGGCCTTGGCCAAGGCCGGCAGCAGCAGCGCGGCCAGAATGGCAATGATCGCGATCACCACCAGCAACTCGATCAACGTGAAGGCTCTATTTTTTTTTCGTCGCGTTTTCACTGTTTCTTTTCGCGGAACAACTCAATGTCGATCAGCTTGGAATCACGAAAACCGGAGTGGCCGTCGAGGAAGAGAATGTTTGAACCCTTGCCACTATGTCGCTTGGCGGCGATGCGCCGATCGCTGCTGAGGCGTCTTCCGTTGGCGTCGTAGGGTAAATGGGTTGGCTGCCATACATCATTTAAATCCGTTCTCATGTCTTGAAACCCGGTAACGATTGGGCGGTTGATGCCGGGGTTGTCGATCCCATCTTCATTGTCCAGAAGGTAAGCGGAGTTGGAGGGCTGCATGAAGTCGGTAATTTTGCTCAATCCAATATGCTCGTAACCGATATTGTCCTTTGCCGAACGAAACTTCCACGCGTTGACAACGTAGGTGATCACCTGCTTTTTATTTGGGGTGCGCTTGGGGAGCGGATAACTCGGGCACATGAAAATCTTGATATTGCGAAAATCTTTCTCCGTCCCGCCCTCAGGCGCGTACGGCATGAACTCGAACCACCAGCGTTTGGCATTGCCCCGTGGGATCGTGTCGTCATTGTCGTCGGCAAACATCAACATCGCCAAGCCAACCTGCTTGAGGTTGTTCATGCAGGCGGTTGCGTACGCCTTTTGCTTGGCCTTGGCCAGGGCCGGCAACAGCATGGCTGCTAGAATGGCAATAATCGCGATCACCACCAGCAACTCGATCAGGGTGAAGCCACCTTTTGGTTTGGAGTTCAATTTCATTTATCTGAAATCATCGCTTGGCCAAGCGCCTCGTCTGGCGTGGTTGTGTTTGGGGTTGTTGTACCCCTCCAGTCCACAAAAGCAAGCCCCGCTTGGCCAAGTTCAGCGGGAGCGTTTGGCCCGGTTTTCCAGCACGCGCAGGTGGTTGCCAAGCTGCTCCCAAAGGGCCAGGCGCGCCCGCGGTATCTGCACCGAGCGCAGGAACGAGGCGTCCCTCTCGTAAGCCCTCGTGTAGGTCTGGTAATTGAGCGCGCCGAGCAGCAGATCCGGGTCGCCGTCGCCGTCGATGTCGCCACTGGCGATTCGGCACCAGCGGCCCTGCTCGTGCCCCGGCAGCGGCTGGCTTGCGAACCGCGCGCCGGTGCGGATGTGCAGCATCGCTGCTTGGTAGGGCTTGTGCCGGAAATCGGCAAAATAAGAAACACTTGCGATGTCCAGGTCGCCGTCCGCCTCGGCATCGAGCACTGTGAAGTCCATCACGCCATGAGCCGGTATGAACTGTTTCTCCGCTAGGTCATCCGAGCCGAGATCGTAAATGCGGATGCCGTGGTACGCCCTCGGGTTCGAGCGAAACTCCGTGGTGTCGCCGTTGGAGAGGAGGACGTCCACCGCACCGTCGCCGTCCGCGTCGAGCATCTCCATCGCGGTGAAGCCCCAGCCCGGCTGTTTTTTGATCAACACCGACTGGGCGATCTCGCCGCCCGGCTTCATCGTGAACCGCAGTAGGCACTCGTGCTCCTGTGCGACGAGCACGTAAACTTCCGGCTGGCTGTCGGCGTCCGTGTCGAGCACGCGGCAATCGATCGCGCCGCTCATCGGCAGGACTAAGACCGATTCGCCCTCGCGGTAAAGCGTGATCTTCCCTTTGCTGATGCCGTATTCGCACAGCACGGCATAGTCGGTGCCCGAGTGGCGGAATGGCACGTAGCGCGTCGGGCGGTTCAGCCCACGGAGCAACGGCCTGTACTCGCCTAGGCCAGAGTCGGTGATGTAGCCGACCTCGCCGGCTTCGCTGTCCAGCGGATCGAGCGTTCCGTGGCTGCAGACGTACAACCGATCCTCGGCTAACTGAAAGTCGCACGGCACCTTGTCGGCGGCGAACGTGCGCACGTTGCGAAAAGCCCGATCGTACACCAGCACCGCCCGGCTCAACTCGTCGCCGACGTAAACCAAGCCGTTGGCCGCGTCGTGGTGGATAGCTGTCACGTTCAGTTTCTCAACCGTCGAGCGGTGACCAAACGCGGCGCTCACGGGCGGTTCGGTCGCCGATGGTGTTGAAGGTTTTTCGTGGCTTTGCCGGAGGTAAAATGCCTTGATCGTATCCCAGCGGGCGCGGACGGCGGCTTGGGTCTGCGCGTCATAATTTTCGATTTGGGCGATCCCGAGCAAGTCCTCGAGATAGGGAAACGCGCCCTTTTCCCAATCGACACGGTGCATGCTCGCGGGCGGGGGGAAGGCGTGGCACTTAGAGCACTCCCGCTTGGCCAAGCGCTCCGGGGCCTCCGCTCCAGCTGGTCCAGCGGCACTCAGGAATCCGGCAAGGCACAGAGCCAAGCCGGATAGTCTCCGGGGCGGCGTGAGCGCCCTTGGGCAAGTGAGCCAAATCATCCGGAGGAGCAGACAGCTGCCCACCGTCCAAAAACAAGTAAAAAGCCTGAAAACCCGTTCTGAAATCGGCATCCTTTTGCGCAAAAAGATAGTGATTCTTCTCTAGGCCCCGGTTGGGGGTAGGGGTACGCCCGGTTGGGTAGCAATATTTAGGCAAAAGTTGATCAGTGCCACCAACGATGATCGTTTGCTTTACGTTATTGATAAAACTAGCTTGAATGCAACAATAAAAAGAATTTCCGTTTTTTATGCAAAAAGTGTTGATTTTGTTTTTAAAAAATGTGAAAAATTATTTCTCCGAAGGTCAAAAATTAGGAACTCTAAACTAAACCAACCATCAAATGACCTTAGCAATATGAAAACAAAGCTAAAAACACACAGTCGCAACACGTTCTTCTTCCTGCCAGCGCTCATTTTTCTAGCGGGGGTAATTATCCAAACTCATGCAGGAGAAAAAAAATATACGGTTTACCAATTATTATCCAAAGACTACAATACTATTAACGCGGAAACTCGTAACGGGCAGGATAGAATTGTCATCACAGGTATTTTCCCATCCGGTGATGAAATCAAGGCCGGTTTGTTGGAAAGGGACTGGTGTGTGACATTACCCGAAATCGAACTCAAAAAACTGAAGTTCGGTGGTGGATCCTTGTGCATTAATTTGGATCAGCAGACCCTCACCGGCGAAGCTTCGTGCGAGCCTGCGTTTTTAGGAGGGGCTTCGATTGCAGGGAGCTTTACTGCTGGTCGGGAAGGATTGAGAGACATCGCACTGGTTGCGGATGATATGGGAATACCGATTGGCACCACTCCAGCGATGCTGCAGAAAATCGGTGCTTCCTTGAAAGATCTTCACAAAAACCCGGGTTGGTCGGTAACAGGAAACTTGGGCATTTCCGTGGGTAAGAAAAAGATCGCTGATAAATGGCCCGTCTACGTTGACAGTTATGCCACTTGGCACAGCAACGGGTATTTGGAATTATCCTCAGAGCTTCAGGTTATCGGCATCACCACGGGAGCCGGGGTATTAAGGTACACGCCACCGGAGAGTAAATTTTATGCCGAGGCATGGATGGATATGTACGGTGGCGCGCTGAGAGGGACGGTGAAACTCACGATTCGCCCAAATTATTTTAACGGGCATTTTGGCATGACAGTTCAAATCCCCCGTTCCATCCCGATCATTGGAGGGATCAACTTTGGCGGTGCTGATATCGACATGACGGTCACTGACACGTACTGGCAAGTCGCGGCGGGGGTTTATTTTCAGATCGTCCCGAATGTGCCGCAGATTTGCATTCCCGAAGCGTGCTTCACTGTAGGCTGGCCTGATCTCCACTGCAGTTGGAGGGGGTGCAAGGGGCACTGGCACACCAAGCGCGTTTGTACCCCGCGTATATGCACCCCAGCGATTAACAACTCGTGGTCGCGGGCCAAGTTCAATGTCCGGTACCATTCGAGATCCGGCTTTAGTGCCGGAAAAAACGGAGGCCGCTTGGCCAAGATGTACACCGAGAACCTCGCTCGCGAACCTTGGGAGAACCCCTTCGTGGCCATCATCGAGGTGCCTGAGGAAGATGCCTACGCCATCTTCAACGACAACTGGGACATCCTCCACGAGAGCGTCACCAAGTCGGATAGCCGCAACATCCGCAAACAAGGCCCGGTGGTTGAGACCATCGAGGTGGCCGAGGATCTGGCCACGGCCATCTTCCGCATCAGCTACGAAAAGGAAGTGGATGATATCGACCTGATTCTGATCACCCCGGACGGTGCGGAACTGGACATTCACAACGGTCCGATGCCGTTCGGCTACGAGGCGGGTGCCAAAGGCACGGGAACCGTCAACGCCGAGGCCAAGGAGGCGTACTACCTGTTGCAGGATGTCAAGAAAGGCACTTACCAAATGGTGGTTGGCAACGCTGATGCGCTCGGCGGCACCTTGGTCGAGTTGGCTTCGCCCAACGCGATACCCCAGGTGGTTGGCGTCGTTGCCAGCGAATCCGGCGCACGCGACGGCACGGTGATCCCGAACCAGTTCGATATCGATTGGGCCTACTTTGACGAGGACGAGGGCAGCGAGACGGTTGTCAGCTTCTTCGTGGACAAGGACCGACAGGGCTACGACGGGTTCTATGTGGGTGGCGGTCTGGTTTCCGAAATGAACACAGATGAGCCGTTCACCTTCCTGACCGACTCGCTTGGGCTTCGTCCCGGCTGGTACTATACCTACCTTGAGGTCAACGACGGGCGCAACCTCGCAGAGCGGATCTACTCGGACGAGCGGATCTACATCGACATGGACAATGCGCCGGACAGCGTCGAGCAAATGGCGACCTTGGCCGGCCCGAACAGCTTCACCGTTGCCTGGGATGCCGTGGCCGACGAGCGGGTGGACTACTACAACGTCGTCTACTCCAAGAGCCCGACGTTCGACAAGATTGAGGTCAGCCAGATGGTTTATCCGCTGTCTGGGCAGACCCAGTTCAGCGACGTGAAGATCGAGGGATTGGAGAACGGAGTTCCGTATTACGTGGCAGTGCTTTCCGTGGACGGGAACTACGTCGAGTCGAGCGCGAAGGTGATTCATCGGGTCGTCCCGACGAACTACCCCGGCGGAACGCCACCGTCGATCACGTCAACGGCGAGTGACAAAGCCACAGTGGGTTACGATTGGATTTACCGCCCGGTGTTCTTCGACGGCGACGAACACAACCCAGAACTCGTCGAGGATCTAACTCAGCAAGTTGGCAGCGATATGGATTGGGCGCTGGTGTCCGCACCGAACGGGATGAAGATTGACGAAGAATCCGGCTTAATCAGCTGGAACCCGACAGCCGATCAGGAGGGTGTACACCGCGTGCTTATCTCCGCTAAGGAACACGAGGGAGAAGCAGATCCGTTGGATGATGGGGAGTTGGCGATCGACATCGCCCAAGAGGCGACGCAGGAGATTGAGATCAATGTCTTCCCGGCACACCTGCTAAACGGCGTGCCGTACCGCGAGGATGTGTTCACATTCGTGAGCAACCCGCCGTTGACGGCGGTCAAGGGCACAACCTACTCCTACACGCCAAACGTCTTCACCGACGGGCAGGAATACGAAGTGATGTTGCTCAACGGACCGAAAGGGGTGACCGTGGAGAACAACATCGTCAAATGGGATGTCCCGGCTGACGCCAAGAGCGATTTCGTTGAATTGCGCGCTGAGACAAATAATGGCGATCTCATCGATCAGACCTACTTTGTCCATGTGCACGGCGATAACAGCTTGATCAAGCGCAGCACGAGCATTGTGAAATACGAGGCCATCAACGGTGGCATCCTCGTCGGATGGACCGGAGGTGCTACAAAATACCAAGTGCAACGCACCGCCTCTCTAAGCCCTGATGAGACAGGAGCTATTCAATGGGAAGATGTCGGCGAGCCGATCGAGAACGGCCCGGTAAACTTCCACGCTGAGAAAAGCACAACGGGGAACGCCGGCTACTACCGGATTAAAGATCTGGAGTAATCGAAACTCAGAAAGATTGCCAAAACGCAAAGCCCACCGAAAGGTGGGCTTTGCTGCTTAATGGGTCGCTCGAACAGTAGCCTTTAATAAAGCTATCCGAGGGTTTTCACCCTCATCCGGCCTGCGGCCGCCTTCTCCCTGAGGGAGAAGGAATCAAAGGGAACGCGCTTGGCCAAGCCCCCTCTCCCAGCGGGAGAGGGCCGGGGAGAGGGAGAGCACAGGGAATAGTGATATGCTGTATGCAGGCAAATCGCTGAATTAGTAAATGACTGGATTGAAAAAATTTATCACAGGGTGCCTGGCCTTGGCCTCGGCTGGCGCTGGATTCGCGGTTGAGCAACAGCCACTCAAACTTGGCCAGGGCATTGGCCAAGCGGGGTTTCGGTTGGTTGATGCTGTGCAGTCCGGCGCGACGTTTCGCAATGAACTAAGCGTCGCTGCTGCCGCTGCAAATCAGGTGTTGCTCAACGGCTCCGGCGTGGCGGCGGGCGACTTCGATCGAGACGGCCTGCCCGACCTCTACTTTTGCGGGCTCGAAAATGACAACGTACTTTACCGCAACCTCGGGGGCTTCCGGTTTCAGCCCGTCGCGGATGACGACGTCGCGTGCGCGGGTGTTCCGTCAACGAGCGCTGCCTTTGCCGACCTGAACGGCGACGGGTATTTTGACCTGCTCGTGGGCACGCTTGGCCAAGGGGTGATCATTCTGATAAACGACAAGCGCGGCGGCTTTTCCAAGTCCGCAATCGCACTGCCGGAGGGCGACTCTCTTGCCATCTATAGCACGCCGATGACAGACATCGACCGGGACGGTGACTTGGACGTGTATTTGGCAACGTACCGCTCCACCTCAATCCGCAACAACCCGGGTCTCAAGTTCAAGCTGGGCTTCGCCAACAACGTACAAACCTTGGAAAGCGTCACCGATTCCAAGACAGGAACGCAATACGACAAGGGAAGATTTTACATTCGGGGCGGCGAAGTTTTGGAGGCTGGCACGCCGGATTACCTACTGCTCAACGACGGCACGGGGAAATTTCGAGTTACAACATTGTCGCAGTTACAAGCAAACGCTCCCGACGACGAAGTAGCGACGGCACGCAACTGGGGGCTGGGTTCCATCTTCGCGGACTTCGATAACGATCACCGGGATGACCTGTACGTCTGCAACGACTTGGAGGGCCCTGATTACTTTTATTTCTCGTCTGCCAATGGCTTTGACGATGCCATTACCGGGCTGAACAAAATGACCCCGGCGTTTTCGATGGGCGTCGATGTGGCGGATATAAACAATGATGGGTTTTCGGACTTCGTCGTGGTGGACATGTTGAATTATTCTCTACCTGCCCGCAAGATGCAGCTCCCACATGCCATCCACTCACATGCCTCGACGGATCAATCCGCCATCAGGGAATACAGGCGAAATATGTTGTTCATCGGCCGGGGTGAAGGGGAGTTTTATGAAATAGCCAACTACAGCGGACTCGATTCAAGCGATTGGTCGTGGTGCCCCATATTTATGGATGTCGATCTGGACGGTTACCAGGATTTGCTCGTCACGAACGGATTTAGCTACGATTTGGAAAATCCGGATGTTCAGAATGACCTGATGAAGCTAAGTATCCAAACAGGCGGCCGGGGAGATTTGGTCGAGAAGACATTCAAGATCGGACACTCCAAGCTGGATCAGAATTTGAGCTTTCGGAACCGGGGTGATCTCACCTTTCGAGACCGGTCCGCCGACTGGGGGTTTGATTTGGACGGCATCTCTCACGGCGCGTGTCTCGCCGACTTGGACAACGACGGCGATCTGGACGTTGTGCTGAATAATTTCTCGCTCTATCTGCCGGGAAGGCAACTCCTCGGCGAAAGCCTTCCGAGGCTCCGGCAATCGAATCCTGTTTGCACGATTTACGAAAACCTTACGAGCTCCGACAGGATAAAAGTCCGAGTACGCTCCAAAACCAAAAACACGTACGGGATTGGTGCCACCATTGTCTTTATTCAAGATTCTGTCCGGCAAACCAAACAGATTCGTACCGGTTCAAGGTATTGTTCTTCAGACAGTCCCGAGGTCACGTTTGCGTGGCTTGCAGACAAAACATCGAGCCGACTGGAATACCGCGTTGGCAACAAGGTTGCCTTCATCGACAACGTGAAACGAAACTCGCTCATTACGTTCACAGATGATGATTTGACCGGTGAGGTGGCCACCTCAAAAACCGTTGCACCGGCGAAAACCTTGTTCGACGAGCAACCGGTTCAGCAATCATTCCGGCACTCCCCGAATCAATTGAACGCAGAACACTTCCAGCCCGGTATTTCGCGAAACCATTTTTTGACTGAGCCGATCGTTTCGGCGGCCGGCAAAGACCCCGCCATCGTGAGGATCAGCAGCGGTGGCACCGTGCAAAATGTTTCCCTTCAAGATGATCTGAAGGCGACGAACCGCTCCGCCCGGCGCACCCGTTGGGACTTGGTCGATTTCACCCACCTGTCCGTTGGCCAGAAATTGATGCGATTGGAGCTGCAGCGTCAACTCAGCAATCTTCAGCAATTCGAGAGCCGGTTGTTTATCACGGAGGACGTGCACAGCCCCCGCTCTGCGACGTGGGCGCATGCGCTGCCGGTCAACTTTTCCTGCTTGGCTGTGACACGGCATCCCAGCCTCCCGGAGGTCGCCGCTGTCGCGCTTGGCGGCGGGACACCGCTTGGGCATTACCCCTTGGCCGCAAAGACGCTGATCATGGAGTTGCGCTTGGCCAAGCCGGGGGATAAGCCGCGCATCATGCACAAGTTGCCGATGGAACTTCCGGTCAACGACATGGTGTTTGCCGACATGGACGGCCGGCGGGGACAGGAGTTGGTGATCGCTCCGGACGGCGGGGAGGTCACGGTCTTTCGAATCACCGAGCGGGAGGCCGTCAACATCACAAAAACCTTGGGCATTCAATCCGGCATCGGGAACTGGAACAGCCTGGCCTGTTTCGATTTCAGCGGCAACGGCCGCAACGATTTACTCGCAGGAAACTGGGGGAGCAACAGTTCCCTGAATCGATATGCCGAAAACAACTATCGGCTGTACTTCCACAAAGACGACGGGGGCACGCGGCTCTACGAGACGTTTCAAGCCAAGGGAAAAAATATTCTCAAATCTGGCTTGGCCAGGTTCAGAGCAAACAATCCCATTCGCGGGTTGATGTATCGCACTCATGGTTCATTTCAGTTTGAGGGAGTAGAGGATGTTTTTGAGACTGCACCGAAATACCGCACTCTCGACACACTCAACACGAAGCTGTTCCTGAACGACAACGGCAGCTTTAAGCCGTTCGATCTTCCGGAGTCCGTACAGTTTGCGCCAACGTTTGGCATCGCTGTGGAAGACATCGACTTGGACGGTTCCCTCGACATCGCTCTGTGTCAGGGGTTCGCCGATTTTTACGATGACACCGAACCGCAAACAAACACCAGCAACCTGATTCTGATAAACCGCATTGCTGCTGGTGGCTCGTTTGAGGTTCGGATAAATAGCGGCATCGCAGCGAACAGGACCTATCCAAGAATCATCGGCTCCGGGGATTTTAACGAAGACAACAGGCCGGATTTGGTGATCCCTGATTACAATGGGGGTGTTCGTTATTACACGAATAAAATCCAAAACCAGGGCATAAAATTGCGACTAAACGGTGACAGCGCTAAACTGATTGGACTCAAGGCGAGATTGCTCTATAAGGACGGGAGCAAGGGCCCGATGTATGAATACGTGCCAAAGTATGGTTATCGGAAGGAAGCGCCCCAATACTTTATTTTTGGCGCACGGGTCACAGTCGAAGCCATAGAGATCATCGATCGGTTCAAAGTGAGTGAATTGAAAATTGTACCCGGCCAATCCGCTTACACTTGGAATTATTAGTCCGATTACTCTCGTCATTAAAAAGTAAATCATGAACATCAAGCACACACGTCGTTTCGCTAGTTTCCTTCTCGCTCTCTCACTGCTTCCCGCTGCGGCTTTTGCACTACCCGCCAAATGGACGGTGCTGATCTACGGCCATGCTGACCACAACCTTACTACAGCCATGCGGGATGATCTTTTGGAAATGGAACAGGCTGGAAGCTCCGAAGATTTCAATATCGTTGTTCAGGTTGATATCAACACCAAGGATCGTGGGACCAAGTTGTGGAAGTTTAAAAACAAAATTGACCCCAAAAAATTCAATGGAGTGAATCGGTTGCTTATCGGTGAAGACACCGATGGTAGAAAAGTCACCTTCCATTCCGAGATTATTGAGTCGTTATCAGAAAGCAACAGCATGGATGACCCGGCGGTGCTCAAGGATTTCATCAAGTGGGGTATGGCCAAGTATCCCGCCGAGCGATATGGATTGGTTCTCTGGAATCATGGAGGTCAGTTTCTTGGGTACGGAGGCGACACCCAAAACGCCTCGTTGAAGCACGGAATGGGGTTAACCACACAGCAAATCCGATCGACTCTCACGGATGCTTTGATCGGGACTGCTGTAAATAAGTTTGATTTCATCGGGTTTGACACCTGCCTGATGGGAGGCGCAGAGGTGCTCGGAGATTTCAGCACGCTTTGTGATGTTTTTTTTGCCTGTCCAGAGTTGGATTTTGGCGATGGATGGGACTATGCCGCAACACTGAACTATCTCAAGGCCAATCCTGATGTGGACATGGCAACATTTGGACGTGAGGAGGTGGGTTTCTGGAACAGCCACCATGGGGAAGCGATGGATCAAACACACAAGGTTCACGCTGCCTATGACATGGCAAAGTATGACGCGTTCGCACTGAGCTTCAAGTTGTTCGCAGAACAATTAAAGCTGTACGGCGAAGCCGGCGGGCAGGAAGTGCCCAAGCTCCGTGCTGAGGCCACCCACTATTCCGTGTCTGAGCCATCCGAGGCCAAGTCGCGAACTCACTACATTGACTTGGGGGACTTTGCCGGGAAAGTGGCCAACGCCCCCGTAAATGCCGACCTCAAAAACGCATCGCTGACACTGGTGCAAACCATCGACGACATGGTCTTGGCCAAGGCCACCGGCAGCAAGAGAACCCATGTTTCCGCCTTGTCCATCGCCTACCCGCACAACACTGAGAATTGGGTGAAGAGTTATGAAAAACTTTACGACGCGATTTCCTTCACCAACGGCATTGGAGCAGACTGGAGACAATTCCTTGGGTTGTACGGCGCGATGAGTGCGGCGGATCAGGCAGCCCCGGTTCTCACGGCCGGTGGCCAGTCCAGGAGTTTTTCCAACACCGGCCGCACCGTGGACGAACCCGATGCCGTTTTTGGGAAAGCTTCGCTGGACATACCAGCCGTGCTGGACTTTACGGTGGCGGGAGAGGACACGTTTGAACTCAGCGCAACGCTAGTCATGCCGGACAATCCCGACGATCCCAATGAGTACATTTACATCGGCGAAGTGGGACTGTTCAAAGTCAAACAGGAGGGGGATCACGTGTTGAACTGGCCCGGAACCAACGCGATGGTGACAAGTGCGAATGTGGATTACATGTTGCGGCTGGGGGGGTGGTTCATGGGCAGGGAAGGCAAACAGATGGTTAGTTTTGCCGATTACCAGCCACCCGAGTCCGACGAAGTCATTCAACTGTTTTTGTTCACCACGATCGACGCAGAGGGCTTTGGAGAGGTGCACACCATCCTCGAAGGCTCAGGCCAGGATCTACCGGATGGCAGCGCCGTGGCGGCCACTCCGGCCTCCTCCTCGCTCGAACTTGAACAGGGCGGCAAACTTTGGCCGGTTTATTACTCGGAGGTTTGGGATGCCGAGAATGAAGCGTGGCATAGCCAATACCTCTATTACGAGGACGGGTTCATTTTCATCCCGGAAAACGGGATGGCCGGCATCGAGGTCGAGTTTACCCAGGAGCTTGGGGGCCAATACTCACTGGAGCTTCAGGCGTCAGACTTCTTGGGGAACTTGAGCGAAATCCTCGAGTACAACCTCGAGGTTCCCGATGAAATTACAGGCGATCCGGTGGCCAACCAATATGTGTCCACGCTGGATTACATCGGCTTGACACCCTTGTTCACCGGCGGGGATTACGGTTTTCCCGGATGGATTTTCGTGGAATGGGATGCCAATGGAGCCGTGGGCGCCACGCTGCAGCAAGCCAACCAGTTGGCCGGCGAGTGGGTGGACGTGCCGGCGGATTTGATTGATCTGGAAGACAATGTTTCGTTTTACTGGGCCGAGTTAACCGCAGAGGCTCAGTTTTTCCGGTTGATCAAGCGCTGACCATCAACGCCGCTTGGCCAAGCGGCCGGCCCCAGAAAGACAAATGGGCGGCTTAACGCCGCCCATCTGCTTCATCGGATTCGCTTGTGTTTGGGTTGATATCCAGCCACCGATGAAATTATTCGAGGAGTTTCCTCGCCTCGGCCAGTTTCTGTTTGGCTTCTTCGACTTGCTCCGCCTTGTTGTCAGCGTCCGTGCCTTTGAGCCCCTTGTCCAAGGTACGGAGCAACTCCCGCGATTCTTTCCGAACCCACTTCAGAGCCGATTGCTTATTGGCGGGATTCTTCATCTTCGCCACCGCCTGCTTGATTTGTCCGGTGACAGCTTTCGTTTCGCCGATCAACGCCTTGAGTTCGGCGTCCACCGGTGAGCCGGCGTTGGCGGGGGGGGTGATTGGTTTCGACGCTGGCCGCCTCCTTGAAGCTGACTTGGATTTTCTCGGGGCCGGTGATTTTCTGGCAACGCGTTTGGTCTTGGCCCTGCCGGTGGCGGGTCCGCTGGACTTGGCTGTCGTGTCCGGCGCACCGGTCTTTGCGACGCGTCGGCCCGGCTTGGCACTAGGCCGTGGCCTAGCGCCCGGGCGCGTTGACTTTGCGCTTGGCTTACTGGCACTGAGCTTCCGGCCGGAGAGTGCTGTAGCTTTACTGCCCGGCCTGCCGCTTGGCCTGCCGCTTGGCCTGCTGTTTGGCTTCGTGGCCACTCTCGGTGTTGGCCCGCTCGGCTTGCTAATTGACCTCGGCTCCAGCTTGTCTGCAACAGGCGAAGGGCCAAACTCCACCAACGTCAACTCGCCATCCTTGTTTTTATCGAGTGTTTTCAAGGCCTTGACGGCAGCTTCGATCTCGTTGAGGGACAACTTGCCATCTTTGTTGGCATCCAACGCCATAAATAGCTGTGACGGCCTTGGCTTGGCCTTGACGATTGTCGGCCCAGAAGCCGACCGGTGTGAACCGAGCCCGAGCGGCTTGGCTTTTGGGGAGGCTGCCGGCTTCGCGGCGCTCGGTCTGCCTTTGGGTTTTGCGGCTGACTGGGCAAAACCGTTCATTGCCAAGCCCAACCCCAACGTCACTGCTATTGCTGTTTTTTTCATGATCTTAATTTCGATTGTTAAACTCACAATCCCCATGCTCACAGGGATTATCCGTTTCGGTTGAATCTATTGCCATTAAACGGTGGGTCAACCCTTTATGACAACTTTGTTGTGAGCCACTTGCCTGCCGATTGGCTTAAGGTTTCTTCGGTAGCACCCAATGCCCGATACACCGAAAAATAAGAATGGGGCGGAAGTCATTCCGCCCCATTCCCTGTTTGGTGTTGTTTTTAGGGGGATGGCTTTTTGGCCATCTCCTACGGGTGCAATTTATTCATGGTTGGCAGCGTCACCTGTCCTACAAAATGATCCGTTTGCCTTCTGAATCCGTCTTTCATCAGTGATGATAAAAGCGGCTTTTGTGCTTTGGAGAAAGATGATCCATTTTCTGCTGTCGGTCAAATTGTTTTTGGCAATTTGGGGACTTTTTTTGCCAAGCCGGATCGCGCTTGGCCAAGCTCAAGTCACTATCGCTTGCGGGCGAGTGAGTTGCCTATTGAGGAGGAGTCGCGTCACTGATTTCCTTGATGCGCTCGAGGATGGCGTCGCTGTCGCTATTGAAGGCTCTCTCAAACTCGGGATAGTAGTTAATGACCTGATAAAAGAATCGGGCCACGTCGTAGTCGAGGATGTGATATTTGTCGCGCAACTCCTGCTCGGTGGGGAAGATGATCTGACGGCCGACGCGGAATTCCTGAATGGTCACCGGCATGGAGTGGTTGAGCGCGAGGATGCGCTTGAGCACTAAAACGCCCTTTAGCACCTCGAGCGTGGTGGCGCCCCGCACGCCCGGCGGGGCGACTGCATTGGAGAGCAGGACGGTGTTGCGCTCAAGGTCGTCGGAGTTAAGTGCGCTGATCTGCTCCACGTAGTTGGCCGGGTTGGTGATGCGGGTGCGGCTGATGAGCGCGCGCGGATGCTCGAACGGCCCGGCGGTTTTAGCCTTGTGGTCGGCGTAGTCCAGCACGAGCGCGTTCGCGTCGCCGCTTTGCAGGTCGCGCATTATATTGCTGAGGAGGAGAGTCTTAAACTTGTTGCCAAACTGGGCACCTTCGTTGGCCTCGAACACCAAAATGTGATCGTCGGCGATGTGGTGATGGTACTTTGCCTTGTGGACGATCTCCCAGATCATGCGCCGCACAATCACATCCTCGCCCGGCACTTTGTCGTGCAGATAGCCGAAGACCGGTTCCTTTTCGGACAACTCGGAATGCTCGTCGTGAAACGTCTTCAGTTCGCCGAGGATGCTCTTGAAGTAGTTGCTTTGCGTGGCGAACGTGAGGTCGAACACATCGTCGTCCCGGATGCGGTAGGCGTTGCGGAACAGGATGTGGTCGAATGAGTCGAACGTCTTTGAGTCCTTGGGGATGACGTAGCTGAACGATTTCTCGCCGGTGTCGATGACGTGCGGCGTCAGCACGACGATGACCTCGCGCTTGTCGTCCTTCTTGCTCGACCGCTTGAACAGGTTGCCGAGGTACGGAATCTTGGAGAGGAACGGTACGCCGGAGTTGCTGTTGCTTTTGTCGTTGGCAATCAGGCCGCCGACGATGAACGGGGTGTTGTCGGCCACGCGTACGAAGGTCTGCACCTGCCGGTTGTCCACCACAGGCGCGAGTAGCACGCCGCTGTCGCTCTCGTGTTCGCTCTTGGCGGGGTTGACCGAACTGACGATCGTCTCGATCTGCATGGTGACTTCCGAGCCGTCCTCACTGATCCGCGGCCGAATGTTCAGCACGATGCCGGTCTGCAGATATTTCACACTGGAACGCACATGGTTGTTCGTGGCCACCGCCGATGAGGTGGGCACCTGTTGACCAACTTGAATCCGTGCCTGCCGACCGTTGAGGACCAGCACCGATGGGTTGGACAATATCTCCGCGTGAACAGTTTCAGTCAGCGCCCGCAGACCGGCGGAGAATCCCACACCGAGTGGTTCCTCCCAGTCTTCCAGCACGTCGTCAAACTGCCCGACAAACGGAAGTACACTTTTGTCAGCGTTGAACGAAAGGCTGAAATTTTTCTGCTGCACCGCGTAATTCACCCCCAACTCGTCCAACTTGTCGGTATCAACCTCGACCACGAGCGCCTCGATCACCACCTGCCGCGCCGGCACGTCGATGTCGTTTCGCAGCAACTGCATCAATGCGTGCATCTGTTCCGGGTGCGCTTTTTCATAAACGATGAACAACCGCTGCTCCGGCGCTCCGGAGGTTTGCTGGTGCAGATACGTGCCGCCCAGTCCGCTGGCTTCCCCGCCGCCACCATCGATCGCCGGCGCCATGAGGCTTGTTTTGTTGGCGTCGACGAACTTGATAATGAGTGGATACCCGTCCACCTCCTGCAGCACCGTGTAAACGGTCTCCTCGACCGACTCGCCCTCGGCGGCGGCGAACTCCACCGTCGCGTAGCCCAGCGCCTTGAGCAGCGCGATCACCCGGTCGCCCTGCATGTAGCTCAACCGGTACGTCTGAAAATCCAAGTCGCTGCCCGGCGAGCCAATGGCCGGCAACGGGGCGTACTCCTCAGCCGATTCAGCCTCCGGAGCGGCGGCGTCCTGCGCGTAGGCCAAGCGGCTGCCGAAACCAAGCGCAATGGCCAAGGCGAGGGCGGTACGAAAAACAGATTTCGGATTGAGGTCAGTTTTCATTTTTCTGTTGCTGCGAATGGGTTGATTGTTCGCGAATCCGCCGGACGAGAATTTTCAGCAAGTTCTCCGTCACGTCGAATTGTTTCGAGAGGATTCGGCGGAACGAATTCTGCCGAATCACCAGCAATAGGCAATCCGTTTCTGCCGAGGCCGAGGCCGAGCGTGTTTCGCCGTCGAGGATACTCAATTCACCAAAAAACGCGCCCTGCGGTAGGCTCGCCAGCGTCTTGTCACCGTCATGAATGCGCACCGATCCGTCAGCGATGACGTACATGCTGTCGCCCTCGCTGCCTTTCTCGAAGATTGTCTGGCCGGAGGGGCAGCTAGTTTCGTCGGCCGCCTCCGCCACCCACGCGAGGGTGTCGGGCGGCATGGTGCTGAACAGCGGCACGTTTTTCAGGAACAGGATTCGTTGGACGAGGATCATGATTCAAAGGGTGCTGAGTTTGCGCTTGGCCAAGCGGACGACCGTCTCACAGGCGTCTTTGGCCGAAAGTTCACATTCCGCGGCCACCGCCGCTTCGCCTGGCTCGTTAGCCAGAAAAATCTCAAGCGCGGTTTCGCGCACGACCGCTTCGCTGTGCCGCAGGCTCTCCCGCACAAAATCGCCATGCGCGGCGTACCCGCCGGCCCCCACCAACAGCAACAGGCCGGACACCACCCAGCGCGAGTCGTGCCCTCGAAACGTCTCGACGAAATGCTCCAAGCTGGCCGGCGCGCCGCCTGGCTCCGGCTTGGCCAAGCCGATGATGCGATCGGCGTCCGCTTGGCCAAGCACGCCCTCAAGCACTTCACTGACATTGGCCCGGTCGTTTTCACTGCCACCCGCCGTGCGGAAAAGTTTCTTGTAATCGATCGAGCCATTGAACAGCCGCAATACTTTGAACAGCACCTGCAGGCGTAACTCGAAATGGTGATCGCAAGCCAGGCGGAGTGCGTCTGCTTGGCCGCCGTCCGGCAGCATGGCCAACTGCTCCCGATAAAACCCAGCCTGCCGCGCATACTCCGCCAACTGCTCCCGGGCAAACGACGTCAACCCCTTGTCGCTGCGCGCGTCGCCCAGCGTGGCGCAGTAGTCCTCCATTAACTGTGCTCTCGCCGTCTCGCTGCCCACTTGCTCGATCAACTGCTCGATGCGCGCAGACTTGCCGCTCTCGCATGTCGTGATCAGCAACTGCGTCAGAAGCCGAAACGTCTCCGGCGCGTTGCCGTACTCGATCGCGTCCAGATGCCGATCGATCAATTCCGCCGCCGGCCTGCCGATGCCCTGCAGGCAGGCCGAGATCGCCGGGTGCAGCGGCTCCTCGGTGATCAACCCGGCCAGCCGTTCAAAGGTGGCTTCCAGCTTGGCTTCGTCGATCGAGTGGATCGCGTCGCGCTTGATGTCGTCGGACGGGTCGTCGAGCAGCTCGACGGTGATCAGCGCCGTGTCGAGGTTGCGAATCATCGACAGGCAAACCACCGCCAAGCGCCGGTTCGCCGGATCGTCGGAATGCAGAAACTCGTAAAAAAGATTTCCGGCGCGAATGTTGATCGACAGTTCGCCGGCGTTCAGCAGCACCGCCGCGCAGGCACAGCGCACCCCTGGATCGGCGTCGTCGAGAAACGGCTCAAGGATGCAAAACTCCTGCCCGTCGGCATTCGCACCGAGATAGTTGATCGTCTCCGTGCGAAGGCGCGGCGTGGCGTTTTTCACCGCCTCGAGAATTCGTTCGCGATCGGCATCATCACCGAACTCAGACAGGTAACGCACGCCCGCCAAGTTCAGCGTTTCGTCCTCCTTGGCCAACATGCCGCGAAACTCCTCGAGCCAATCCGGCCGACGCATCCCGATGATCAGGTCCGCCAAAAAACCGGCCTCGAGATCGCTCGCCTTGGCCAACGACTCGCGGAGCTGCGAGTCGAAACGCGAGTCCATCATCACGGTGGACTCGTCGTCGAAATCGATCACGTGCGAGTCAAGCATCCCGACGAGCGAGGCCAGGTACTGCCGGTAATTCAACCAAGCGACGACCACCCACACGCAACCGATTACGATGATCACTGTGTTCAGGCGCACTACCGAGTTGTCATGCCAAAACGCCAGCGTCGCCGTGATCACCAAGCTTGAAACCGCGATCGTGGCCGGTCGGGCCAGACCGTCGATCACGCTTTTCATTTGGCCGCGCGACTGTTTTTTTACCGCTAGAAACAGCATCTGCAGCCCCACGTACTCGATCGTGAAAAAGATCACCTGACAAATAAACTTGCCGGCGTAGACGCCCTTTTCGGTGCCAAGCGCCAGCGCACAAATCGCCGAGATCACCAGCATCACCGGCAGCACAGTAATCGCCGTGATCACGCCGCCCTTGGTCAAAATTGTGCGCACAATGAACAACTGAAGCACCAGTTGAACGATGCTGCTGTACGTGTAAAATTGACCGAAGAATTGGTTCAGGTTCCCTGCGTGATCTCTGGCCACTTGAAACTTAAACTGAATATCGATCAGGCAGATCACCATCGTCGAGAGCACCACAAGCGCCAGCATCAGCATCGCCTGCCGACTACCCAGCATCCCGGTGAACGATCGAAACGCACTCGTCGCCTTGGCCGGTGCAGCGCTTGGCTTGGCGTCGCCTTGGCTGAACAGACTCGTCTTGGCCAAGCCGGCGAGTGTGACCCCCATCAGGCCGGTCACGAGGCCAAGCGAGATCACGTCCACATGTCCGCTGCGACTGGCCATCGACACCACGTAACCGGCGACGATGCAGCCCACCGTCCCGGCCGCGCCGATCAGCCCGAACCACCGCTTCGACTCCTTCGGGTTGAGCACCCCGACGGCCAGCCCCCAAAATAAAACCATCGGAGTGACCACCACCACGTCGCACACCATGTAAGTGATCACGGCGACGATTTTGCCCTTGGAAAAAAACACGGCGGCAACCACCCCGCCCATCGCGGCGGCCAGCGCCCCCATGGCCAGCTTCATCGCGCCGTAAACCTGAAACCGCGCGCAAAGGTATGTGATGAATACGGCCACGAAACTCGACATCACGGCGGCCGCCATGATCATTAGTGGGATGTTGTCCTTGTCGAAGTTCTTGAGAAACAACGAGTCGGCCGTCGCCCGCGCCGTCAACGA
>JACKQG010002891.1_pt1 | contig 21785 bp, 15 predicted proteins | sample 8237621 | NCBI WGS metagenome assembly JACKQG01 (sample SAMN15677084, study PRJNA649215) | marine metagenome | biome: marine; feature: Black Sea; material: saline water; isolation source: suspended particulate matter (SPM) from the Black Sea western gyre | collected 2013-06-09/2013-06-10 | depth... | reverse complement strand
ACTTTAGGCACTTTAGTTCACTCTTAACTGTTTTACGTTCTACAACTGTAGAGAAAGCTCTACAAATCCACCCTTTTTATGCAAAACAAAGCCAATTTCAGAAATGATAAAATGAACACAACTTTAGATATGACAAGCATTTACATGATTTTATCCGCTGGCTCAGGCCAAAAAACAAAGCCAATTCAAAGCCAATTTAACCCAAAACAAACCCAATTTAAGCCAAAACAAACCCAATTCAAACCCAAACAAACCCAATATGAAAATATGTTATATTCGGATGTGCCCCTATACCTTAAATGCCAGCGCTCCAGTCGGGCATGCTTTTACACACTGTTTTGCGGAGTTTTTGAGAGCCTCAGCCATCGAACGCTCAAATGGCACCGCCACCCGAACATCGAAGCCCCTGCCGACAAAGGTCAGTCCAAGCTCTTCCCCTGCCCTGGCAGCAGTTTGTACGCAAAGACCACAGTCTATACACTTGCCGGCCTCATAAATTATATCCGGATGTTGAAGTTTTTGAGTAAACAATCGCCGCTCGCTTTTATAGCGGGTCGATTTGGCTTCATGGCCCTGGGCATATTGCTTCAATTTACAAACATCAGCCTTTCGGCAATCGCAATGCAGGCAGCGCAGCGATTCTTTCTGTGCCTCTTGCTCAGTGAATGCTCCATCTTTTTCCGTAGGTTCCAACCGCCCTGCTTTGTCACAACTGGCAAGGAATTGCTCAATCTCTCCGTTCTGAAGCTTACCAATACGCGTATTAAATTCCTTAGCCGCCCCCGTCACCCTCCGCCCGGACAAATACTGACCGATAGAGACCGCAGCCTCTTTGCCGTCCGCCACCGCCCGTACCGTCAGCTTTCGCTTATGAACGGCATCGCCGCCGGCGAATACACCGGGTATATTCGTCTGGTAAGTTGTACCGTCTATTTTTATGCCTTTGCCGCCTTCCTCAAGGCCAAACAATCTTGCATCTTCTGGTTTTACCTGACCAACCGCAACAAACACAGCGTCAAAATCTCGACGCAAATCAGCCATCGACAAATCAGTACCAATTCGAATGCCGTTCTTAAATTTCACATTCAGCTTTTTAATCAAAGCAATCTCTTTATCCAAAACATGTCTCGGCAGCTCTTGTTCCGGAACTCCATATTGCAACATACCTCCGGGCTTTTCCCGTTCATCAAAAACAGTACAGGAAAATCCCGCCTGTTGGAGATAATATGCAGCAGCCAGACCGGCAGGTCCGGCCCCAACGATAGCTACGCTTTTCTCACGAGGGGATTTGCAATGCGGTATATACGGATTTGCAGACTCCAAGTCAACATCAGCAACGTAGCGTTTCAAAAGGCAAATCGAAACTGCCTGGTCGTATGCCCCCCGCCTGCATCCCCGCTCGCACGGCTTCGGACAAATCCGTCCCAACACCGCAGGCAATGCGATATCCTTCTTAACGGTTTTAATCGCATCACGCATACTACCGGTTGCAATCTGGCGAATCATCAACGGAATATTCATATCGGCAGGGCATATCATCTGGCAGGGACCGAGACAATCACCCAGATGGTCGCTCAAAAGCAATTCCAATGCAGCTTTTCTCGCCTGATAGACCGGTTCAGAACTGCTTTCGACACGCATACCTTCGGCAGAAATAGTACCGCAGGCAGGCACAAGAGAGGCCGCACCTTCGATTTTAACCACACACACCATGCAACTGGTCGAAGGCTTATAATCCTTCAGGAAACACATTGTCGGAATTTCAATACCGAGTTTACCGGCCGCATCGAGAATCGTAGCACCTTTATTAACTTCAACTTCACGATTATCTATGAACAATTTAGGCATTGTTTACTGAACCTTAATGGCGTCAACTGGACACACATTTTTACAGGTGCCGCAGCGAATACACTTCTCGGAAACGATTTCGTGTTTCTCGTATGGCTTCATTTCAATGGCATCAACCGGGCAGTGCTGTGCGCACAAACTGCAGCCGATGCAATCATCTGTTACCGAATACGTAATAAGAGCCATACATTTCCCAACTGGGCAGCGTTTTTCGATATGAGCTTCGTATTCATCCCGGAAATATTTGATAGTTGAAAGTACCGGATTCGGTGCCGTTTTACCAAGCCCGCATAGGCTTGATTTCTGAACCATTTGGGCCAAATTTTCAAGCTCTTCGATATCAGTCTTTTTGCCATCTCCGCCACACAATCGCTCGAGAATATCCAGCATACGGCGAGTGCCTATTCTACAGAAAGTACATTTACCACAAGATTGATTTTGCGTAAATTCCAGAAAATACCGTGCGATATCCACCATACAATCTGTTTCATCAAGTACCACCAGGCCGCCTGAACCCATCATCGCCCCAACATCTTTCAGCGCTTCATAGTCAACAGGAATATGTGCAAGGCTGGCCGGCACACAGCCGCCTGATGGCCCTCCAACCTGGACGGCTTTTAGCCTTAACTGGTCTGCAATGCCGCCGCCAATTTCCTGCACAATTTGTTGCATTGTAATACCCATCGGCACTTCTATAAGGCCGACTCTCTCTACTTTTCCCGCCAGAGCGAAAACCTTTGTTCCCTTACTGCTGGCAGTACCATAGCTCGCAAATGTATGTGAGCCGTTTCGTATTATCCATGAGACAGCGCCATACGTTTCGACATTATTAATAAGTGTCGGCTTACTCCAAAGCCCACTTTCGGCTGGAAACGGCGGCCGCAATCGTGGCATACCCCGGCGTCCTTCAATGCTCGCCATAAGCGCGGTTTCTTCTCCGCATACAAAAGCTCCGGCGCCGGCTACAATCCTGAGATGCAGTGAAAATTCAGTGCCAAGTATATTATTACCGAGATAACCACGCTGCTCGCAGAGTTCTATAGCCTTACTGACCCTTTCCATAGCAAGCGGATACTCTGCACGAATGTAGAAATAGCCTTCATTTGCACCAACCGTATATGCAGCTATCGTCATACCTTCAATTATACGATACGGATAGGACTCCATCAGCATCCTGTCCATAAAAGCGCCCGGGTCGCCCTCATCACCGTTACACACAACATATTTTTTGTCTGAGGGGTTGTTTCTTACAGCAGACCATTTGCGATATGTTGGAAAGCCGGCACCACCTCGACCACGAAGTCCACTTATCTCAATCTCTGAAATAATTTCATCAGGGCTCATCTGGCTTATACATTTTTTTAGCGCCTTGAATCCATCATTATGAACATATTCATCAATATCAGCAGGGTCAATGTCCCCGCAGAGGTCGGTAGCAATATGTAATTGTTTATTCAGAAAGTCCGCTACAGGTTTATCCCGTACATCTATCGAATGGCGGGTAACGGGCTCTGATGTCTTGTCGGTCAGTATCCTGTCCAGCATTGTAGAGACGGTGTTTTTGATTTTCCATCCCATTTGTTTAGGCTTAAAATGCCTTAACACAATGGCTTTGGCATCTTCAGGCTGAACTCTGGCATAAAGAAAAGATTTGCTGTCAGGCAATACTACTTCCACGAGCGGAGTTTGGTGGCACATGCCAACGCAACCAACACGTTTGATTACCAGCCGGATACCTGTTTGGGCTAAGGTCTCTTCCAAAGCCTGCCGCACTTTATCACTACCACGGGCGATACAGCACGAACCCAGACCGAGTCGAATCTCACCGCGGGATTTTGACTCTTTCTCTTTATGTTTCTTTGCCATCAATTGCCGGCTTGCCCTGGCTTGCTCATATCTCAAAAAATCACTGATTACCGTCGGGATGGTATCGGGAGTCAGATGCCCATAAGTTACTTTATCTATCTGTACTGCCGGCGCTAAAGTGCAACATCCCAAACATGCAATTTTTTCAACAGTAAACAGTTTCTGTGAATCCGTATCATCCCCGGCGGGAATTCTCAAATGTCGCAGAAACGCGTCATATACACGGTCGGCACCTTTTACATGGCAGGCAGTGCCGATACAAACGTTAATTATGTGACGTCCAACCGGACGATGTCTAAACTGGTTATAGAAGGTCGAAACACCTGTAATCGAAGCAGGAGTAATCTGCGTCAAGTCACAGACCCGTTCCAGAGCTTCTTCGGGCAAATAGCCATAGTGCCCCTGAACTGCCTGCAGAAGTTCAAGCACTTTTTCTTCTTCGGTACCGATTTTCTCAACGGCCCGGTCCACAAATTTAAAATCAAGTTCATTCATAAAGTCTTATTCGGAAGCATTATTCCCTATACAATACAGATGCTCCAGGCCCCTGATATAGATACGGCCATCTACAAAAGCCGGCGATGCATAACATTTCTCGCCCAGCTCACATTTGGTCAATTCCTTATATTCGGGCCCGGCCTGAATGATGAACATTACACCGTCTTCGGTCAGAAGATACAGCTTATCCCCAACCAAGGTCGGTGAAGCCATAAAATTCTCTCTTAAGTCCTGCTCATATAACTTTGTTCCATCCGAGTTCTTATAACAGGCAATTAATCCCTCGCTGGCCAGCATAAATACTAATTCCCCATTGCTGACAGGAGAGCATATATTCGGCCCCCATTCATCGTTCTCCCAGGCAATATGGGTTTTAGTAACGTCACCTTGTCCATCCGCACGTATTGCGAACAGCGTTGCATCCGGCTCTATGACAAATACCAGCCCATTAGCATAGATTGCCGATGGTGCAACGTCGCCATACAGGCAATTCACCCGCCAGAGCTCCGTGCCTTTGGCCGGGTCGTATGCAATAACCCAGGGGTCGCCACAAGTTATCAACTGAAACTGCTCACCGATTTTGGTTACTATTGGTGAAGACCATGAATTCGGGACCGGCCTTTTTGTCTCCCATACAGTCTGACCAGTGAGTCCATCCAAAGCTATCATTTTGGAGATTCCGTCCTCGGGACCACCCTGGTCAAATTGAATCAAAACCAGATTTCGATACATCGCAAGTGAAGAAGCATAGCCGTATGAACTGTCGGGGATTCCCAGACTTTTTGTCCAGATATTTTTACCGTTAAAATCAAAAGCACCAATGTCCCCTGTGACAAAGATGGCATAAACCCTTCGACCGTCTGTGACAAGAGTCGGAGACGCAAAGCCTGTATCCTCCATGACTTCGAATGGTTCTTCCTCATTTTTTAAATGCGGGCTCTCAACTTCCCCCGTCCAAAGAAGTTTACCTGAAACCGAGTCAAAGCAGAATACCTTGAGTTCGTTCGGGTCGCCACCGGATAGAAAAACACGGTCTTCCCAGACAACCGGCGAATTATTACCATGAAGCGGTATTTTGGTTTTCCAGAGAATCCCATCGCCGCTTTTACCATTCCAGCTATCCGGTATATCGTTGAAATCAACAATTCCGTTACCCTCAGGGCCGCGAAAAGCCGGCCAATTCTGACTAACCTGCTCGAAAGAAGGATATGAAGTGCTTATTACTGCATTAGTTCCGCCAAAATCAATATCAGTACCCATTGCAAGGATTAAAGCACCCGAACCAAGTACCGCCAAACCGGCAGCTACAGCCCATCGTGAAAACTTTGCCTGGATGAGCTGCTCGTCATCTTTGTTACCGAGCACCTGCGGTGCCGGCAATTTCTTTTTGAAAGTATCGGCGGATTTGATGGCTATTAACATTATCACTACACTGCCTAAAAGCAAATAGCCGCCTTTGCGAGAAAAATCCAACCTTCGTATTCTACGTTGTCTGAATTCCAAATCCAATTGGCGAATCTTCGCCAAGAGCTGCTCATCGTCAAGATTCTGTCCAAATTCTTTTTTAAGATTCAATGATTGTATTTCCCAATTGGCATCAATTATTCTAAACTGAATGTAATTGATAACAAAAAAGGTAAGTACAATAAGAGAAAAGACCGCACAGACAATAGCTGTTTTAACTGCGCTACGGTACCACGTGCTTGTCGTTTCGGTATTTTGTGAAGTATTGTCGGTATTTGATTCCATTGGGTTAAACCAGTGCCTCTTTTGTTTTGTTCAATCTCGCATGCTCCATGGGACAATATTTGAAGCATCGACCACACGCCAGACAACTCGCCCTGCCGGCTTCATAATCGGTTCTTTGCCTCCAGATGGAAACGGTAATCAGCTTAAGGCCAATCATCAGTCCTACAAAACCTCCAAAAAACCACCCGCCAAGACCGAAATTCGCCCTTATATTTAATGCCTCCCTGTAAAGTGCTTCTGTCTCTTTGCCCGTCGCTCTGAAAGCCAGGCTGGCGTCTGTAGTATCTTCTACTTTACCGGTATCTTCCAAATAGATGCGCTCGGCTAATCTGACGGTTGGATGCATACGGGATGTTACCTTTCTGAGACCGGAACCGGACCATCCACACAAAATAATTAGAATTGGCAAAAGAACAAGCAGAATGGCGAGTCTTTTTTTACCTCTGCCATATTCTGTTTCCGGCCAACTAACCGACGGCCTTCGTATAGCACCGTATGGACAGGAATCTTCACATAGTCTGCATTGAACACATTCATCCGGAGTAATAGTAACCCGCCATTTTGAGAGCCGTGATAACTGTCTGAGCAGTATGCCATAGGGGCAGATAAATCGGCAGTAAGGGCGCCCAATGAATACGCTTATGACCAGCAGACAGGTACCTATTATTAAAACATTCAGGTTTCCGTTCAATCGGAAGAACGCAACAAACGGATCATACCTGCATATCAAAAAAGCACTTCCGGTAGCGGCAAACAGGACTGCCGCGGCTAAATAAACATATGCAAACAATCGCAGTCCGCTTTCGAGCCAGCTCGGAACCGAGACAGGCCGTAACAGCACCAAATCCTGTATTGCTCCAAGGGGACATACCGCCGCACAAAAGACCCTTCCAAAAAACAATGCGAAGACAAGAGGCAAAAGGAAAAAAAAGGCAACGGCAACAGGTACGGCATAGCTATGGTCAAAAATCGAAAGAACAATATTCTGAGTAGCCCCAATCGGACAGACACAGCCCTTCCGCCAAAATCCGAAGTAAAGGAGGGAAAAAACCATCAAAATAAATATTGCACGCCGGCTTCGTTTTCTCAAAACCAGATAGGAAGCTAAGCTCAGAGCTGCCAAAAGCACAACAGTATCCATATATTCGTAGATATCCTGTTGCGGGTGTGGTGTGGTGGTGCTTGGAAACTCATAGCCGCCTTCGAATTCGGGTGGAGGAAAACGCTCAAGTGCCGATGCAGCACCGGATGAAAAACACAAGACAGCTATCCCAATTATGATATAACCAATACGTATCATTAAGCGTGGTCCATTTTCTTAAGCAAGTAAGGCTCGTTAGCGGGCACCCGCTTATACGCCTGGGAGGGACAAGCTGCTGCTATAGAGCACTCATTGCAATTCAAGCAGCGGTCGTGACGCACCTGAAGAAAAAGAGAGCCGTTCCCGAAGACAGTGCAGCCTTTGACGCATTTGCCGCAACCATTGCATAGAGCTTCATCAACATTGTACTCAAAATACGGATCTTCCACGAAGACCCGCTTTAAAGCTCCGGTTGGACAAAGCTCTTTTTCAGCACCGGTATCCGGTGGATTCGCTTCCGGTTCAAGGTAGCCTGTACAGATGTCACAATATCCACATATTTCGTAAACCTGTACACACTTAACGGCAGAATCTTCCAATACACAATAAGTTGCACAGTTACCGCAGGCAACACAGACATAGGGATCAATCTGCCAAACAGTGTTATTCTTTTTAAGTTTGCTGAGCAAAAATCCCCCTAAACCAGCGAGACCTGCTAAGCAAGTGGCCCAAACACCATCTTTGAGAAAATGACGTCTATTAATATTATTCTTATTTTCACTCATCATTTATTCTCTTGAATATTTGTCTTAACCGACAAAGCCGGAGGTAAACCACATTCATTAAAAATCCCACAGCTCCTGCAGATTTCACGATTAATACAAATGCCCCTCTGTGCTAATCTGCGTTTTTTAGCAAAAGCAGAACCTCCGACTGCTCCCAGCACACCTAAAGCTGCATATCGCAGTATTGATGTAAATAGCTGCCGCCGATTTTGTATTTTTTCACACTGCCTGGCCATTATCCGGCTTTCTTTCTGGTAAATATTTTCACCACATTTTTGATTGTATCCAGAACAAAAATTCGATCCTGAGCATCAACCGCCACATCAAATCCGCCGCTCTGACACTGTTCCGGTGTAGTACAAACGTGTGCGGTTACACCGAACTGCTCCGGCCCTGCTACAACACCCACAAAAGCACCCTCAGGGTCGTAAATTTTGATACGCGCCAGCCCTTTCTCACAAGTAACAAAGCTGTCATCTCCTAATACGGCGATATTAATCGGATTGCAGCATCCGCAAAAACCTTCTATGCTCGTTGAATATTTGCCCCACGAAAACTCAAGATCACCGTCAAAAGTATAAGCTTCAATTTTATGCAGCCCTGGATTGACAACTCGTAACAGCTGATCACGACGCATCACAAGGTCAAAATAGGGACTCGGTATAATAAAGCCCGGAATATTACGATCTTCATCTTTGCCGCCGATACGGTTAATTAAATTGCCATTGGTATCATAATGCAGAACAATACGATTACCCGCATCAGCGGCAAACACATCGCTGCCTGATACGGCGATACTCGTTAACAGGGCCCTGTCGCCAAGACTTTCCCAGCTTGCCAGTTGTTTCCCCTGCCGATTATACACTGCAATATGATTTATTATTCCGACGTATATTTTACCATCGTCAGCAACAGTCAGGCTTCGTGGTACACCGGGCAGCACTATTTCATCAAGTAACTTACCGCTTTCAGTAAAAATACGAACAGCTTTGTCACCGGCTATATACATTAAGCCTTGAGAATCCAGAGCAATAGCATGTGTGCTGGCAAAGCCCGTCTTCATAGATTCACCCGATTCCTCATAAAGAATTAAATTCGGGTCAACCGACAGGTCAATTTCATAGAGATATTCATTACCAAGACCGCTGCCTTTGTCGCCCGTTATATCAAGCCGTATTATTGCAACTACAGCTATGAAAACAGCCATCCCAATAAGTATGCCGATAAAATATTTAATATTTATTATTCCTAATCTGCATTTCAGTTTATACATTAACAGCTTCCATCATAACGCTTTAAGGAAATATTTTATACTTCCGCACCCAATCCGTCAAGGACCTAACCTATTGTTCGGTAACATCAAGACATATCATTCGATTCAAATTACGTATAATCAACCTTCCCGATACAATTGCCATAGGCCCCCATGACTCATGACCCGGAAGCACCTCAGCTTTGGCCAGTTCGACATAACTTCTCGATGTAGCTTCAACAAGAGTAAGAACACCCGTATCATTCAAAACATATATTAGCCCATTTGCAATCATATATGCTCCACTTCCGAATTTGTTCGCGCTTGTACTGGTCCAGACGACCTTTCCATCCAGGTCAAGACAAACCAACTGTTTGTCCAGCCTTACTCCGTAAATATGACCTTCATAAAGAATCGGGGTTTGCTGCATCGAACCGAATGCTTCGATCGGATATATATATTCCTGCTTTGCAACAATTGATCCATCGACCTCAGTAAGACGCAGCATCGTGCAGCCGTTTTCGTATTGGCCATAGCCGGCTGAAAGAAATATTCTGTCATCACCGACAATAACAGGGCAAGGAACATTAGTACGCACTTTCCACAGGTCGGTCTTCCACAGAACGCTGCCATCCTTGGCCGAAACTCCTACAACTCCTCCACTGGCCGTGTCGCCCCCGCAATATATATAAAAACGTTTACCCTTAAATTCCATTGGCACGATAGATGAATGAGTCATGACCCAGCCATCCGGGTTAGGTGTTTCCCACACAATCTCACCTGTGGCGGCATCCACCGCCATCATAAGCACCTCGCCCGCCGGAGCAATTATAACCTTTCCATCTTCAATCAAGGGACATTGTGCTGTGTACCATTGGGGCACTTTCGTTCCGTATTCTCTTACAAGGTTCAGCATCCACCGAAATTGGCCGGTCATCGAATCAAGGCACGTCACGTGACATTTCGGTCCAATAGTTACGATATGCTTTTCTGTTACTGCAGGGACGGTTCGGCTCATTCCGTGGAATCTCTTTATTTTGACGTCGTAAGAATAGCGCCATATTTCTTTTCCATCATCTAACGACAGGCATCGAACAGCATCTGCTTTGTTTTCCTGGTCATAATCCAAAACATACACACGCCCCGCCAGTACTGCTGCTCCCGCGTAACCTTCTCCGACATCAACAGACCAGAGGACTTTGGGTCCGTTGTCCGGCCACGATCTTGCGAGTGTAATATTTGCATCACTGCTTATTGCGTCACAGTTCGGGCCTCGAAACCGAGGCCAGGCGCCGGGTAACTCAGCCGGCACACCGTCGTATTTGACCAACCGGCCGGTTATCTTGACAGGCTCGTCTTCTTCTATAAGAGTTTTCGTCCTGTTATCTTCGCCCGGCAGGCGCTCCTTTAGATCCTTCGCTGCATCGGAACCAAGCCAAACACATAATAATATTACTCCAAGAATAGCTAATCCAATTGGTAATGTCTTTGCGACAGTAGATTCCTTCATACTTTCCTCTCTTGGGTCTCTCGATACTTACTCATTTCTTAACGCTTCCAGCATCTTGCCACTGAGTGCAAAGGCCGTCGCAACTCGTATCCATAATAACCCACTGGCAGTTATAGCAGCAATTGTAAATACTAGTGAAAAATATGGGATTTGTGCTCCGGGAGATTTCAGAGCAGGACTCACTGCTACAAGCGCTGCAACAATCCCACATACCAAACCGCCTGCCATAAGTCCTCCATGCTCGTAAAACACCATTCTCTTTAGTGCGGCTTTGTCAAATCCAACCGCTTGCAGCATCGCAAACTCACCCCGCCTCTCAAGCACATTGCGAAGCACCACCAAACCAAGCCCCAAACTGCCGAGAATAAGCCCCAAACCGCCCAACAACTGAAAAATAGACAGATACGTATTTTCAACGGCACTAAACTCGGCCAATCGCTGAGTAGTCGGTGTAACTGACAGACCATAGTCTCTCAATCGTGTAGAAAGCAAATCAGCCACTGCTTCAGTTTTTTCATTCGGAGCATCTATAAGCAAAAGCCTGTATCCATCTTCCGACGGGAAGCGTGTGATAAACTCATCTTCAGAAATAACCAGGCTTCCCTGCAAAATTGAATTCTTCAACATTCCTACGAGGCGCAGCCGAAATTTTACGCCTTTTTCATCGACATAATCAAGCTCATCTCCGACAGACTTGCCGAGGGCCCAGTACATAGTCGCATAATCACCAACAGCCGGTACTACATTATCACCAAGATTCTCATTAAGTAAATCCCACAGCTTGTTTCCATTATCACTTTCGATTGTCTTAGTAAAAGCAAAAGAGCCACGCTCCTGTAATCTATTCGGCTGTAATGCCAACAATTGCGGCATCTGTGCCCGATTGAGATTAAGACAGCTTGCATCATCCCCCTCATGTATCCGCAACTGAACTATCTGCACACCTTCCAGTACATTATCATCCAAAGACATTGACTGACGCCCGGACGGGCTGCTCAAATCATAAAGGATACTTATAGACGATTCACCAAATAGCGTGAAGCCGCCTGTCCCCGAATCTCGTTTGTGGGCCTCAACTAATGGATTATGTCTGTTGGATCCGACGGCGACAACCAGAAATATTCCACACGCAAGCAAACCGACAACCGCTAAGCTACGTCCGCTTCGCCTTGTTGTATTGCGCAATCCCAATCCGGCAAGAGATGCCATCGCATTGTTCCAGCCGCTCGCTAACATTCTTAATAAGGCATGAGTTAATCCAAGTCCGGCAATCAAAAGCAGGGCTCCAGCTCCGAAAAATACACCGGCAACAGCGGCGCTGTCGGCATTGCCCATCAGACCAAGGAGCAATATCGCTACTACTGTTGCTGCCGCCGCTACACATAATCCGATTCTACCCTTCAAGACCTTCTTGCCGGTAAAGAATTGCAAGTCCAATCCACCTCCAAGAAGCTCACGAGCAGGCCGAGATACCTGTTTACGCAATGTCAACCATATCGCAAACAGAGAAACAGCTACCGCTGCCAACGCCCCCTGAAACAAAGAAGAAGGTTTAGCATAAAAATATATTTCTGAGCCGCTTACCGCAGCCTGCCATAACGTGGCGAGTCCGTAAATCATAACTTTTGTATAGATCAGTCCCGCTACAGTACCCACAAGAACTCCCAGTACGGCCAATATGCCGCCTTCAATAAATAACAGCCGTCTTACCAGCTTCGGCGAAAAACCCACTGCCAGTAACATGCCAATCTGTTCGCGGCGGCTTTCAATACCGAATACAAAAAGAAGTCCCATCAAAATTAAAGCCGCTATAATAAGAAACATGCTAAGACCAAGAAATAGCTGGCCAAAGTCGTTAGCCTGATCTCCTGCTTTTACGCCGCGTGAACGCACCGATTGAAAAAAAAGTCCTACCGAAGCAGGGCTGACATTGCTTAAGAAGGTGCTTGCAATAGTATCTGAAGATCCTTTTGCTGCTTCAGGATAACGAATCATCGTTAAATTACCATACCTGTTCGCCCACATCTTTTGGCCGGCCCTGAGTGTAACAAAAGCCTTTGGTGTGCCCTTATACTCCTGCCAATAATCCTCATCTTGTTTACGTATCTTATCAAGGTCAATCGGAATTCCAGGGTCCCAATCCCTACAGTTTTCCGCATCGGCCAGACCCGGAAAATCAGGCATTAAATTAGGATCCATAGCCGGATTGTCCATTGATAGTATTGCCTTAATTCGAAAACTCGTTTTCTCTTCCCGCAGCGCTCTCATCGACCCGAGAACAAAATAAGTAAGCTCAATATCATCCCCCTCTTTAACATCGAGGTCCCCGGCAAGCCACTGATTTATTAGAATTTCATTGTCCCTCATATCCTCAGGTATAAGACCACCAGCGTCCGCCGGGTGACTCACAGCAGCTACCATAGAATATGGAGTCGCTCTGTCACCTGAACTTAATTCATTCACAAAATAAGTCAAAACACTAAAGGATTCATCACCTGTATTGATAGCAGCAGAGGTGATAGATTCGTCAATAAATACTCGCCTGCTGCGCAATTCAAACATATTCTTATTTTGTAACCGTCGAAGTTCAAGACCAGCATCAGCAAGCTTCCAGCATTTTTTTACGGCATCATTCGCCTTTTCAACCGTTATGTCATCCCTTGCATTGGCTGCAAGTAAAAGCATATTTGCTTCGTTGTTGCGGCCAAGTTGTTCCTGCAGCCATTGTAAGGACACAAAGGCATTCAACGATGTAATCTGATTGGCTTTTAGGCTGAAACTTCCGAAGTCTGACTGACCGGCAATTGCTTTTACCACCAAACGAAATGCCATTGACAGACCCGAATCCGGAGTCAAGGGTACATCACGCGGCATAAGAGAAGGTTTTTCAATTCGCAGCACAACTTCATCCCCTACAGCGACACCAAGTTTTATCGCCAGGGGGGTGTTTAAAACAATCGTCTGATTTGGACTGTCTCCCAGAGGACTTTGCGCTGTTCCAATTTCAAAAAAACGTCCATCAACGCCGAGCACCTCGATCCTGTTCGCCCGCTTTTCGCCATTGCTGTTGGCAATGAGTCCCCTTAACTGCAAAACAGGAGCCGCAACCGTATCAAGCTCTTTCGCGAGTTCGTTTGCAAGTTCAGCTCTGAAGAATCTGTTATTAGGAATAAGAGCTAACTGCGTTTCACCTAATCGAGCCTCTACCATCGATTTGAGGCTATAACGAACTGAATCACCTATTACCAGCGCACCGGTCAAAACAATAGCGCTTACCATAACGGCAAGCAGAACGCCTAAATTGGTCCGCCAATAAAAGCTGAGACTTCTTTTGGCAAGATTCCACAAACTCATTGGCCACTCCCATCTCTCAGCAGGCCATCGCTTAATTCCATCACGTTGCCTATCAGCTCTGCAAGCCTGAGCGAATGTGTTACGGCAATTAATGTAACTTCTTCACTGCGATTCAGTTCAACCATGAGTTCGGCGATATTCTCCGCAGCATCTTTATCAAGTGAGCCGGTCGGCTCATCAGCCAGCAAAAGCTTGGGGCGGTTAATCAAAGCCCTGACAACAGCTACACGCTGGCGCTGACCACCTGAAAGCTGGCCCGGCCTATATAACATGTGATCTTTAAGCCCTACTCGCTGTAGAAGATTTGTCGCTCTTTCCTGAATCTCTTTTCTTGACAGATGAGTTTTGCCGGCAAGCGTCGGCACCAAAACGTTTTCGAGCACCGTGCACTGCGGCAAAAGATGATGTAACTGAAAAACAAAACCTATCTGGCGATTGCGAATCCTTGCAAGCTCGAACTCATTCAGCTCTGCAAGGTCCTTACCGTCAAATAATACCCTTCCTTCAGATGGCCGGTCGAGAGCGCCGATAATATTAAGCAGTGTGCTCTTGCCGCTTCCGGAAGGCCCAACTATTACGAGTGACTGGCCTTTTGTTACTTTAAGTGTTATATTTTTCAAAACACAGACGCCATCCTTATTTCCCGGCGTCTGGTAACTTTTCGTTACATTAATAAGCTCGAGCATAATAATCCTCGCACATGTTACTGTGCTATTTCCCCATATATACGCACCATTTCTTCGGCGGTTTGCTCGATATTAAATTTTTCAAAGACTGCATCTCTGCCCTGTGTTCCCAGTTTCCGGGCACAATCCGGCTCAAGCAGCAGTTTCTCTATTGCAGCCGTCAAAGCCGCAGCGTTATTAGGCTCAAACAGTACTCCGCCGCCGGTTATTTCCAATAATTCCGGAAAAACACCACTGGACGGCTCTACTACCGGCACGCCGGCCGCAAGAGCTTCAAGCACATACAATCCATACGCAACAGGCTGCCGTTCCGGCACCGACAGCACCGAAAGAGTTCGCAAAAAGGCGGATTTGGTAATAGAATCGAAATCATGCAAAAATTCCACATCATCAATCAGACCACAAGAAGCTAACCGTTCCCGAATCTGATTCAGGAATTTCTCATCATTAGTCATCTTACCGCCGGTTATTCGCAACCTTACATTTTTTAATTTCTCATTTTTCCTCAAGTATATAAAAGCCTCAACCAGAGTATCAAGGCCTTTGTCAGGACACATTCTTGAGAGATAACCAATTGTGGGTACTTCAGGTTCGTCTTGTCTTAATTCATATCCATCTAATGAAATACCCATATGAACTACATGCATCCGTTCTGAGGCAATATTCACTCTTTGCTGCATAATATTCGCATAGTATTTACTCACCGCGATAAATGCATCTATGTCACTTGCACGTTCGGCGATTATCCCCCAGGCTTGATCCGAATATGGTGACGGTAATGCATCCAAAAAACCATCCTCGTCCTGAAGCAGACATACTATTGGTACCCCAAGTCTTTGCTTAAAGCGTCTGGCAAAGCCAACCAGCATAATATTGGAAAGACACACAACATCTGGTTTTGTATCCTGCGCACAAAGCCATTCGACGAGCCTATCCAGTTCTTTTATCTGTCTTCCCTCTTCACCACGCAGCATCGACGTCGTCGTTTGGCCTAAATCTTTTGCGCTGGTCATTCCGGCTAATCGGCCAACCCATCTCAACAGCCCAGGTGAATCCAGCAATTTGTCGAACCAGCGGGGGGTTTTCTGGAAAAAAGATGATTTTTGCTGGAGGTAAACATTAATACCGCCAAAAAAGATTGGGGCTTCAGAGACCGAATCGCTTTCATCAACAGACAACGGCAAATAAAGAGGGACTGAGAGAACTTCATGCCCCGCTTTCATCATTGCTTTAACCAAAGCAGCATCTCGCAAACAGTTCTCGCAATAAAAGCTGTCTCCTGCGCTTGGAGTAATGTGGACGATATTCATAAATCTATGCTCCGTTTTTATCGCTGAGAACTAAATGCATAAACATAACCGTCATCACTGCCGACTACAACCATCTGATGGGCTATAGCCGGCGAAGAAGTAACAGGCTGGCCTATGTCATACGACCACACTTGTTTTCCGTCAGAAAGCCTTAACATATAAAGCCGGCCGTCTTCGGAGCCTATAACCACTTTGTCACCGCAAATAACCGGTGAGCTGTCAACTTCTCCCAGTGCCTGGAATGTCCAGACTACCTTACCATTATCACGACTGACACAATGCACTCGCTCATCTCGTCCTCCAAATACAACTACGTTGTTGCCGACTGCGGGCGAAGAAAAAAACGGGGAATCCGAATCCGTATATTTCCATACAATTTTACCGACGGCAATATCGGCTTTGATAAGTACATTATCGTAATTGCCCACATACACCTGTCCATCGACAAATGCTGCGGAAGCTGCAATATATGAGTCGGCGTCGATCTGCATTATTTCGCTGCCGTCGGCCAGGGACACAACGTGAATCATAGCATCACAGCCTCCGAAAACCGTCTTTTGGTCATCGACTGCCGGTGAGCCATTTATGTAATTGTCCGTTTCATAAGTCCATACGGCTTTTCCACTTACCGAATCAACACAATGTAATATTCCATCGTAGCTTCCCACAAGTATCCATAACATCTGACCGTCCGGTGAGCGAACCCAATTAGCAGCCCCAAGAATCTCTCCATCTGTTTTGTATTTCCACTTAAGTGAGCCGCTTTTAGCATCAAGGGCATACAAGAATCCATCCGATGACCCCACAAAAACCGAACCTTCAACCACACAAGGCGCCGCCTCGACAGCATCGTCGGTCTTGTATGCCCATACCCGGCGTCCGCTTTCTAAATCAATTGCGTAAACATTTGCATCAGATGAGCCAATAAAAACAAGATTGTCCTCGATTGCCGGCGATGATTTAATTTCGTCGCCGGTTTTGAATTTCCAAACAAATCTCAGAGAATCAGGTAAAGACCCGGAAGCCCGGCCTAAGAGCTGCTGACCGCCTCGAAACATAGGCCAACTGTCCTGCTGGCCAACCATTGTTTCCAACGGTCTTCGCTCGGAAACAGGTTCCTCGTCGCCACGTCGCATTCGGCTGATTATCAGCGCAGTAATAACCACACATGATCCGAGAAAAATAACAAGTATAATGGTTACCTTAATCTTAACTCTCATAGATATTCTCGTCATTGCTAATTGACTCATCGTATTTCAAAACAATGTCAATAATAACTTATTAATTGAACTCTGGCAACAGAACCTTCGGAACGCCTCAGATGTTTTCCATCAATTGGATATGTCTTTCTAAAATCTCAAGCTGCAATATGATACTTGTTATGCCGGTTCACTCGAATTGATTTATATTGGGCCTCTAATTGGTGTGATATCTAATATGAAGTGTCTTGCATAGCTGCTAAAACATCTCATTATATCCCGAGCTCTTAGCCTATATATTGGCTTCTTGCCTCAGCAATGAACTTTAGCATCTGGTCGGCCTGGCTTTGAATTTCGGGATCGGAATTTGTTACTCTCGAACTCCATTTGCTATACTCTTTATTTAAATGCCGGCGAGCTTTATCTTTGTTCATATCTCTCGTAACTCCGAGAATGGTTTCAACATCCTTTACTTCATACATATTTACTGGAAGTACTTTTTGGACCATTTCTCTGAACTTATCTGCTTCAATTTCGAGCCAGCTTGCGAAATCTTTCAAAAGATTCAATTCTTCTGAAGTAACAGAGCCATTGGCCTGTGCCACATGCAAACAAAGAATTAAAATGGGTTCGCGGTCTGCCGGTGGTGTAATTTCAACAATCTCTCGACATATATCGTGACTGTTTAATTTATTTCCTTCACGGAAAAACGTTATGATTTCCTTTAATGCTTTTTCGAGTTTACGACTTTCTTTGCTTGATGTCTCAGACAGGTCAATATTTTCCCTCGACCAGTTTTTAATAAGCTCAATCTCACAGTCATATAATTTGTTGTCCGTTGCACTTACTGTAAATGCCAGTGCAACAGCAAGAGTTTTTGAACGTTGGATATTTTCCTTCAAGTCAAGATAGCCATAATCGCGATTGTGATATTCAAAATAACAACGGGCACAAGCAAGCTGTTCGCCTCCTTCGGCAGGAAATATAGATGTAATAAACATAAGTTCTCTTTTTCCTTTGCGGGGAAGTACCAGCCAGTCAAGGCGCAAGAGGGCAATGGACGTCCATTCCGATATGGTAGTGACCTGGTGTGGAAGCTTGCCAAGCTTGGCATTATAGCTGAATACAGGCGAATCTGGCATTTGCCATTGTTTAACCAGGGCCTGTGCCGGGTTTGTTTTAGGCTCCGGATTAGTGGCATCCACAATGGAAATGCTCAAAGTCGCCGACTGCACGTCCCGCCGAGCATGGATTGAACCGCAGATTTCAACGTCAAAAGCATCATAAACATTATCACCGTCCTGATGTTTCGACAATTTAACGCGGCAATTAAGAACAGTCAAATCAAGCTCATGGGAAAGCTCGATAATAGAGGGTTTGCTTTTTTTTTGCGGTGAAACTGCCAACTTGAAGTAATTAATCAAATCCGAAAAACTGATGTTTCTGATGAAATCACCAGACCTCAATCGGTTTATTAATTCGGCAACCCTTACGCGACGAATCAAACTTAAAAGAATCATTGATACAGATGCTGCTGCTCCAATTAAAATTGACATCAGAATTTTGTCCATCTATCTACTCGACTTTGAAAGACTTTAGTTTTTTATTTTTACCTTTTACATCGCTTTCGGACATTTCGTTTTTCTGATCCAAACACAAATCCACTTCAAGAACTTTGCCTGATTCGACATCTTCGAACCGGCAGTGCATCCTCTGGTTGACATCATAGATGTAAGTAACCTTGATAGGACGATCAGCAGGCCTGTTCGGAGGAAGCTTAAATTTATGCGTTGCTATCTTATTTACGTACTCAACAGCAGTATCTTCACCCTGGGTTATGGTTACCTCAAGGTCTGTTTGTCCCTCAGAAAGAGTATAGAACATTTGCGAGCTTTCACAGGGCAAAGGTGTATTTTTCCTTAAAATAATACGATTCTCAATCACACGCTTACCGGTTTTCTCGTCAATAGGAGCACATATAGTACCATAACTGTGGTTACAGACATCAGTGAGGTTAATGTCTTTTAAACCGTTAGAGACGCCAGCCGGCAAGGCATCAGATTTTTCTCTTAGCATTGTCAATCCGGCGTGTAATGCGGCTCCAAGCGCAACACATTCATCTACATTCACCGCCGTCTCAGGTGCCGAACCAAACATCTTCTCCAGACGCTGCAGGACGATTGGCATCCGCGTACTACCACCTACCAATAACACCTTGTCAATTTCGCACGGCTTAAGCTTAGCTTCCTCAAGGGCCACCTCGACCAAAATATCAGTTCGAGACATCAATGAAGAAATAGCCTCTTCGAACATCTCGCGGGTAATTTCAACTTTCATACTACCGGCCGGACCGTAAAGCAGCTTTTTTGCAACCTGGCGTCTCGACAATGTTTTTTTAATATCTTCGGCCTCATCTTCATATTTTGCTCTATCTTCTCCAGAGCTAATCAATTCACTGTTAAATTTATCCCGATAGCACTGCTCCAGCAATTCTAATATTTTCTGGTCAAAGTCAACGCCGCCGAGGGCGTGGTCGCCCTGCGAGCAAACAATATCCATCCGATGGCCTTTGACATCCATTATCGTTACATCGAACGTTCCTCCACCGAGGTCATATACAAGAACCTTTCCGGAAACCTCTCGCGTGGTCGCATAATATAAAGCGGCAGCAACTGGCTCATTGACAATTCCAATTACATTAAGTCCGGCCATAGTCCCTGCGTCCATTGTCGCTTTCCTGCGAACTTCATCGAAGTGAGCTGGAACGGATATAACAACATCATGGATTTGGTCGTTTCCAACCGAGCAGTCCTGCTTAAGCTTTTTCAGAATCAGCGAGGACAATTCCACAGGTGTCCAGTCCTTCTTGTCAATACGCTTGTGATACTGCGAGTCACCCATGTTCCGCTTTATCCAACGCACAGACCTTTCAGCATTAAGCCGCCGTGAATTAATAGCTTCGATTCCCACCCGGATTATATCAGAGTTTTCTTCATCGAAGAATATTGAAGACGGTGTAAGCCTTTCACCATCAGCATTCGGGACAATTTCAGGTTTGCCGATAGCATTTAGAGTCGCTAGCGCTGAAAAAGTTGTTCCCAGATCTATGCCTACTATGTTAGCCATTTTATACCCCTTATATTTCTGAGCTCTGAGTATTGACTTCTTATCATACTTATTTTGAATAAGCCTAATCAAAGAGCTTAACCTGGGCCGTACGTACTATTTTTATATTATCTTCGTTAATAATATATTGATAGCCCGGCCTGATAACTTTTGCAATTTTGCCTTTTTGCTTCGAGTTGTCACAACGTTCCTTTTCTTTAACGGCCTCTGCATACTTTTCCTGGCCACGATAATCGCTGTTTATTTCCGGCTGATATTGCTCGATACCACTCGACTCCAGAGCAAATACCATTTCATCTCTTATGTCCTCAAGATATTCGGTTTTAGTGCCTTTACTGGAGAGCCGTTCGATGCGGTTTTCCAGATTGTCAATGCAGCGAATGATTCGCAGGCAAAATGTTTTAATAATATTCCAGTCATACCCATCCTGAAGTTTTTCCACCCTTTCCTGCTGACATGAAGCGTATTCACGAATAGCTGAGACCTGCTGTGCAAGATCTTTAAGAGTACTATCGAGTGGTTTCGAATGCTCCCTTAAGGCCTCTTGAACACTCTGTGCAGTCCGTTCTTCCAACTGCTCGGTTTGTGCTTTGAGTGAATCTTCAAGCTTTGCTAAAGAATCTTTGGTTTCCTCATCGGAAAGCAAAACAGCAATTTTCTCAGCATTTTCAGTCGTATTGATTTCCACATGCTTTTTTTTATGCTTGCGGTCTGTGTTATTTGTCCCGGATTGCTGCTTCGTCAAAAGAGTCTCTTCATTCTTATCCTGTTTTAACTTACTCTTACTGGAACTCCACGGTGCTTTTGTTTGTTTCTTAAGCTGGCTTTGCTGATGTTTGGGTGGTTGTTCATACTCCTTTTCTTCTATCAAATCCTTTTCGATATAAGTCTCATCCGGTTCCTCAATACCGTCCTTTGATTGCTTTCTAAAAGTATTCTTCAATCTGGACATACCCTTAGCAAGAGTACGAAGCAGCCATAACAACAAATACCAGGCAAATATCGTTCCTCCCATAGATATACATACAATAGAACCTGTAAGAATAACCTCACTAAGTTCTTTTTGTTTCTTATACTTATTTAACTCGTCTTGCCAGTTCTCACCGTAAAGAATATCTGCAAATGGAGATACTTCTATTTCTCCCGAAGCCAATTCATCCAAATCAGCCTGTAATCTACCCTCCTGATCTTGCCGTAGCTGATTTTCAATTTCACTTTTGTCGTATCCTTCCAACCCGAATTTTTCAATGATCTCATCAGCTCCCGAATCATACTTCGACTCATAGTTAGATATCCTCTGCTGTTCCTTCTTTTTTTCGAGGTAAACCCAACCAAACATAGCTGAACCAGCAATGAGGAATGTTAAACCAATAATAACAAATATTTTATTCATAATATTTTAAGTCTTATTTATATATCTTTTCTGGGCAGCATTTCTTCTTGTTAAGTTTCATACTTCAGCTTTTTTTACTTGTCATTTTCGACAAAAACCTCGTCCTCTTTTATCCCATACACTTCAGT
>JACKQG010002890.1_pt1 | contig 21786 bp, 16 predicted proteins | sample 8237621 | NCBI WGS metagenome assembly JACKQG01 (sample SAMN15677084, study PRJNA649215) | marine metagenome | biome: marine; feature: Black Sea; material: saline water; isolation source: suspended particulate matter (SPM) from the Black Sea western gyre | collected 2013-06-09/2013-06-10 | depth... | reverse complement strand
GGAGAACCAGCTGTGGTAGAGGGTGGTCTGGGGCTCAATCGGGAAGCAGCGGGGGCGCCCAGTGCCTCGCGTAGCGGTTGATTACGGATCTCGCCGGCGTGTATGGCGACTGGGCCGTTGGTGATTTCGTCTTCAAAGGCGAGCACGACCTGAAGTGGGGGTACTTCGCCGCCTTCTTCCGAAGCCTTGGGCGTAGGTACCAGGTGCTGCACGACCTGCAGCACGTTGCGAGAGTAAAGTTCGGTCGCGTGGGTGGGCACGGTGGCAGGCAGGTTGCCTTCGCCGACCAAAGTGACGCCATGCTTAACGACGACTTTGCCTAGTTCGGACAGTTCGCAGTTGCCGCCTTGGGCGACCGCGATGTCGACGATTACGGATCCATGTTTCATGGACTTGACCATGGCTTCAGAGATCAGCATCGGTGCTTTACGCCCAGGAATTTGGGCGGTGGTAACCACTACGTCGGCGTCGGCCACGTGACCGGCGACGGCTTCGGCTTGGCGACGCTTGTAGTCATCACTGGCTTCTTTGGCGTATACGCTTTCTTCGGCTTGCCCTTCATCGGGTGCGACCTCAATGAATTTGCCACCCAGCGACTCGACCTGCTCTTTGACCTCGGGGCGAATGTCGGTGGCCCAGACTACGGCGCCGAGTCGTTTTGCGGTCGCGATGGCTTGTAGACCAGCCACACCAACGCCAAAGATCACGACCTTGGCCGGCTTGACGGTGCCAGCAGCAGTCATCAGCAGGGGGAAGAATTTGCCCAGGTTGGTGGCCCCCAGCAACACTGCTTTGTAACCAGCAATGTTGGCTTGAGAGGACAACGCGTCCATTTTTTGCGCGCGGGTGATGCGAGGCACCAACTCCATGGCAAAGGAAGTGACTCCTGCATTCAGCATGGCAGTGGCGACTTCCTTATGGATGGTGCCCTGCAAGAAGCTGACGACAATGGCCCCTTTGGGCAACGTCGCGCAAGCCTCTGGAGTGGGCGGATCCACCTGCAAAATCAGGTCGGCGCCATCCAAACCTGCGGCCACACTGTCGACCAGGGTTGCCCCAGCCTTTGTGTAGGTCGGGTCTAAAAATGATGAGGCTTCACCAGCACCGCGCTCTACTCGTACTTCCAGCCCCATTTTGACCATTTTCGACACGGTCTCTGGGGAGGCAGCAGCACGAGATTCGCCCGGAGCAATTTCCTTGGGTACGAAGACTACCGGCATGGCCACTAACTTAACCCCTCGCCGCCCATAAGACAGGGCTATCCTTCACAACGTGATAGTCTTTGATTCGAAACCCGAATCTCAGGGCATTAGAGTTTTTGATCGCCGGTTTCCCATGAAAATTGGGACTTTCATTCCCGATTTTCATGGTACGTGCCCTTGATTGCAGGGGGTACATTTATGAGGGAGGAGGGCACGCTATTCTCCTTTAGCCTAGCTATCCTTCCTCACGTGGCGGCCTTTGCACACCCTTCCTTTCCGACGTACCAGTTGCTGGATTCCGGCGACGGCGAGAAGTTGGAGCGTTTTGGCAACAACGTGCTGCGGCGACCGGATCCGCAGGCGCTGTGGCGCCCCCGGTTAGACCGGAAAACATGGCAGGTGGCCGATTTAAGCTTCGTGCGTGAATCCGACCGCGGCGGGCGGTGGCAATCCCGAGGCAATCAGCCTAAATCGTGGCAGATGGAGGTTTTGGGCGCCAAAATCCATATTCGGCCCACTCCATTCAAGCATGTTGGCTTGTTTCCGGAGCAGGCGGCGAATTGGCAGTGGGTGGAACAGCAGTGGCGGGATCAAAACGAATTTTCCTCTACCAAGAAGACGCTTTTGAACCTGTTTGGTTACACCGGAGTTGCCAGTATTTTGGCGGCGCAAAATGGGGCCGAAGTCACGCACGTCGACGCGTCGAAATCTTCGATTACTTGGGCGGCGGAAAATGCCCACCTTAGCGGCTTGGATGAGCGTGCAATCCGGTGGATTTGCGACGACGCCGCCACTTTTGCCGCGCGCGAAGTCCGTCGCGGCAATCGATATGACGGAATTTTGCTGGATCCGCCGCACTATGGGCGTGGACCGAAGGGGGAAAAGTGGCAGTTCGAGGACCACATTGCGCCGTTGTTGGATTCCTGTCGGCAGTTGCTCAATCCAGACGGTCCGTCATTCTTGATTTTGTCGACCTACGCGATCGGATATTCGCCCATCGCCTTCGAAAACATGCTGCGCGACTTTGGCTCGGGTCAGGTCGAGACCGGCGAACTTGCGCTGCCGGAAGAATCTGGCGAACGCTTGCTGCCCTGTGGTTTTTGTGCCCGCTACGTGCGCGGCAATTAACCCCCACTGGACGTCGAGCTAAACTGGCGAGCTGTGCCTGAAATCCTGCATTGCGACAACCATTTGATCGCGCTGGTCAAACCGGCGGGCATGCCAGTGGTGCCGGATTCCAGCGGCGACCTGGCGCTGTCGGATTGGGCGAAGGATTGGATCAAGCGCGAGTACAACAAACCCGGCGACGTCTTCCTTGGCGTGGTGCATCGGCTGGATCGTCCTGTGTCAGGCATCGTGGTTTTTGGCCGGACTAGTAAGGGTGCCAGTCGACTCAGTGCGGCGTGGCGCGACGGCAAGGTGCGCAAGATCTATCACGGCATCAGTGACGCGCCGCCAACGCTGGCAGTTGGCGATGAAGGAGAAATCGTGCAATGGCTAGTAAAAGACCGCGAGCGCAACATGGTGCGAGTGGTTACACCTCCAGTAACTCTTTCGCAAGACTCGCATGCGAACCCCAAAGAAGCGCGAAGTAAATGGAGAATTATTGCGGTTGAACGAGGCAAAACTCTACTGGAATTAGAGCCCATTACCGGACGCGCTCACCAATTAAGGCTTGCCTGCGCAAAGTTGGGATTGCCGTTGATGGGCGACCTTAAGTATGGGGCGACGTCGGCGATGGCGGGGCGCAGGATTGGCTTGCATGCGATTGAATTAATTGTTCCGCATCCGACCTTGGGTCAACTTATACATTTGACATCTGCCTACGAATTTTTCTAACGCAATGCGCAAGGTTGTTTTTTTCTCATAAAGGTCTCAAAAAATCAGCAATCAAATTTCCTATTAAACAAAGGAAATCGTTCTTAATTTGCATCGGTTCAAAATGATTCAATATTTTCTCATGAAGATTAATAGGTTTTCCTTGGACCTACGGTCGTTTGCCTCGTTTTTGAATAAATGAAACGAATGGTCCCAATTTTAATTGCATCTGCAGTTTTGATTTGCAATGCATCGGCGCAACTTGTGGGTGGAAAACACGGATTGCATAAAACTCATACCGGAACGGTTGGCAATGCTCAATTCGGAAGCTCGGCTTGCGGTCCGGGTGACATCAATGGAGATGGCATTCCCGATTATGTAATTGGCGCAAAGTCTCATACAAATACGCTCGCGTCTCAAGGACGGATTACTGCATATAGTGGCTCCAGTCACAGCGTGCTTTGGACTGTGGATGGAGAGTCATTAGGGGACTGGTTTGGATACGCGATGGTGGCAATGGGGGATTTGGATGATGATGGATTTGGAGATATCGTTGTCTCTGCACCGCGCGTTGACAACTTGTTCAAAATAGATTCTGGACGAGCTTATGCAATTTCAGGAGCCACTGGTTCCACGATTTGGACCCACACATCAGCAGTCAGTAACCGCCAGTTTGGAACAGCATTAGGGTCAGGCTTGGACATCAATTCCGACGGCTATCAAGACCTTATCGCTGGCATGTCCAGTGCGGATGATGGCGGCTTAATTGAAGCTGGAAAAATATCCGTTCTGGATGGTAAGGACGGATCGTTTATTGGACACATTTACGCAACCTCATCGTATGCACACTTTGGTACTAGTGTTGCATCTGCTGGCGATTTAAACGCCGACGGGGTGGACGACATCATCGTCGGGGTTCCTGATAAATCCCCATCCGGAATCACTTCGGCGGGTCGGGTTACGATCATTTCGGGCAATTACTTGTTGACAGGGAGTGGGTCGAAATACGTTGGATGGATTGATGGCATTTGGAGTAATGGCCAATTCGGGCACAGCGTTTGTGGCCTGGGGGATCAAGATGGAGATGGTGTGAATGAATTTGCCGTCGGCGAACCCTATGCGGACCTTAGCACTACTTTGGTTGAAGCTGGATTTGCTTACGTTTATTCCGGAGCAAGTCTAACTAAGCTTGCCACCTTTATCAGTGGCGGCGATCATGATCACTTCGGCTACACAGTTGCTCCGGCCGGGGACATGAATTCAGATGGGGTTATTGACCTTTTGGTTGGAGCGCCTGATCGCGGCACCGGCGGCTCTGCGTTGACTTTTAGCATTCGGGAGTTGGGCTGGCTGAATGAGTGGGTAGGTGGCTACACATTCGCTAAGTTCGGAGCCGTAATGACAACCATCGGTGATTTGGATGGAAACAACACAGCCGAATATATGGTTTGCGCTCCAGAGTTGACCCTCCCAATTAGCAAGGAAGGTCAAGCTCGCATTTACGGGATCGATCCATTTTTGCGACTGAGCAAATACACAGCCTCTCTTGCTGGAGATACTGTTGAATTTTATGCTGACTTTGAAAGCACCCATGTCCTTGATTACTATCGTTTTCTTTTCTCATGGGCTGGTGATGGTCCGGATAGCAGCATTGGTTTGTTGGTTCCGCTCACGGCTGATTCAGCCTTTCATAAATCAGTCGCTGGAACCTTTCCGCCCATTTTCTCAAATGGAACCGGTCAGTTGGGAAGCGGCGCGAAGGCAACTGCGACACTATCTTTTGCGAGCACGCTTCCGATCGCACCCGGAACGCAACTTTATTGTTGTGTCGTTGCTGCAGATCGGTTTACTTACAGTCCCCAGACGTCATCCATCGTGCAGATTCTGACTTTTAACTAAAAAAATTGGCCCTTCCTGAACACAGGAAGGGCCAATTGTCTACCACAATGCTGGCCGTCTTATGTCGTTCTTAAAGTACAACGCGCGTGACGATATTCGACATGCGGGTATCCGGGCAGGTGTTTTCTTCGGCCGCTTGCAAGTAGAGGGTGACGCCAGCGGCAGACGCTGGAACGGGTCGCGTGACTTGGTAGTCACCGTTAGCGTCGCAATCGCCGAAGGAGACCAGCCTGGAATATGGATTGGCCGGCGGGAAAACGATGCCGAAGTCCACGCACCAAGTGCCGCTGTTTGCGGTGGTGCTGCCCAAACTAGTGCTCCACAGGATTGCGATAGTTTCTTGCGGCGTGCCGTGCGAAACCGTCAGCGTTGCATTTTGACCGGCGACTAATTGATCCACGCACAAAGCCAAATCGTCGGCGGTGATTTTGGTGAAGGTGAAGGTGCCGATCGGTACGCCGAAAAATGGGTAGCCAGTGATTTCGTAAATAAGCTGTGGCGGGTTGGAATCGGCATTGCTTGAGGTGTAGGTGGTGCCGTCGTCGGTGCCGGCATCGAAGGGCATTAATGTGACCACAACTTCTTCTAGCCAACGATCGTTTTGGAACAACTCGAGACCATCCACACCGACGAACCAATCTGGACTTGGGGCAATCATCGACACCAAACTGACGGCCGGGAAATCGGAAGTTACGTCAAAAGTCAGCGACGTAGATCCAGGCGAGCCAGTCCCCGATCCAGACAGTAAAAATTCGGCATCGCCAGCGCCAATCGCATTGTTGACCTCTTGGGTAAGAGCCAGCTTGCTGCCGGATTCGGCCATGCTTTCCATTCCATTACTCGCCAGCGCGCCAACTTCCCAAAGCGAAAAATTTGGCAAATGAGTGCCACCGATTAATCCCGAAAAATGTGGGTTATTTGGGAAATCGGTTGGATGAGTTTGCTGACTCCAGTCGGCAACGAAAGTGACCTTATAGGTAGCTTCTAGGGCGCGATCACAGCTTTGCGCTGGAGCGACCGCATTCCAAGTCGTCGAAAAAACGGCGGTGAGCGCCGCCACAGAAAGCAAATGGGAGGGGTTTTTCATGGTGAATCCAAGTTCGAACCCTCCAGCATAAGGCAAAAGTTCACACAGTGATCACAATTTGAAAAATGGCCTAAGTTTCCTTTCGCCTATTTTTTGTCCAGGTTCGACTCGTACCAAAGCAACCACCTTGGGCCGACGTCATGGCCGATTTTGAAGTCGTCGGCGATCGATGCCGGTCGGACTTGGTTGTCGATAAACTCGATGTCCTCCGGCTTGGCCCGGTTGTAGTAATACGGGCTTTTCATTTCGGTAATCAAAGAGTTTCCAGCAATCCGGTTTTTGCCGCTGCGATGAAAGCGGATCGGCGCGTGGCCGATGTCGTGAATCCAATTTTCCTCTATCGAAATGCCAGTAGTTCCTTCATCAATAAAGATGCCATTGCTGGGCGCACGGCCGGCATGGCGCGGCACGTGGTGTAAATGATTGCCGCGAATCACAGTGCCTGGCTGGCGGCCAAGGGTGTAAATGCATCCACCATCCGATAGCAGTTGCATCGTATTTTCAATTTCATTTTTTTCAATGATGTGGCCACCGCTGGGCGCAGCTTCTTGACCCCAAACCCAACCGACGGACAAGCCGGTATAGGGCGTGTGCTGAATATGATTGAACGCAATTTCGCATTCCGCGGCAAAGCCAATCCAAATGCCGACGCCACCGCCATACCGCGCACCAACTTTGCTAACAAAACAACCCTCTACCCGCACCTTCCTAGCCAACTGCGGGTCCTGTAAGTCGCTGCTTTTCCACCACGGTTGACCATCAACTAGCCGTGAAGAATCTTCGCCAATGTTAATCCCGTTCGCGCCGATGTCCTGGAAGGAGCAAAGTCGAAGCGTCGTGTTTTTGCAGCCTCGGCCTAGCCAAATTCCGCTGCCGCCGACCTGAGAGAGGTGACAACTTTCCATACTGCAGTTTTGGGCAAATTCAACTTGAATCGCTGCAGGAGCAAAGATGCGTTCGGTGACTCGATCGCCGCCGTCGCGACGTTCGTGCATGCTGGCTTGCGCGCCCGCCCAGCCGTCGATCGGTGGAGTGAAGTCGGCATGCTGAAATTGAATGCCGATGAAATGTAGATTGCGGACCGGATTGGATTCAGTTCCCTTGATTTCCATCAATCGTTGCAAGCGCGGGATTTCCGCGTGCATGGATTTGGCGGTTGCAACTAAGCCCATTTCGGGTAGCGAATCGGGAGGTACCACGACCAGTTCTCCGCTGATCGAATCCACTGCCCATTCGCCGCGTTCGTCCAAAAACATGGGCAGCCCCTCTAAGGCAAAGCGCGGATGCGGCTCAAAGTTATCGATTGCGTAATGCGGCGCCCTACATCCGATCGGCGCGCGGGTTTTTAAGTAGCCCTTTGCCCAATCAATCTCCGCTACAGGAGCCCGCGACGTCGACCAATCGTGAAGGAGGTGGACAAACAGTCCTTCTGTGTTGGAAGAGTGTTCGCTAGCCGACGGGTCAGAAAATGTGAATGACGTCCGCCGATCTGGGCCTGCCTTGTCCACACGTAGCCACTTACCCTGATTGGGGTAGCGCGCAAGCGTCAGGCGTTGATGATTGAAATAAACATCATTAATTTTTTGGCCCGCCAACGCCGCTGGCAATTTGGCGCGCAGGAATCCGTCGGAATCTTCGGTCCAATCATTGATTTCGACGCCGCCGGAAAATTTCACATGTTCTCCCGGAAGGATGGTCCAAATTACATCGGCGTTTTCATTGCCGCCGTCTTCGGGGCCGAATCGAAGGGGTTCTTTTAATCGGTAAATGCCGCTTCGCAGCAGTACAACCACGCCACGGTCTGGGTGTTGCTTGCGCAATAGACGTACCGCGAGTTGCGCGCGTGCCGGCGTTGCAAACGGCTCGGCGAAGGTGCCGGGGCCAGTATCGTTGCCTAAATGTGAAACAACGACTTGGGCGGGGGACGCCAGCGGCGCCAGCATCAAAAAAAGCAGAGTTAGGGGGATGCGCATGAGCCTTTGGACCCCCAGTATTGCATTCATTTGCATCTAGGATTAGAGTCCATACCATGGCCTCCTTCATTACTCGTCGTGATTTTCTGCGCGCTTCGGCCGCTGCTGGTTTTAGTTTCTCAACTTTGGGGTGCGCTGGGGCGGCGGTGGTGCAGCCGAATAGCAAAGTCAACGTATTGAGCATAGGCGTGGTAGGCAGCATTGGCGGCCAGGACCGCAGCCAAGTGGCGAGTCATCCGGCGGTGCGCATTGCTGGGCTGTGCGATGTAGATGCGAATTATCTAGCACAGGCGAAAGCCGATCACCCGGATGCGTTTGCCTGCAAAGACTATCGCGAGGCGTTTGACAAATACGGCGATCAATTCGACGCGGTAATCGTCGCTGTGCCCGACTTCAACCACGCGCCGATGATGATGACGGCGTTGAAAGCGGGCAAACATGTTTACGGCCAAAAGCCGCTGGTGCACCAGTTGGAAGAACTGGTCATGATTGAAAATGCCATGAAAGCGCGGCCGGATTTAGTGACCCAGGTAGGCAATCAGCGCATGGTTTACAACGGACGCCGCGCGGCAGTGGAAATTTTGCGGTCGGGAGCGTTGGGTAAGGCGATAAAGGCTTATGCCTGGACCGGTTCGCCAAACCGCAGTCACTATTTCAATTTTGATCATGTGAATAGTGAGCCGATGGATCCGCCATCGCACTTGGATTGGGGTTTGTGGTTGGGTCCGTGTCAGCCGAAGGAGTTTCAGAGCAACTTGGTTCCGCTGGCATGGCGTTCGTGGTGGGACCATGGCACTGGCGGTTTGGGCGACTGGGGTGTGCACGTGCTCGACGTAATTTTCTTCGGTTACGACGAACTGACTTCGCCGATTTCGGTGGTCACTCATACGCCGGCCGTCGTCGATCCGTTCCACGCCTATCCATGTCAATCGACGGTTACCTATGCGGTAAATTCACCCAACTTCGCCAACACGCATTTCCCCATCTATTACAACGATCGTGCGCAAATGCCATCGCGCGCTGCGTTGGGTCTGCCGCCGGGAAGCTGGGGCGATTCGAATATGACCGTGGTGGTTTGCGAAGGCGGCGTGCTTGCGCTGACGGCCGGCGGCCGTTTAGAAATTTGGCGCGACGGCAAGATGACGCCAGGTTTGGAAATGCCTGGGCTGCCAGAATTCCCGCCGCTGAACCACTGGCACGCGTGGGTGGACAACATCATTGGCAAAAAGACCGAATTGCGCACGCCATTCCCGGATGGAGTGCGGATTACCGAAGCGGCTTTGTTGGCCGTGAAGGCGTCGAAATATCCCGGCGTTGAGTTGGCTTGGGATAAATCCAAGCTGGCGTTCACCAACCACGAAGAGGCGACCAAAACCATCGTCAAACGCGACTATCGCGACGGCTTCGCGCCGCCGGTGATCGCATAGGGGTATAGGTCTACCCTGCTAGCGCGATCACACTGTAGCTAATAATTCGGCCGCGCTTGCTGCCAGATCTTGCAACGCCAGATCCATGCGATCTTGGTGAGTGCGGAAGCAAAGTACGCAAATGCGCAGGGTGAATTTGCCGTCCAGCCAAGTGCCAGTCAGGTAAACGTGGCCGCGTTGATTTACCGCATCAATCCAGGATTGATTGAGTTGGTTGAGTTGATGCAAATTCAGGTCGCTGCGCTCGATGCGGAAGGCAAGTAGCGACAGTTCAGGCTCGGCGACGATTTTGACGTCGGGTAGATGGCGCAAACGATCGGCGGCGTCGCGGGCGAGGTCGAGTTTTTCGTCGAGCGCATTGCGGAAGGCTTGCATGCCGAGCATTTTGATCGGCAGCCAACAGCGCAAGCCGCGATTGGAACGGGACAGTTCGGCGGAGGAATTGCAGAAATCGACGAGGTCGACCTCGTCCTGGTAAGCCGGCATGTAATCGCCGGAAACCGAATGAGCCTGACGCAGTTTGGCGCCGTCTTTCACCAGCAGGCAGCCAGTGCCGTAAGGTAAAAACAAACTTTTGTGCGGATCCAGGGTGATGGAATCTGCGCGATCCATGCCATCCAGCGCAGATCGGCCACGTTTGGTCATGGTGAAAAACGCGCCATAGGCGCCGTCGATGTGCAGCCACATGGATTCGGCTGCCGCCAGGTCAGCGAGCTCGTTTAGCGGATCGACTGCGCCGGTGTTGACGGTGCCCGCACTGCCAATCATCAAAAATGGCTGCCAGCCGTCCTTGCGGTCGTCCTGGATCTGCTGCTGTAGACGAGCTACATCCATTTTGAAATCCGCTCCAGCAGGAATCACCCGCACATTGGCCGTCGGCAGGCCAGCAATGATCGCGGCTTTGGTGATCGAATGATGAATCTGATCGCTGACGTAAAGCGTGCCGCGGCTGAAATCGTCGCCGAGTTGGGTGCGGCGTGCGGTGACTAGCGCGGTCAAGTTGGCGATGGAGCCACCGCTGGTCAGAATTCCACCTGGATTAGGCGAGGTTGCCGCCTCGGTATCAGGGCGCGAAGTGGCGCCGGGTCCCGCAGTTGGGTCGTTGCCATATCCAACTACCTCACAGAACCATTGAACCACGTTGCTTTCGAGCTGGACCATGCCCGGCGAAGCAATCCAGACGCCGACGTAACGATTTACCGCGTCAGCGATTAGGTCGGCGAGTGCGGTGTGGAATAAACCGCCGCCTGGTATGTATGCCAAATATCCAGGGCCAGCCGTGTTCAGCGAATGCGGAATGACCTGCTGGAACAAATGTTTTAGCAACGGCTCCAGTTCCGAGCCAACTTCGGGCATGGATTCCCGCAGCGACCGCGCGACGTCGGCACCTCCTTGCCAAACTGCGGCTGGCTGGTCGGGCAGCGACTGCAAATAGGGAACAATTTGCTCCATTGCGCGGTTGACCCACTCGCGCATTTTTTCGGCCGAAGGTTCCATTGGCCAGTTTGGTGCTGAGTTCACCGCAACATTATGCCGTCGACTTGATGCCGAAATGTAAGCAAAGGTTCACCGGGATCGGCTTCCATGGACTAGGATCGGTGCATGCTTTTCCTGGCCGCCGCCATCGCCCTGCAAATTGGGCAAACCGTCCCCGTTTCTCCGCCAACCCTGACTGCGCTGGCTGATCGCGTCGAACAACCGGTGGAGTTGGGACAAGTCAAATGGCGTCGCGATTTTGATGCTGGCCTCGCGGAATCCAAGCGCACCGGCAAACCAGTGCTGCTTTTGTTCCAAGAGGTGCCCGGCTGACAGGGTTGTCAAGATTATGGTGCTCAGGTTCTGACGCACCCACTGTTAGTAGAAGCGGCCGAAGAATTATTCGTGCCGATCGCCATTTACAACAACACCGAAGGCGACGCCGACGAAAAGGTATTGAAGCGTTACAAGGAACCAGCGTGGAATTTTCAGGTGGTCAGGGTGGTGGATCAAACAGGTAAAGATTTAATCCCACGCGTAGCCAAAGACTGGACCCGCGCCGCGGTTACGCGAGCAATGGTGGCTGGACTGAAAGCAGCAAAAAAACCTGTACCGATGTGGTTGCAGTTATACGCCGACGAAGCCCTCGCTGAAAAGCGAGGTGCGCAACGCGCGATTTTTGGCATGACGTGATTTTGGGTAGGCGAGGCCGAGTTCGGTCTCATTGATGGTGTAGTAAAGACGCGTCAAGCCTGGATAGGTAACAAAGAAGTTGTAGAAGTTTGGTACGACCCCAAAGTTGTGACCGCTAAAAAACTAGAAAGCTTCGCCAAAGCCAAAGAGTTTTGGGCCGAAAAACTCGTGCCGCTGCGCATGGACAAAGAGCAAAAGTACTACCTATTGCAAACGCCGATGAAAGACCTAGCTTTGTCCGAAGCTCAAGCCTGCCGCGTCAACGCTAGTTTAGATGGCGATTGGAAGCAGTACTTGTCGCCGTCGCAATTGAAGCAGGCTGAGTTACTGCGGCGTAAGCGGCTGGCCGATGGAGCTGCGCCAGGAAAGATGTAATTCGCGTAGGCGTTGTACTTGCTCGGGAAGTTTTTCGGCTAAGTTGTGCTCTTCGTTGGGGTCGTCGGCGAGGTTGTAGAGGTGCACGCCCATGCGTACGTCGACTTGTTCGAAGTCGGCGGAGCCTTGGGCGCGCTTTTCGTTTTCGGTGACCATCAACTTCCAGTCGCCGGAACGCACCGACCATTGCCAGCCGCAATCCCAGTGCAAATCACGACTGGATGCGGTTTGGTTTTGTTGCAGGATCACGAACATATTCTGGCCATCGAAGGCGTCGGCTTTGTGAGGGATGCCTGCAATTTGGCAGATGGTTGGGCCGAGGTCTAGCGCGGAAAAGACGGAAAGGTTGGTGCTTGCCGTCGGCAGGGTTCCAGGCATGCGCAAGATCGTTGGGGTTCGTGTACCGCCTTCAAGCAAGTGGTATTTGGATCCAGCCAGTGGAGTATTGTCGGCCCAGTCGGGCACGCAATCGCCGTTGTCTACGGTGTAGATGACCAACGTGTTTTCATCCAGACCAAGTTCGCTTAACTGATCCATGATCCGCCCGACCTCGCGATCCAAACACTCCAGCTGCGCCAAATAATATTTGCGACCTTCAGGCCAAGCGCGGCGGTGCACACCTTTGTACCATTCCATGTAATCTTGGGTGGCCGGATCCCAGTCTGGGAATTCTTCTAAACCGCGCGCATCTAGTTCAGCCTTTGGCAGCTGCCATGCAAAGTTGTGGACTGCGTTGAATGCAACCACCGCAAAAAATGGCTGTTCTTTGTTGGCTGCAATGAACTCGCGCGCTTTTGAACCGAAGGCTTCAGTCGTGAATCCTTCGAACTCAATCTGTTGATCATCATCCCACATCGGCGCGACCATCATCTGGCGCGCGGCTTTGCCGTACTCTTCCACCGCCGCTTTGGAATGATGCAAATAATGGGTGCGGCCACCAGTGGTGGTGCCGTAGAAGCGGTCAAATCCCCAATTGAGTGGAAATCCCGGCGCATCCGGCTTGCGATCGGGTCCGCCTGTATGGACCTTACCGAAGTATCCTGTGGCGTATCCAGCGGCTTTGAAACGTTCCGGCAGGGTCTCTACTTCGGCCGGAATTCCTTGGCCGCCGCCGTAGTAATAATTGCCCCAGCGCTGCTGATACCGTCCCGTGATCATGCCGACGCGCGACGGATTACAAATCGGACTGGTTGCGTATGCGTTCGGAAGATAAATACCTTCGCTAGCAAGTTGATCCAACTCAGGTGTGGCTACATCACTTAACACGGTTTTGAATCCCAAGTCCGCATAGCCCTGGTCATCGGCAATGATGAGTACGACGTTTGGCTTGGGCTTGGCCGGGCCAATGCCGGTGGCCATCAGCGCTTTCAGTTCATCCAAATGATTTTGATAAACGCCGCGTGGGTCGGTATCGTGCTTTTTGCAAATCGATGCGGCCATCGCCACGATTTCACCCATCATGCCGCAAGTCCGCATGACTCGCACTGCACCTAAAGCTTCGTGGGTCACGCTGACGTTACGGCCAGCCATGAACAAGTTCGAAACGTTGCGGCTGTACAAGGTGCGGTAAGGCGCCCAATACGGACTCTTGTATTTCCATTTCCCGTCGCGCGTGTAATCGGAAATGAAGGGGTCGGCCTCTTTGTCGTCGAAGTAACTCTTATGCGGAAAATGCAGGTCGATGTGCCACGAACATGGATAGGCCGCGTCTTCAAACGGCGTGGAGTTGCGGAAGTCGTCGCCCTGCAAAACCATGTCACCCATCAAGCGCCGCGATTCTCGTTTGCCGGCAATATACGCCGACCACTTTAAGCGGTGATTGGGATAAAGTCCTTCGACGTTTTTCAACACATCCCAAGCACCGAACATCGCACGCAAGTTTAGGTCGCGCACTTGCTCCATGTCGTCGATCGGATGCATATCGAATCCACTTTCCCAAAACCATGCACCGAGTTGCCCCAACGGATTGCCGCCACCACCACGGCCAGGGAATTTTTTGTCTTTCAAATCCACCGCCCAAGGCACGCGCGGGAACGGCGCCGGTTGATCTGACTGATCAAAATTCAACGACAGCGGATCCTCCGGGTCTTCGCATTCACACAACAATTGATATTCATTTTTACTGGTCGCGCCGACGTTCCATAAATTGCTGGCACCCATGTGACCTTCGTGGGTCATTTCAAAATCGGCACCAACCATTTCCCCGAGAACTCCGTCGCCGGTTGCGTCGAGAAAGAGTTTGCTAGTCACCCAAGTCCTTTGGCCACTGTGGGTATGTTGAGCGCGTACAGCAAGAATATTCCGGTCGTAGTACCCACTCTCATCCCGCCTTTGCTCGTTAAATGAAGCGTCGAACAAAGCATCGTTCACGCGCTGATTCAACATCAGCGTCAAGTTCGGCTCCGACTTCGCCAAGTTCAATTTGCGCTGGTCGTCGTAAACATGCGCATTTTTTGAATTGCCATCGCCGCCGCCTTTTTTGCGAACCAACTCAGACACCACATCACCAACACGCGGGTACGGCTCTTGATTGGTGTGACCCTCCGGCCATACGCGAACTTCAGAACTTCCATTACCACCCAATACCGGACGGTCTTGAATTAACGCCACTTTCAATCCCAACCGCGCTGCCGAAATGGCCGCCGACGTGCCTGCAATGCCTCCACCAACTACAACCAAATCAAAATAACCACCGTTGACAGGGTCTCCATCCTTGCCGGTTAGGGACTGGCGCAATTGAGCTAACTGCTCACCATCATCCGGGGGCTGCCAAGTCGTGTCCTGCGCAAACAAAATGGCGTCGCAACGGCCATTGAATCCTGTGAGGTCGTGCAGCGTAATTTCGACGTCGGTCGGCAGCTCGACCACGCCTCCGTTTTGCCAATGCCAAGCCGCTCCCTCGATGCCAAACTGCGTATGCAAAGTTTGACCATTTAGTTTCAATTCAAATCGGCCGGGAGCAGCGGGAGCGTTCCACGGCGCAACCCAATCGCGGGTGCGTACCCAAATTCGATATTCACCAGGGGCCGGAAGCCGCGTCGACCCGATCGCGTCTTGAACCGGCTCGCCCAGGCCGTGCGCCATAACAAACGGCGAACCCATCAGGTCCATGAACTGCTGATCTACCACCCAACCACCGCGGTCGGCGAAGGATTCCGGTTCTACCAGCACGGTGGCTGGCTTGGGCTCGGACTGGGCTAGATCGGGTGCGGCGACCGACTGCAGGAAAGAGTAAGCGGCGCATGCGAGCAGGATTGAAGCGAGCATGCACCGAGTTTAACTATCTGACATTTAGTCGACGTCTACCTCGGCGTCTACCTCGGCGATCGGAGCTGGCGCCACCTTGCCAGCAATTGCAGCAGCTACGCGTTTGCCGTCGATGGCAGCCGACACGATTCCACCGGCATAACCGGCGCCTTCGCCACAGGGGTAAAAGCCATGCAACGTCGGGCTTTGCAGCGGACGTTCTTCGTAATGGGTATTCCGTTCCACGCGCACCGGCGACGACGTCCGCGTTTCGGCGCCAATGATCTGGCCCTGCGTCCCTGCAAATCCAGGAATCTGCTGATCAAAAGCCGCCAGGCCTTCGCGCAACCGCATGCCCAGTCCTTTCGGGAAAAACTCGCGGTAATCCGCCGACGTCAATCCCGGCAGATAACTGCTCGGCAAGGGTTTGCCTGAATGGCGGAAACCGTCGACGAAATCCTGACAAATTTGACTTGGGGCACGGTTTTGACCGCCGCCTGCCCGCGCTGTGACAACTTCCAAAGCAATTTGCAGGCGCACACCAAACAGCGGGTCGATGTCCGGGTGTACCGGCAGACGGCCAGCGGCCACATCAATGGTGAGATCCGAACGCGGATCGGTCACCACCTCGTGCAACATCGGATGATCGGAAACGTCGGCGGCTAGTTGCAGCAGTTCATGCCAACCCCAGCGCCAACCGCGCTTACCACACCAATCCTTAGGCTGAATTTCGACCACAATTCCACTGTTGGCGTAGTTCGAATCACGTTTAGACAAGCTCATGCCATTGACTACCAGCGTTCCCGGCTCTGCTTGGCTAGGAACGATCCATCCGCCGGGGCACATGCAAAAGCTATAAACCCCGCGCTCGTTGACCTGGGTGCGCAGCTCATAAAACGACGGCGGCAGCTTCGGCGTAGCTTCGTGGCCGTGGTATTGATGTTTGTCCAACCATTGCTGCGGATGCTCGACGCGCACGCCCATGGCAAAACCTTTGGCTTGCAGCTTGGCGCCGGCGTCGCGGGCCATCTTCAGGGCGTCGAGCGAGGAGTGGCCGGTTGCAAGTACAACTGCGTCGGCCAAAATTTCACTGCCGTCTGCTAAACGCACGCCCTTAGTTTGTGATTGGGCGGGGGAATCAGCCTGAGGAACCGGGGCAGACGGGTCGGCGTCGGTCAGGATCTGGTCCACGCGGGCACCAAAGCGCACCTCGCCGCGCGGGTGATCGAGGATGTCCTGGCAGATGGATTGCACCACCTTAGGCAGCAAATTACTGCCGATGTGCGGCCGCCAAGACCACAGAATGTTTTCAGGAGCCCCGTGTTTGACGAACTCTTCCAATACCGGTTGGATTTGTTCACGATCTCCCGAACGAGTGTAAAGCTTGCCGTCGGAATAGGTTCCGGCGCCACCTTCACCAAAGCAGTAGTTCGACTCGGGGTCGGCTTCGGCACCGCGGTTGAGTTGGGCGATATCCCGCCGACGTTCCTGCACCGGCTTGCCACGTTCCAAAAGCGTGACTTTCATGCCCGAGCGCAGCAAATCTAGAGCGCAGAACATTCCGGCTGGACCAGAGCCGATTACTACAACATGCAGGCCTTTTGAAGCAGCCGAATCCTCCGAGACAGACCGCTCGGTTGTAGTTACACCAATGGCCTCATCGACATCCTCCTCATCGGTGTCCCAAATGGTCACCGCCGCGCGCCACTCCATATGGTCCCACCGCGCGTCCAAACTAATCCGATCGATGCGCATCCGCCCGACCAGGTCGGGATTCAGCTTCAACTTGCGGCAGATTTCACCCATAAGCTTTTCCGAATCAAGCTCATTGGGGTTGATGTGTGGCGGAAAAAGGGCGACCTTCTGGCGGGGCATCCGGGAATTATCGCTGCCCCCATACAAGTTAGGGCGCTTTATGACGCTTTCATGACAGTATTTCTTATCCTGGGCTTAACTTGTCTACAAGTCAACCATGAAAGCTGAATCCCCCCGTCTTCGAACCATCCTATGGACTCTCGCGGTAGTCATCACCGTGGTGGCGGTGCTTTACCAGCGTGCCACGGGTCCGACATACCCAAAACGGGGTTCCATCACGGTTGAAGGGCAAGAATGGGGCTATCGATTGGTGCGCAGCGACTACTCCGATACCGACGCTCGGGTAGTCCTTCCCACTCCGGCCACTGGTGTGCAGGCTACATTGAACTGGCGACGGTACCCCACTTCCGAAGACTTCACTCCGGTTCCACTGGCGTTTCATCCAGAGGAATACGTGAAAGGAGGGGACGACGGTGCAATGGTCGCGGTGCTTCCAAAACAACCTGCTGCGGGCAAATTGGAGTACTACTTAGACGTGCAGATTGGCGATCAGAAACTGCGCATTCCTGAGGCGGTGGCAGCGGGAACCACCAGCGCGGACGGCACTGCCAAGGGCGAGGAATACATCATCATTCGATACAAGGATCGCGTACCGGACATGATCTTGTGGCCGCACATCGTCATGATGTTCTTTTCGCTGCTAGTTGGCATGCGCGCTGGCCTAGCTGCGGTGTTTGCGCCGTCGGACATGCGCAAACTGGCTTGGTTTACTTTGGCTTGTTTGACCATCGGCGGCATGATGCTCGGCCCGATCGTGCAAAAGTACGCTTTCGGCCACTACTGGACCGGTTATCCCAACGGCACCGACCTAACTGACAACAAGATGTTGATTCAGTGGATCGCGTGGATTTTGGCTTGTGGCGTGATAGGCTTCAAAGCCAAACCGAAGGAAGGCGTCGGCAAAATTACTGTGGTGGTGGCAGCGATCGTGATGACTGGCGTTTACATGATCCCGCACAGCATGCGCGGTAGTGAGTTGGATTACTCCAAGCTGGATCAAGGCGTGGATCCAACCTCTGCAATCGGAACCGGCGACAAATAAGCCGACGTCTTCAGCTCGATTAAAATCGCTGCATGAACTCCGCACAGCTGCACATCGCGCTGGTCCATGGGCCGGTGGTGGCCTGTGCGCTGACGGTGGTTTTGTTCGGGCTGGCGCTGTGCTGGCAGGACGAACGCTTGCAGAAACTGTGCTATGCGGTTTTTTTGGGCTGTGCGGTTTTGACCGCAGTCGCCTACTACACCGGCCCTTGGGCTTATGAGCTCTACGAAACCTTTGATTGGTTCAATGCAGAGATGAAAGCGCGCACGGAAGACCACGCGATCATGGGGCGGAACTCTTTTGTAGGAATGGTTTTATTGGGATTGGGATCGTTGGTTGCGCTACTTGGATACGCTCAAGGCCAGGCACCTGCCAAACCGCTGCGATGGGGGATATTCACGATCGCTTTGGTGCTGTCGCTATTGCTGATTTGGACCAGCCACGAAGGCGGATTAATCCGACGTCTGGAAATTTCGTAGAGAATTCAGGAAAGAATCCAGTCCGGGCGGGAATGAAGTATTGAGCACATGCTCATCTCAACTTTCCTGTCATGCACAACCATCCTCTCGTTCAAGCTCAACAGCCTCGAAGCAGTCCCTGGTGGGGATCGGGTAGCTGCGACAAAGCGACCGGGCCGAAGCGAAGGAGTGCATATTCAAACAGGGCGAACCGTCCCATTTTTTTCCATTCGCAGTGAGGAGAAACTTAAGTGAGTGATCCTGAAGTGAGCTTCGGCTTGCTTCAATAATGAAACGAATTATTCTAGGGTTCAGGCTGGCTTGCTTGCAAGTCAGCCTGTTTTTGTTTGCTGCGGTTGTTTTTATCAGTGCGTCAACACTGGATTCGCCACGTCGTTCTTTCGGTCGGCGTCCATGGCGGCGAATGCAACCAAACGCACGACGTCGGAAACGCCGACGGAATGAGGTTGCAGCACATGCACCGGCTTGGACAACCCTAAGTAAAGCGGGCCGACGACTTGAGTTTCGGACAAAGACCGTACTAGGTTGAAGCCGATGTTGGCCGATTCCAGCGATGGGAAGACCAGGATGTTGGCGGGTTGACCACCCAAACGACAACGCTCATACCGCTCTTGAACCAACGGATCCAAAGCGCAATCCACGCGCATTTCACCATCAATCAAAAAGTGCGGCGCCTCAGCCTGAGCGATTTCGGCGGCGCGACCCATCTTGTCCGAGTGCGCGTGCGGCGTACCACCGTAGCTTGAAAACGAACACATCGCGACGCGCGGCTCGATGCCTAGGCGTTCAAATTCTTCCGCCGCAAGTATCGCGATCTCGGCGCAGTCGTCATCACTAGGCTCAATGTTAACGGCGGTATCCGCCATGCCGATCAAACCCTTATCGGTGAAGCACAACATCAAGCCGCAAGCCAGGCGCACGCCGTCTTGCAGCGGGATGACTTTCAGCATGGTGTTAATGGATTTGCGCGCATTTCGAGTCACGCCGGTCACCATGCCGTCGACGTCGCCGCGGCGCACCATCATCGGGCCCAGCCAACGCGGGTCGGCGATGCGACGGCGGGCTTCGGCCTCATTGACTCCACGGTGTTGGCGCAGCGCCAGCAGGTCGGCGACATATTCATCAGTCTTATGCCACGACTCAGGTTCAATGATTTCGGTGTATCCCAAATCTACGCCGTGCAAACGGGCGCGGCCTTCAATGGCTGCACGACGGCCCAGCAGTACTGGCGTGGCAATCTTTTCTTGAATCAATGCCCCGGCAGCGATGATAACGCGATCCGATTCACCCTCTGGCAAAACAATACGCTTCCGCGCACGCTGAGCGCGGGCAACTATTTCTTGCATCATCTCGCGCTCGACGCCGATGCGTTCCCCAAGTTGGCGCGTGTAGACGGTAAGATCAAGCTGAATTCCAGCCACCCCAGTTTCCATCGCCGCCTTAGCGACGGCCGGGGAAATGCGCCGAATTACCCGAAGGTCAACCGGCTTGGGCAGGATGTATTCGCGGCCATAGGCCAAGCTATCCAAACCATAAGCAGCGGCCACTTGATCGGGCACTGGCTCGCGTGCCAACTCCGCCAACGCGAAGGCGGCAGCATGCATCATTTCTTGGTTGATGCAAGTCGCGCGGCAATCCAACGCGCCGCGGAAAATGAACGGGAAACCCAAAACGTTGTTGGCTTGGTTCGGGAAATCCGAACGGCCGGTGACCATAATCACATCGTCGCGCGTTTTCTTGGCGAGGTCGTAAGTGATTTCCGGATCCGGATTCGCCATGGCTAACACGATCGGATCCTTAGCCATCGATAGCAGCATTTCCGGGGTCATAATGTTGGCGACGGATAGGCCCAAAAACAAATCGGCACCGATCAAGGCGTCGCCGAGGGTGCGGGCATCGGTGGTTTGCGCGTAGCGCTTTTTGATGTCATTCAAATCGGTGCGCTCGTGGTGCAGCACCGCTTTGGAGTCCAGCATCAAAGCGTTTTCGCGTTTCAGGCCGAGGCTAATCAAAAACTCGGTGCACGCAACCGCCGCAGCTCCTGCACCACTGCAAACCATTTTCAAGTCAGCAATGTTTTTGCCGGCGATGTCGGCGGCGTTGATGACCGCAGCACCTGCAATCATGGCGGTACCGTGTTGGTCATCATGGAAAACCGGGATGTCTAGCTCGGCCTGCAAACGTTTTTCAATTTCAAAACAACGCGGCGCAGAAATGTCCTCCAGGTTGATGCCGGAAACCGTCGGCGCGATGGCTTTAACCGCCGCCACGATTTCGTCAACGTCTTGAGTTCCGAGTTCAATGTCAAAAACGTCGATGTCGGCAAAGCGCTTGAACAGCACTCCTTTGCCCTCCATGACAGGCTTGCTGGCCTCAGGGCCGATGTTGCCGAGGCCCAGCACGGCCGAGCCGTCGGTGATTACTGCGACGAGGTTGCCGCGGGCGGTGTAATCGTAAACTTTGGATTTGTCAGCGGCGATTTCCAAGCAAGGCTCGGCGACGCCGGGCGAGTATGCGAGCGACAAATCGTATTGAGTATTCGTCGGCTTGGTGTAAACAACTTCGATCTTGCCGGGTCGGCCTTGCTTGTGGTAATCCAGTGCTTCCTTGCGTGACGTGCGAGCGGACATGATTTTGTGGTGGACTGCGGTAAATGCAGCCCCATTTGTAGCACTACTTAACCTCGGGCGGGCGGAAGTCCAGCCCTGGCACGCGGATTGCAATTTGTGATTTTGCTGTGAGGAAGCCCCTGTTGGTTCTGGCGAAAAATCCGCTGATGACGTCGGTTTGTCTGCATGTGGTTGTATTGGCTTGTTGCGGTTGGGTTGAGTTGGGGAGGCGAGCGGAAAAGGTGGTGCCGCCGCAGTTATGGGTGGATTTGCAGCAGCTGACGGAGTGGGTTGAAGAGAATTTGCACCTGGAGCGGGATGATGAGTTCCTGCAGCAGGAGCAACGCCATTTAGAGCCGCCGGTTGCGCCCGAAGAATTCGAACCTACATGGGTAGAGCAGGAATTGGCGCATGAGGCCCCGCCCGATCTCGCCGACGTCGCCTCCAATTGGAACCGGCCTGCTTTTCATTGGGATCGTTCGGTGGATTGGAAACCGTTGCCGCTAAGGGTGGAGCCGGCCGGTCATAAGGTTGTCGTATTAGCTATGCCTAAATTATCTGATAAAAATGATTTAGGAACGAACA
>JACKQG010002889.1_pt1 | contig 21787 bp, 16 predicted proteins | sample 8237621 | NCBI WGS metagenome assembly JACKQG01 (sample SAMN15677084, study PRJNA649215) | marine metagenome | biome: marine; feature: Black Sea; material: saline water; isolation source: suspended particulate matter (SPM) from the Black Sea western gyre | collected 2013-06-09/2013-06-10 | depth... | reverse complement strand
TGAGGAAGATTTAAAGTGTTTATATCATTTCCATTAAACTTACCTGTCAATACTTCTGATTCTTTTGCACTATAATCTTTCAAATCCTCTGTAGTAATAAAACCTCCATTAGATTGAATATCATTTGCAATTTTTTCTGCAATTTCTCCTTCATAAAAACCCTTTTTACCATTTTTTGATATTGCTGTAAGAGTTTTAGCTAAGTCTTTTTGAATTAATAAGTCTCCTGGTTTAAAAGATTCTCCATTAGAGTTCAAAAAATACATTTTTGTACCTTCAAATGATTCAATTTTTTCCTTTTCGTATTGCTGTCTTTTGATTTCTCCAGGTAATATCATAAAACCATTCTCAGCAATATCTATTGAAGGTTGCATTACAGTTTGAAGATCTAAAACACCATTTTCTTTATGAAGTTTTACAAGACCTGCAACAACACCAGGAATTCCAATTGTTTTATACCCATAACTTGGTAAATCTTTAACAGTATTATCAAAACTTTCAGGTATTTGTGTCGTAGCATCAATTCCCAAAATCTCTCCTTCAGCTTGCTTATAAATAACTTGCAATCTTCCTCCTATCCCACTCATACTTGGTTCAACAACAGATAGAGTAAATGCAGATGCTACAGCAGCATCAAATGCATTACCACCTTTTGAATACATTATTTTACCTGCTTCAGATGCAAGAGGATGTGGCGAAGAGATAAAACTATTTGAGTAAGGAGTATTTTCACTACAACTAAATAAAAATAATGAAAGTGATAATATTAAAAGTTTATTCTTCATAAGTCAAAAAAAAAAGGTTTGTAAAATTTACAAACCTTTTTTGAAAGTATTACTTTTTTTAGAATATTATTGATTTACTTCTGTCTTTGTAAATATTCCTGGATCTTCTGCAGGTGCATTAGAATTTGAATTTAATTCATTTGCTGCATATGGCATCCTTTCAGGATAAGGAGGGTTTGGTCCAAGAACAAGTGTAAAAGGAACTGAAATTGCTGAATCAGTTTTTCTAAGTCTTCTTGCATCATTGAAAGGAATATGCATTCCAAAACCACTTACATATCTCTCCTCTATAACTTCTCTCAGAAAAGCAGATTTTGGATCAATACCATCTGTGTTTTCAAGACCACCTGAATTAAAATCTGAAGCTGTATAAGCTTCATATTTAAATCCTCCTGAATTATGATTATCATTTAAATTACTTCCGGAGTTTAACCATGACCTTACATTATTTAAATGTGGAAGACCATCTGCTACACCTCCTTGTCTAGCTTTAGCCTCTGCAAGTATTAATTCATTTTCAAAAAATGTAACCATATTTTGAGGCTCTGTTTCAGCTATAATACCAGTGTTAGCAGCACCACTTGAAGAGTTAATTTTATAATAACCATATCTAGCAGTTTCATCTGTTTTTGCATGATTTCTATTATTTGAACTTGAGCTATTTAATAATTGTAGTAAAAAACTTTCAGATCCACCTGAAGAATTACCAATATCACCTGCTCTTGATCCATTTAAAATTGTTGCAAATAGATTCATATCACCAGTTTGAGTACCTGGAGGGTTATATTTCATATCCCCTGAGGCTGAACTTATTCCATTATTAGCAGCAGATATAGCAGCACCATAATCTTTTTTATGAAGATTAAATCTAGCTATTAATGTGTAAGCAGCTTCTATCCATTTATCTTTATTACCACCGAAGATAATATCTTGAGATAAATTTGCTGATGATGCAGAACCTAAAGTTGAAATACCAGCGTTAAGTTTTGCAATAGCGGCATCATAAACAGATACTTGACTATCAAAGGTAGGATCTTCAATTTCTGGATTTCCAGCCTCACTATAAGGAATACCACCCCATAAGGAAGCAGCAGTTCCAAATGCATGACCTTCCATGATTTGAGAGATTCCAACTAATAAACTACTTGAAGAATTAGCTTGAATATTTCTCATATTTGTCAATACACCAACATAAAGTGCATTCCATTCACTGTTAGATTCAACTGTTGATAAAGAATATCCATAGATATTAGAATACAAAGAAGAGAAACCAATCAATTGACCAGAGTACATACCGCTAATTCTATTTAAATGTCCATTTTGTAATTGAATATTAGCAAGCTGGGCACCAGTTAAAAACAACTTATTCTCAACATCAGTTGTTAAAATATCATTAGGATTTGAATTTATGTCTTCATTAATGTCCTCACATGAAAATGAAAACATAATTAGAAAAGCCAGAAAAGATTTTATATATATATTTTTCATTTTATTAATAATTAATTGTTAAACTAAATAAAAACCCTTTTGTTTGAGGATTTGTAAAATAATCCAATCCTTCAGCAGCACCAACACCATATTGATTTGTTTCAGGATCAACTCCATCAATCTTATTGATATTTATTAGATCTCTACCAGTAGCAGTTAAAACTATATCATTTAATCCTATAGATTTAATTGCTGGAGTATCTAAAACATAGCTTAGAGATAAGTCTCTAAGTTTTGTGAATGTAGCATCCTCGATAGAGAAATTATAGGCCTGATTATCACCAAAACCTCCACCAATTCCAGTTCTATACCATGTTTCATCAAGAAGAACTGGTCCTCCACCAAAATCATAAACTGAACCTCTAACTGTAGAACCAGAGGCAATAGTTTTACCAGCATAGTTAACTAAACTCTGACTTAAAGTTGTTCTGGCAGCTGTTTCCATTGTTGTTCCAAAACGACGAAGTACCCAAAGTGTTCTAGGAGAATAATCTCCACCATGAGAGTGCTCTAGTACAGCATTTAATCTAAGCTTCTTATATCTCATACTCAAAGAAATACCACCTCTCCAATCAGGATTAGGATCACCTAAAACTTCTGGGCTTGAGGTAATCTGAGGGAACCCGTTTGAATTAAGATCTAAACTTCCATCTGGATTAGTCTTAGAACCTGTTCCATAAAGAACTCCTAATGGATATCCTACAACAGCTCTTGAGCTAACTGAAGCTCCCGGAGACAAGTTTATAGACTCTGTTCCATATAAGTCTGTTACTTCATTTTCATTAGTAGACCAGTTTACAGATGTTGAAAGCCCAAAGTCTGTAGTATCTATAATATTTAATCCTAAATCAAGCTCAATACCATTATTTGTCATCTCTCCATAATTTCCATATTGAGTTGAAAACCCAGTTGATGGGGAAAGAGTAACATCTAATAAAATACCTTCAATTATATTATCATAATAAGTAAGAGATAAAGAAAGATTATCATTAAAAAATCTAAAATCACCTCCTATTTCCCACTCAGTTTTTAACTCTGGCTCTAAATTAGGGTTACCTAAGTTGTTATCTAATCTAAAACCTCCACCAAATAGGTTACTATCTAATGGATCACTATAAGTTGAGTAACTAAATCCTCCTTCTGCTAAAGTTTCAAACTTATGTGCTGCAGGTTGAACACCCACTTGTCCCCAAGATCCTCTTAGCTTAGCAAATGAGAGAACATTTGATTGGATTCTTTCTGTTAATACCCAAGCTAAGTCAGCAGCAGGGTAGAAAAATGTATCACTTATTGTAGAAGAAGCCTCAAGGGTTCCGGAAACATTTAGAAATAACTCTTCATTAAAATCAAAATTTAGAATACCATAACCTCTGTTTGATCTACTAAATGATTTAAAATTTTCATATGTAGAGGCTTCAGATGAAGTATTCAACGCAGTTGTCTGCTTTTTTGAATTAACTAAAAATCCTGTAATATTTCCTGAAATTCTTGAGTATTTTCTATCATTATAACTCCAACCAGCAGTTGCTGATAAATTAACATCATCACTTAATTGAAAGTTTGCCTTTCCTATCAGATCAAATGATGTATTTCTTGTATCAAGAACATCTTCTTGAAGCTGACCAACAGCTCTTCCACTTGCATCACCAATTGGAAAGAAGTAAGTTCTTTTATCATCAGCTACATCTAAATTTCCCCTGGCAACAATTGAAACATTTGAAGCTGGTTTAATTGTTAATTGAGGAGTAACATTTATCCTATTTACTTTACTATTGGCAGTTTGCTCATTAACAACCCAAAGAGGATTAACATAAGTTTGGTTCCAACTATTACCAATTTCTCTTCTGTATGATCTTCCTCTATTTAAAAATTCTTCTCCACTGCTAGATACATATGTACCTTTATAATCTCTTTGATCAAAGTCAGGTGGAGTTCTTAAAAGTCCTAACATAAGACCGGATACATTCGAACTTTGTTGTATTCTGTCAGTGTCAGTATATGTATAAGACATTTTTGAAGAAAGGGTAATTTTATCGTTAACTCTAGCCTCATAGTTTAATCTTGCAGTAGTTCTATCATATCCAGAACTTTTTATAATACCATCTTGCTGAAGATTTCCTAAACTAAAAAAGTAATTAGAGTTATCTCCACCTCCACTTATAGTAAGATCATTTTGTAGTGAATGACCAGTTCCAATAACAGAGTCCCAGTTTTCATCAACAAAAGTATCTCTAGAGTTCTTTTGATCAGTTGCATAATAAATTCTTCCACTATCTGCAATGAAATAAGCACTTCCTTTAGTAGTATCTTGACCACCAGATCTATCAGGGATATAATCACCCCATGACTCAGCTCTATTGGTTCCAAATTTTCCATTTTGTCCTTGACCCCATGTGTTTTGCATTGGGATTCTTTCAGATACTTCATCGAAAGAATATGCTGACTTAAATGAAATTTTAGCCTCACCTCTTTGTCCTTTTTTAGTTGTAATAACTAAAACTCCATTTGCAGCTCTACTTCCATATAATGAAGCAGCAGATGCTCCTTTTAAAATTTGCATTGACTCAATATCACTAGAATTTAAGTCATTCAAACGTGATCCTTGCGTAACACCTGAGGCTCTTCCACCTGTAATGCTGTTCCCACCAGCATATGAAGTAGAGTTGTCAAGTGGAACACCATCAACAATGATTAAAGGTTGTACATCACCATCAATCGTGTTTGCACCACGAATTTTAATTGTACTTCCAGCACCTGGGTCACCATTAGATTTAGTAACTCTAACACCAGAAGCTTTTCCACTTAAGGCATTAATTACAGTTGTTTCACCAGAACGAATTACATCATCAGTATTTACTACAGAAGATGTAGAACCCTGTTGATCCCTAACCACAGAAAATCCAAGAGCTGTCACAACTACTTCTTCAAGCTCATTATCTAGCTGTAAAGAAATATTAATGTTAGTTTGACCGGACACATTAATGTACTGAGTCAAATAACCTATGTAGCTAATAGCAAGGACTTGTCCTTGATTTGCAGTAATTTCAAAATTTCCATCAAAATCAGTCGAAACACCTGTGCTTGTTCCTTCAATGATTACATTGGCTCCTGGAAGAGGAATTCCATTTTCATCTGAAACTATACCAGTCACAGAATTTTGACTATTTGATAATAAAGAGAAAAGTAGAAATACTGTACTAAATATTATTCTCATATTTTAATTGATTTTTAATTTGTATCTATAATATAATATAAAATAACTTGTATAAAAAATTATTATATGGAAAATATTACCTATAAATGTGAAAAGTGTGGTATGGCTGTTAAAAGCCAATGTGCTAAATGTGATGAGCCTCTACAAAATAAGACTATAACTACTGATAGCGGAGAAGAAATTAAAGTTTCTTACTGTCCAGAGTGTGATGGAATGATTAAGTCCCCTATGTGCTGTGGACTTGACATGTCATGTGAACTATAGTATAAATTAATCTTTATTTATAACTGGATATTCTATTCCAAGTTGATCAAGATATGTGTCATACTTATTTTCATCAAAGTAAAACTCCTTTAATTTTGTTTTATATCTCTCCATGATATCCTTATTAAGAAATATTGCAGGAGGATCATTTTTAGAAATCATTGGTTTATACTGAGTTTCTTTTTTCTGAACATTTTCAAAATAATCCTTTGCCTGATTAAGTTTTTCAGGTTTCAAAAGAAAATCTAATACAGTCATAGCAACAACTTTAGCTCCAGCATTTGCACCTTTATGAGCAATTGGAGTTGCCATAGTTATTGCATTTGACCAATGGTGTCCTTGTAATCCTGGAATATTAGATGGAAATCTAAGTGTAACTGTTGGTACTTTCCATGATATATCACCAATATCATCTGAACCACCACTTATATTATAAGGAAGAGGAGATCCAATTTCATTAAGTTTAGTTGCAAGACCATTAGTATTATTTGAATTTACTTCTTTTTGAACTGCTACAGCAAGCTTTTGATCATCTTCTGACCAATCAGGCAGACCAATTGTCTTAATATTTTCATACATCTCCTCAGCTATAATTTTATTAAAATGTCTTGGCCAAGCTGTTCCAAGTACTCTTGAGGAAAACTTGGTGTCAGTCATTAATGCAGCTCCCTCTGCAATTTTATTTGCTTTTTCATAATTTTCCATTATGCCCTCATAGGTTATGTTTCTTATATAAAACCATATTGATGCTTTAGAAGGGACTACGTTTGGCTGATCTCCAGAATCTGTAAAAATTGAGTGGGATCTTTGATCTGGGTGCAGGTGTTCTCTTCTATAATTCCAGCCAATATTCATCAATTCAGCAGCATCAAGAGCACTTCTTCCTCTCCATGGAGCGCCAGCAGAGTGAGCAGTTTCACCTTCAAATGTATATTCAACAGAAATTAATCCAGTTCCAGTAGCCTTTCCCCATGAAACAGATAAGTTACTACTTACATGAGTAAAAATACACATATCAACATTATCAAAATAGCCATCTCTAACATACCAAGCTTTAGTTCCTATCTGCTCTTCTGCAACACCCGGCCATATAATTAACTTGCCTGGTATATTATTTTCTTGCATGACTTTTTTCACAGAAAGTGCAGCTGTAATGACAACTGGAAGACCTGAATTATGCCCCTCACCATGACCTGGTGCTCCTTCTACAATTGGTTTATGATATGCAACACCTGGATACTGAGAAGCTACCGGAATTCCATCAATATCACTACCTAAAGCTATAGTGGGTCCACCTTCACCATTGGACCAAGTTGCAAACCATGCAGTTGGAACACCAGAAATTTCATATTCAATTTCGAAACCATTTTCAGCAAGAATTGAAGTTAAATAACTTGATGTTTCAAATTCCTGGAAACCAAGTTCAGAAAAACTAAAAACCTTGTCAACCATGACCTGGGTTAATTTTTTATCCTCTTCAACTAATTGAGAAGCTTGATTCTTTAAATTATTTATTTTTCTCTTAGAATAGTTGTTCTGTGACTGAAGACTTAAGAATGTCCCAAATAATAACAAAACTGTGAATATATTTTTAAAATTTCTCATGATAAAGTGTTTTAGTAATAATGTCTTTTAAATGATTCGATTGCAGCATATTCTGCAAGTCCCATTTTTTTATACTTTTCTGCTGTTTCATTATTTCTCTCCTCTGCCCTAACCCAAAACTCTCTCAAATCCTGTCCCTGAAACATCACACCATCCTTTTGCGTTTGATGGAAGAATATTGCTTTTCTTTTTCTTAAAACCTGTGCAGGACTCATAGGAACAGCCATATCAATTTCATGAATATCCCATTCAAGCCATGCTCCTCTATATAACCAGAGCCAACAATCTTTAATAAATTTTTCACCTTTAAGAGATTCTAATGCTTCAATAACTATATCAAGACAAACTTTATGGGTGCCATGAGGATCTTCAAGATCTCCAGCAGCATATATTTGATGTGGTTTAATCTTAGCAATTAGAGATGCTGTTATTAATACATCTTTTTTTGAGGCAGGATTTTTTTTAATTCTACCTGTTTCATAAAATGGTAGATTCATGAAATGCGTGTTAGAATCTGGAATCCCAATATACCTAGTTGCTGCAATTGCTTCTCTCTTCCTTATAAAGCCCTTTAGCTTTCTAATCTCAGGTGAATCAATTTTATCTGGCTTTTTATTTTTCAGTTCTTTAATCATTGACTTAATCTTAGAATTTGAATCAGCTGAAAACATATCAACTGAAACTTCAATGAATTTTAATGCATCATGATTCGAAACTGCAACATTTCCTGAAACCTGATATGCGACATGAACCTCATGACCTTGTGAAACCAGTTTATCAAAAGTACCACCCATTGATATGACATCATCATCTGGATGAGGGCTAAATATTAAAACTCTTTTTGGATTTGGATTTTTTCTTTCAGGTCTTGTAGAATCATCAGAATCAGGTTTACCTCCAGGCCATCCACTTATAGTATTTTGAAAATGATTAAACATTTTAATATTTAATTCATAAGAAGAACCTTCAAGGGCAAGTAAATCTGAAAGTCCATTTTTATTATAATCTTCATCCGTTAGCTTTAAAATAGATTTTTCAGTAATCTCACATAACCAAACGATAGCTTTTCTTTTAATTACATCTGACCAGTCACAAGGACCTACCAACCATGGTGTTTTAAACCTTGTTAATTCACTTGAACATTCCTTATCTAACACTAAAGTTGTATTCTTATGATTTTGTAGGTATGTTGTAGGTATAAGTGATTTAATATTGTTTTCAACTGATTTTTTTACAATATGACTTTTTTGAATCCCCCATGCCATTATTATAATTCTCTTAGCATTGAAAATAGTTCGAATACCCATAGTTAGTGCTTTAGATGGGACATTTTCAATTCCATTAAAGCTTTTACTTGCATCAAATCTTGTAGTGTGGTCTAATGTAATTAGCCTAGTAGTTGAATTAAAATGAGATCCAGGTTCATTAAAACCAATATGGCCTGTTCTACCAATTCCTAAAAGTTGAATATCTATTCCTCCATTTTCATCAATCTTTTTTTCATACGAGGAACAAAATTTATTAATTTCTTTCTCACTTATCTCTCCAGAAGGGATGTTAATATTTTCTTTTGGAATGTCAATATGATCAAATAAATTCTCATTCATAAAATGATGATAACTATTATTATCATCTTTTTCAATTGGATAGTATTCATCAAGGTTAAAAGCAATAACATTAAAAAAACTCAATGATTCTTCCTTATGAATTCTTATAATTTCTTGATAAACTTTAGTTGGAGAAGATCCAGTTGCAAAACCTATGACACAGTTTTTTTTCTTTTCTTGTTTGGATTTTATTAAATCACATATCTCTCTAGCAATTAATAGTGAGGCTTCATTTGAATTATCAAAAGTTACAGTATGAAGTTTTTCAAATCTAGTTTCTTCATTAATTCCAGGAGATTGATACTTAAGATTATTTTTTACCATTATCAAGATGATTATGAAATAACAAAGTTACTAATGTTTTAATCAATTTATTCTTATGTTTTTTTAATTTTACAAAATCAAAAATAAAATTTCAAAAATCTTTGTATGAATACAATCATTATAGGAAGTGGACCAGCTGGATATACCGCAGCGATATATGCTGCTAGAGCAGACCTTAACCCAGTTATATACACTGGCTTGGAGCCAGGAGGACAATTAACAACAACAACTGATGTTGATAATTTTCCTGGATATCCTAATGGAGTTGATGGTCCTACCATGATGAATGAATTGAAGGAACAAGCTGAAAGATTTGGAACAAAAGTTAAAATTGACTTTATATCAAAAGTTGATTTTTCGAGAGAAAAGGGAGGTATACATAAGCTATATACTCAAAATGGTGATGAAATTAAATCCAAAACAGTTATAATAAGTACAGGTGCTTCTGCTAAATACCTTGGCCTAGAAAGTGAGCAAAGATTAATTGGTGGAGGGGTTTCTGCTTGTGCAGTTTGTGATGGCTTCTTTTACAAGAATCAAGATGTAGCTATAGTTGGAGGGGGAGACACTGCAATTGAAGAAGCAACATATTTAGCAAAAATATGCCGTAATGTTACTATGTTAGTCAGAAAAGATCACTTTAGAGCTTCAAAAGCTATGCAAAACAGATTAGCAAATTTTGATAACATTACTGTTTTGTTTAATCATGAGATAAATGAGGTAATTGGTGAGAGTGTAGTTGAGGGCATTGAGATTAAAAATAATATTAATGACGAAGTTTCAGATATAAAAATTACTGGTTTATTTATTGCTATTGGTCATTCTCCAAATACAGATATATTTAAAGGAACTGTGAATATGGACGACAGTGGTTATATTTTAACTGATAAAATTTCTACAAAAACAAATATTCCTGGAGTCTTTGCAGCAGGTGATGTCCAAGACAAGGATTATCGACAAGCAATTACTGCTGCAGGCACTGGTTGTATGGCAGCACTTGATGCTGAGAGATATTTACAAGAAGTCTAGATTCGTTTAGTAGCCTTTAACCATCTAATAGGTATGTTGTCATTAAGAGCATCCTGATAATCACTTTCTAGACATGGAAGGTAAGAAATAGACTTATTCTTTGATGCATCAATTAACATCCACCATTTTTCTGAGATCTTGCTTTTATAAAAAACAATGTCTCTTCCTGAAGTTTGAACAATATATTTATTAAAAGTTTGTGAGTCGTTAAAATCGGATTCAATAATTCTCTTGTCAATTCCATCTAAAAAATACCATATTATTTCAGAATATAATTTTCTTGAAACCTTATTATTACTTAGCTCAAATAAACCTAAAAAATTAGTTTTATTGCTTTGACCTGCATATTTAGTTAAAATACATGCTAATCTAGGATCTATTCCATTTGGATTACCCTGAGTTTGATCATAAGATGCAGAAAATGATAAAGCTTTCATGTCAAAACTTACAATATTTGAATTTCTCATAATTGGCTCTGCTTTCATATTGTTCTCTGATATTTCTCCAAGAGAGATGTATTCAAAAAATAATTTTTCCATTAACTGAAGCTCATCATGAGAACATAAATGTCTTTGATATCCAATATTAGTGAAGTCATTTAAACTATTTGAATCATCAATTATTATCTTATTCATATAAGTTCTTCCTGATACCAATTCAGATTCCTGATAAAGATCAAATTGATTGTCAATTGAAACTATATTAACCTTATCATTATGTGAGTCAAAAGATTTAAAAACTGGATATATCAAGTCATTGCTTCCTCCTATGATTACTAATACTATTTTCTTAGATAATAATTCTTTACATATTTCATAAAGAGCATGATAAGTATCATCAACAGTGTTTCCGCTAGGAAGATTTCCTAAATCAGATATAGATAATTTCCAATTACTAAATTTTAACTTGTATAACTCCTTTCTAATAGAGTTTAAATCCTGAGTAGCCGATTGAAAAAAAGAATTTCTACACTCATCAAGACCTACAATACAAACATTGGTTGACTCTAGGTTAGGAAGTCCGAATGATGATGTGTGAATAGCTAGTTTTTTATAAATAGAGCCTTGCAAATAATTTTCATTTAACTCATCTATTAAGCTATCTGAAACAGGTTTGAGTAGGTCAAGACTCATTTTTTCTTTTTAGGATTTAGATATTTTTGTGCAATTTCTAATGTAATAGTTTTGGGATCTATCTCTTTTGGAATTTCTACTTTCTTTTTTCCTTTAGAAATTATAGACCTACCCCATCTCCCCTTTTCAACTTTAATATCTTCATCTATCCAATGAGATATTAGTTTTTCTTTTTCCTTTTTAATTTTGAGTTCTATGAGTTCTTCAATTTCATTAATAGATAAATTATCAAATTCATAGGATCTATTAACATTAATAAACATATCGTTCCACTTTATAAATGGGCCAAACCTCCCTTTACCTTTTGTAACAGGTAATTCATTATAAATATGGACAGGTTCATCAGCTTTTAACTTTTCATCAATTAATTCAATTGCCTTGTCAATTTCAACAGCATGGGGATCAAGATCATTTGGAATTGAAATAGACTTAGTTGAAAACTTAATATAAGGACCATGCCTTCCATTATTAACAGTCACAATTTCATTTTTGTAACTACCAATTTCCTTAGGAAATTTGAATAACTCTAAAGCATCTTCTAGGGTTATAGTATCAAGTTGTTGGTCTTTAGTTAAACTTGCAAAAACAGGATTTTCTTCTTCATCTATAGTTCCAATTTGAGCAATTGGACCAAATTTCCCTAGCCTGACTTTTACAACTCTTCCCGAACTTGGATCTGAGCCTAAAACTTTTTCTCCAGATTGTCTCTCTGCATTATCTCTAACTTCATTCACATTTTCATGAAATCCCCCATAAAATTGCTTTATAATATCAATCCAATTTTGATCACCTGTTGCAATCTTATCAAAATTCTTTTCAACCTCAGCCGTAAAACCATAATCTAAAATATTATTAAAGTTGTCGACTAGAAAATCGTTAACTATCATCCCAATATCAGTAGGAACTAATTTTCCTTTATTAGAACCTGTCTTTTCTACTAGTATACTTTCATTGATGCCATCTTGTTTGAATTCAATAAAATTATATCTTCTTTCAACTCCCTCATTAACTCCTTTTGCTATATATCCCCTGTTTTGAATTGTTGAAATAGTAGTTGCATACGTTGCAGGTCTTCCAATTCCAAGTTCTTCAAGTTTTTTAACTAAGGAAGCCTCAGTAAATCGAGAAGGTGGTCTAGAAAAGGATTCTTTTGAAGAGATGTTTAATAAATTTAATTTTTCATCAATACTTAGCACAGGGAGAACACCTTTTTCTTCCTCTACTTCATCATCAGTTCCCTCAGTATATACTCTAAGAAAACCATCAAATTTTATTACCTCACCTCTAGCAATAAAAATTTGATCATATGAATTTGATTTAATATTAACTACAGTCCTTTCAATTTGTGCATCAGACATTTGTGAAGAAATTGTTCTTTTCCAAATTAACTCATACAATCTTTGTTGATCATAATCAGAAGTGATTTCCTCAACATTAATATCTGTTGGCCTAACTGCTTCGTGTGCTTCTTGAGCAGATTTATTTTTGTTTTTATAATCCCTAAGATTAACATATTCGTTTCCATACTTAATTTCTATCTTTTCAACAATTGAAGATTTTGCATCACTTGAAAGAGTAACACTATCTGTTCTCATGTAGGTTATAAGTCCAGCTTCATAAAGCTTTTGTGCAGTAGACATAGTTCTTGTTACACCAAAACCTAGCTTCCTTGAAGCTTCTTGTTGAAGAGTAGATGTTGTGAAAGGTGGGGTTGGGGATTTTTTTCCAGGTTTTTGATCTGTATTAGAAACATTAAATATAGAACCATAGTTTTTTTCAAAGAATTCTTTTACTTCCTCTACAGAAGAATATTTTTCATTAAGTTCAGCTTTAAACTTAACACCAGAATTTGTTTCAAACACTGCAATTGATTTATAAGAGCTTTTTGTAGTAAAAGTTTTAATTTCTCTTTCTTTTTCAACAATTAGTCTAACGGATACTGATTGAACTCTACCAGCTGAAAGACCAGCCTTAACTTTTCTCCATAAAACAGGTGATAATTCATAACCAACAAGTCTGTCTAAAACTCTTCTAGCCTGTTGAGCATTAACCAAATTAAAATTAATTTCCCTAGGACTTTCAAGAGCTTTCAAAATTGCATTCTTTGTAATTTCATGGAATACTATTCTCTCATAATCTTTGTTAATTAAATCTAGATTTTCGTATAAATGCCATGCTATTGCTTCACCTTCCCTATCTTCATCACTTGCTAACCAAACTTTATCAGAGTCTTTGACATATTTTTTCAAATCTCTTATTATTGGTTTTTTTTCAGTTGGAACAACATACTTAGGTTTAAAATCATTTTCAATATCAACTCCAAGTTCTTTGACAGGAAGGTCTGAAATATGCCCAACGCATGATACCACCTTAAAGTCTTGTCCTAAAATCTTTTCAATTGTCTTAGCTTTGGTAGCTGATTCAACAATAACTAAATTTTTTGGCATATTATAATTTTGGGCCTAAAGTAAATAGATTTATTGTTATGATTAAAAAAAAAATAAAAATTTTAAAATTTGTTTAACATAATTGTTTGATGAAATCAAGAAATCTAAAGCTTAATTACTGACAAATTGGCATATTAGAAATTAATTAGCTATTTTTACTTGTTAATTAAATAACATTAAAGAAAAGTCTTTATATATAGAGAGTTCATATACAAGTTAAACATCATCAGTTCAAGTAGTTAGGTATTGATTAAAAATTAATCCCCCCATCTTCCCCCCAATTGTTAATAATTTACTATCTTTGTTTATACCAGAGTTAGCCTAATGAACACAAAAGAAATAAAAGAACTTTATGGATGGAATGAAACTTTATAGATGCTGTTATTAGAAATTGGTTGAGCTGACTTTTTATTTCCAAATGTTCGTATTTGTTGAAGACTACCACTTTTAATCAATCCTATTGAAATGGATGGAATTTTGTGTTTTTTTAGTAATTTCTCTATCTCTTTATCATTATCGAACAGTCTGTAAGCGTAATCTGCATTGAATTTTACTCCATAATCTTTTGTAGGTGGTTTATGCTCATAACTTACTATTCGTTTAACTTGCCATTGTCCGTTTTCCAAAATCCAAGTGTGAATAAATTTTCCTTGTCCAGTAGCGTAAAGGTCTTTGTTTGGTTCTTTAATGTAAAAAATATGTTCACCTGTTTGTATTGCTCCATATATTTCTCCATTATTTTTTAAAGGAAAGACTTTTAGTGTTTCATTAACTAATTTTCTAATTGGTTTGAAATTGGGATTAGAACAAATACTATTAGTAAACGAATTGTAAAATTGTTCTAAATTTTGAGTTCCATTCTGGTCGTGAAAGAATTCTAAATCCTTATGAAGTACTTTTTTTAAAGTGGAATAGTCACATTTATTAAATCCTTGATTAAAAATTAGGCTATCTGCTTTTTTTAGCTCAATAAATAAATCTGAATTATTAGCGACCTGAGCAATGCTGTTTTGTACTGTTAGAATTAATACGATTGCAAAAATTAATTTATACGATTTCATTTTAAATTTTGATTGATGTTTGAAATTACAAATCTCTTGACATCAATTAAGAAAACAGTAAAAATTTACCCGACAATTAGGTGACAATTACCTGACATTTGTTATAAAAAACTAAAATTCAGTTTGATATATAGTTTTTGGTTTTTGTCTAATTCTATAGTATTTCTGACAATGATAAATAGATTGATGATGGGGAAACTGATTAATGATATTAAAAACAATTGTCTGGTGATTCCAAACCATTTGGGTATAAACAGACTTAACCCAATCACTATAAAAGCAATAATCGTGTACAAAACTTGAACAGAAATAATCTGTTTATTCACTTCATTCACTTGTTTTTTATACTTCATAATCAAAAACGGAAGTAAAATGTTAAAGGGTGGAAAAACCACACCAAATATTGATGATAGATTAATTTTTTTAGTGAGTTGATAGTTTATGTTTTCTGTTTTAGGTTCAGATATATTTTCTTTTAATTTATCTTCTGAAACTCCTAGAGTCTTTGCCAAAACTTTTAAGGTGTGTCCTTTAGGTTCAGTTCCTTTTTCAATTCGCTGAATGGTTCTCGTTGAAACACCTGATTTTTCAGCTAATTCTTCTTGAGTCAGATTTAGTTTTTCTCTATATTTTAAAAGTTTATTCAATTCTAAAGTGTTTTTTCGTATAGTACACAACGGTCTTGTGTATGGTTAGTTGCGTGTTTCAGCAACTAATTTAGTAAACAAAAACGAACGCGAGAAAATTCCTTCGGAATTTTCCAGATATGCACTTGCTAAAGCAATTAAATATACGCGTTGTTGTAATTAGTTTATTCATTTTAGCAACTCCACTTTATTTTTAGACTCTTATTTGGTATGCTAGAAATAGGCAACCTAATATGATAGCTATGTTTATTCCAGCTCTCACTATCCATGGAAATTTTGAGTAATCAATTTTCGCATAGTCACTTAAAATCACACCAATACCCATAAATAAAAACCATGGAGTTAGGAGTAGGATAAATTTCCATTTTAATAACATGATAGCTAGGTCATGGATAAATCCACAGCTAAATGATCTATAACATTAAAATATCTAATAATTTCTGAAAGAAAAAGTCTGTAAATTTCGTAAATTTGCACACCTAACCATTCTATTATACACATTAATAACAGAAAAGTATATGAGAAAAATAATTTTTATAATTTATTTGTTCTCTTCCTTCTTGTTATTCTCACAAGAAGCAAGTGAAATTCTGACTAAATCTGAAGAAAAAATAACAGGAATAGAATCATCATACCAAGAAATGATGATAAAAATTATTAGACCTAAATGGAGTAAAGAAATGAGAATGAAAGGATGGTCAGTTGGTAATGATTATTTTGCTTCAGTTGTGCTTTCTCCTGCAAAAGAAAAAGGAACTGTTTTTTTAAAAAGAGAAAATGAAGTATGGAACTATATCCCTTCAATTGAAAGGACAATAAAACTTCCACCGTCAATGATGATGCAAAATTGGATGGGAACTGATTTTACAAATGATGATCTTGTTCAAAGATCCTCAATTACAAACGACTATTCTAACACTATAATTGGAAGGGAATCAATTCAAGGTTTAGACTGCTGGATTATAGAACTAATACCTAAAGAAGATGCTCCTGTAGTATGGGGAAAACTAGTCATGTGGATAGATGTAAAAGACTATATGCAATTAAAAACAGAATTCTATGATGAATATGATGAGCTTGTAAGTATTATGGACGGAAAAGCAGTTAAAAATTTTGATGGAAATAAATTACCTTCTATTATTGAATTTACTCCATTAGATAATGAAGGCAATAAGACAATTGTTGAGAGATTAGTATGGAAATTTGATCTCTATATAAATAAACGTTTTTTCATGCCAAATTATATGAAAAATTTAAGATGATTCTAAAAATTGCATGGCGAAATATCTGGAGAAACAATAAAAGAACGCTAATAAGCACCCTTTCTATTTCAGGAGCATTATTCCTTGTAATATTAATGAGAAGCATGCAGTTTGGATTTTATGACAATATTATAAATACCATAGTACAATCTTATTCTGGATACGTTCAAGTTCATGCCGATGGATATTGGGAAAAGCAAAGTGTTAACAATTCAATGGAAGTTGATGAACAACTGCTTAATGAAATTAACTCTATTAATGGTATTGAAAATATTGCCAAGCGACTTACAACATTTTCTCTTGTTTCAAAAGGAGAAAAATCTAAAGGCTCAATAATTACTGGCATTGAAGTTAAAAAGGAGCAACTAATGTCAGATTGGGAGAAAAAAATAATAGAAGGCTCATCATCATTTGATAATTCTAATGAAATAATTTTAAGTAAAGGAATAGCAGAATATTTTGATGTCAAAATGGGAGATACTTTAGTTCTTTTTGGCCAAGGCTATCAAGGAATGATGGCCGCAGGAAAATTTGTAGCTAATGGAATAGCTGACTTGAATAATCCTAAACTAAATGAGATGACCATTTTTATGGATATAAAATCTGTGCAAGAATATATATCATCAGAAAATATTTCAACTCACCTTATTATAGACAAGAAAGAATATTATGATGAGAAAAAAATAGCAGAAGATATTAGAAATGTTGTTTCTAATGATTACGAAGTTATGACATGGAAGGAAATTCTACCTGAATTAGATCAAATGATTACAGCAGATAATGTAGGAGGATTAATAATGGCTTTTATATTATATGTAATTGTATGCTTTGGTATGTTTGGAACAGTTCTTATGATGACAGAAGAGAGAATGTACGAATTTGGTGTTTTACTCTCAATTGGAATGAATAGAATAAAGTTATATCTGATAATATTATTAGAAACTATTATGCTCTCCTCTATAGGAGTAATAATTGGAGTAGCAATAACTAGACCTATTTCAAATTATTTCAATAAAAATCCAATTAATATGGAAAGTTTTGGGGAAGGATTAGGTGATGCAATGGGTGAATTTGGTTTTGACCCAGTAGTACCCTTTTCTATAAATTGGGATATACCTATCTCTCATGCACTTTTTATTTTTGCTATTTCGATACTTATATCAATTTATCCAGCTATTAAGATTTTATCTTTAAACCCTGTAAAAGCTATGAAAGAATGAATCTAATTACATTAATAAAAATAGGGTGGAGAAATATCTGGAGAAATAAAAAAAGAAGTCTGGTAGTAATTCTTTCCATAGTATTAGGATTGTATGGAGGACTAATAATTTCATCTTTAATGATTACTCTAAATAGTCAACGGATGGATACGGCAATAAACACCTACCTAGCTGACATTCAAATACATGATAAAGAGTTCTCTAAAGAATATTCTCTAAGCGATACTATTTCTAATATTCAGTATTTAGAGGAAAAATTAAAAAAAGATAATAGAGTAGAAGCCTATTCTAAAAGAGTAGTAATAAATGGCATGTTATCAAATTCTACTGGATCCTATGGAGTAAATGTTCTTGGAATTAATCCTAAATCTGAGGTAAAAGTAACTAATGTATATACTAAAATTGTTGAAGGGGGTTATTTTGAATCTGAAAGATCAAACACAATGGTTGTTGGCAAAAAGTTAGCAGAGAAACTAAATCTAAAACTTCGATCTAAAGTTGTTATAGCTTTCCAAAATGTAAATGGCGATATAACATCCTTGTTATTTAGAATTGAGGGTGTTTTTAAATCTGGAAATGGAATGTTTGATGATTACAATGTTTTTGTAAAAAATAGTTCTATCTTTTCTAATATACCTGATTTAAAAAGCTATCATGAAATTCCTATTTTAACTGTTGATGGCGGTGTTACGACTAACTCTTTAAATGAATCATTAAAATTAGATCTACAGAAAATTAATAATACGCTAGATGTTAAATCTTGGGATGAAATTGCTGTTGAACTCGCTTATGCAAATCAAATGTTAGGTTCATTTTTATACATATTTATGTTAATTGTCCTTTCTGGCTTATCCTTTGGTATTATCAATACTATGCTTATGGCAATTCTTGAAAGAAAAAAAGAAATAGGAATGCTTATGTCTATAGGGATGACAAAGATTTATATATTCTTAATGATTTGTTTTGAGACTGTATTTCTTTCTTTAGTTGCTATACCATTTGGTCTTCTGATCACATATATTACTATAGATTATTATAGTGTGAGTGGCATAGATTTAAGTGTTGTAGGGTCTGGACTTGAGAACTTTGGTGTAGGAACAATACTCTATTTAAAGCTTCCAATTGAATATTATTTTAATTTGAGTTTATTGGTAATATTGATTTCATCCATTTCATCAATATTTCCTGCAATAAGAGCTCTTAAAATAAATCCAGTAGAAGCAACAAAATCAATTTAAATATCAAATTATGATAGAAACAGAAAATTTAAAAAAAACATATAAACAAGGCAGTTTAAAAGTTAAGGCTGTAGATAATGTAAACTTAGAAATTTCTGATGGAGAATTTACTGCCATTGTAGGCCCTTCTGGATCAGGAAAAACTACATTATTGAATTGTATAGGTGGTCTAGATGATCCAACAAGCGGTAATGTAATTATAGATGATGAAGTAATTTCATCATATTCATCAGGTCAAATGATAAAATTTAGATTAAATAATATAGGCTTTGTGTTTCAATCATATAACTTAATACCTGTGCTAACAGCCAAGGAAAATATTGAAATGGTTATGTTAATGCAAGGCTATAATAAGCAGGATATGGATCAGAGATCAAGTGATTTATTAAGTGAAGTAGGTATGAGCAATATGTCTAAAAGAAGACCAGCAGAATTATCAGGTGGTCAGCAGCAAAGAGTGGCAGTTGCAAGAGCGCTTGCTTCAAAACCAAAATTCATACTTGCAGATGAACCCACTGCTAATTTAGATTCAAAATCTACAGCAAAATTACTTGATATTATGTCTAAATTAAATAAGCAAGAAAATATAACGTTTGTATTCTCTACTCATGACCAGAGGGTTATTGATAGAGCAAGAAGAGTTGTAACTTTAGAAGATGGAAAAATTATTAAGGATATTAAAAAATAAATTTTTTCTATTTTTTCTTTTGATAATATGCTGTATTAAATTACAGGGTCAAGAAAAAAAGACAGAATTTACCTTAGGGGGATATATAACCTATTTGCCTTCATATCTAGAATTTCAAGGCCTAAATCATCAAGAATCCCAAACAAATCATTTAATTCATAATAGGCTTAATATTAGGGGTTATATACAAGAAAATTTTTCAATAGGATTAGAACTAAGGAACCGTATACTTTTTGATGAAGGTGAATTTAACTCTGATGATGGATATGTTGATTTATCTCATTATTTTGTTAATGATTCTAAGTTTAAAATACATTCTATGATTGATAGAATGTGGCTGAAATATCAAAAAGAAAAAATTGAAATAAGCGTTGGTCGTCAAAGGGTTAATTGGGGAATAAATACTATATGGAATTCAAATGACCTATTTAACGCCTATAATTTTATTGATTTTGATTATATAGAACGACCTGGGTCAGATGTCATTCGTTTCCAATATACTGGAGATGATTTATCGAGTTTGGATATTGTTTATAAGCCATCAACATTCATAAATCAAACCATAGAAATCAACAGCTCAGTGATTGCTGCATTGTATAAAATAAATAAAATGGGATATGATTTTCAATTTTTGCTAGCAAATTATTATGATGATATAGCATTAGGAGGTGGATGGGCTGGAAATATAAAAAATGCAGGATTTAAGGGTGAGATCACCTACTTTATTTCAGAGGATTCTGCTGAAGAAAATTCTACTAGCCTCTCAACATCAATAGACTACTCATTCAAAAATGGTTTTTATATTTTAGCATCTCATCTGTATAATTCAAATGGGTTTTCAGACCCACAAGAGTTTAATCTTCAAGCGGTAACACAGAATGTGCTTTCACCAAAAAATTTAATGCCTTCAAAAAATAGTTATTTAATTCAGGCTTCTGCATTTATTACACCTGCAATAAACACATCCTTTACTCTCTTATATGGTGAAGGAATTAATTTCTTTTTCTTTTCTCCTAATATTTCCTATGAAATTAATTCCTCTCTTGACGCAAGTATAATTGGACAATTTTTCTATATGGATGATGAGTTTAATTCTAATATACCTCATGCAGGTACAGACTTTGCCCCTATTAATACTATCAGCAGAATTAACGGTTATTATGCTAGATTAAAATGGTCTTTCTAACTATTCTATTGATTAGGCTATGCATAAATAATTTTAACAAAGTCATCTTCTGAAATTATTTTAATATCCAAGGCTTCAGCTTTTTGTTTTTTACTAGGGCCCATATTTTCTCCTGCCAATATAAATGAAGTATTTTTTGAGATAGAACTTGATATTTTTCCACCATTTAATTCAATTAACTTTTTAATTTCATCTCTAGAATATTTTGAAAAAACACCTGAAACAACAAATGACTTACCGGCTAAAACAGATGATACATTTTTATCTGAATCATCAATTTCAAAATGAACACCATTATTCTTTAACTTTTCAATAATTTGAATATTATCATCATTTGAAGCAAATTCTAATAAACTATTTGCAATCTTACCTCCTATTTCATCAACTGAAATTAATTCATCCAAACTAGAATTTAATATATTATCAATATTTTCGAAATGTTTAGCTAGCTTTTTAGCAACCGTATCCCCAACATACCTGATACCTAGCCCATATAAAACTCTTTCAAAAGATATTTTTTTTGACTCAATAATTCCTTCTAATAATTTATTAGCACTTCTTTCACCCATTCTTTCAAGATCAACAATTT
>JACKQG010002888.1_pt1 | contig 21801 bp, 12 predicted proteins | sample 8237621 | NCBI WGS metagenome assembly JACKQG01 (sample SAMN15677084, study PRJNA649215) | marine metagenome | biome: marine; feature: Black Sea; material: saline water; isolation source: suspended particulate matter (SPM) from the Black Sea western gyre | collected 2013-06-09/2013-06-10 | depth... | reverse complement strand
TAGATAACTGGATAACCTCGTCCCTCGCCCCTCATCCTTCCACCTTGAACTTTGAGTCTTGAATCTTGAGCCTTCTTCCTGTCGTTTTGTCATATTTCTGGCCCTGATTCTATTCTGGCACAATCATTGACCAAACTCAGAAAAATTCAGAAACCAATAATAATTAAATATAAATATATTCATTATGGGAAAAATAATTGGTATTGACTTAGGAACTACAAACTCATGTGTTGCGGTTATGGAAGGCAACGAACCTGTCGTTATTCCAAACAGCGAGGGCAGAAGGACTACGCCTTCAATAGTTGCCTTTACCGATAATGGTGAGCGTAAGGTTGGTGATCCTGCCAAGCGTCAGGCCATTACCAATCCGAAAAACACAGTATACTCTATAAAACGATTCATGGGTGAAACCTATGATCAGGTAAAGAAAGAGATTGAACGAGTGCCATATGATGTTGTACGAGGAGAGAATAATACACCAAGGATTAAGATTGGTGACAAGGAGTACTCCCCTCAGGAGATTTCAGCCATGATTCTGCAGAAGATGAAAAAGACTGCAGAAGATTACCTGGGATCTGAAATCAAGGAAGCCGTGATTACCGTACCTGCTTACTTCAGTGATTCACAGCGACAAGCAACAAAAGAGGCCGGTGAAGTTGCCGGACTTGATGTGAAACGTATCATCAACGAGCCTACAGCAGCAGCACTGGCTTATGGACTTGAGAAAAAACAGAAAGACCTGAAAGTGGCTGTATTCGACTTGGGTGGCGGCACATTTGATATCTCTATCCTGGAGTTGGGTGACGGTGTTTTTGAGGTGAAATCTACAAACGGAAACACACACCTGGGAGGTGACGATTTTGACTATGAGATCATTGATTGGTTAGCCGACGAATTTCAGAAGGATGAAGGACTGGACCTGAAAAAGGATCCGATGGCATTGCAGCGTCTGAAGGAAGCTGCTGAGAAAGCCAAGATTGAACTTTCCAGCTCAACGGAGACGGAGATCAATCTTCCTTATATTATGCCTGTTGAAGGGATGCCGAAGCACCTTGTTAAAAAACTGACCAGAGCAAAATTTGAGCAACTGGTTGATCCGCTGATGCAGGAAACGATAGAGCCTTGCAAAAAAGCGCTGAAAGATGCCGGGATGAAATCTACTGACATTGATGATGTAATCCTGGTGGGTGGATCCACACGTATCCCCGCCATTCAAAAGATCGTTAAAAACATTTTCGGTAAAGATCCTTCCAAAGGTGTGAACCCGGATGAGGTTGTTGCTATTGGAGCAGCTATTCAGGGCGGTGTCCTTACCGGTGAAGTGAAAGATGTACTTCTTCTGGATGTTACTCCACTCTCAATGGGAATCGAGACACTTGGTGGAGTAATGACAAAATTGATCGAAGCCAACACCACGATCCCGACACGGAAATCGGAGACATTCTCTACCGCAGCTGATAACCAGACATCTGTTGAGATTCATGTGCTTCAAGGGGAGCGACCCATGGCCAATCAGAACAAGAGTATCGGACGTTTCCACCTCGACGGAATTCCACCGGCCCCAAGAGGTATACCTCAGGTTGAGGTTACGTTTGACATTGACGCCAATGGGATCCTGAATGTAACCGCAAAAGATAAAGCGACTGGAAAATCACAGAACATTCGTATCGAAGCCTCTTCCGGATTGTCTGAAGATGAGATCAAACGTATGAAAGACGAAGCTCAGGTAAATGCGGAGGATGATAAAAGACTCAAGGAGGAGACAGATAAGATCAATACAGCGGATACATTGATCTTCCAGACAGAGAAGCAGTTGAAAGAGTATGGAGACAAAGTGCCGGCTGAAAAGAAAGAACAAATCGAAAAAGCGCTTGAAGAATTGAAGACTGCGCATAAGAACCGCGATTTTACTGGCATTGATGCCTCGATGGAAAAATTAAACTCTATGTGGCAGGCAGCCAGCCAGGAGATGTATCAGAATACCTCCCAGGCAGGTCCGCAAGGTGGCCCGCAGGAGGGACCTCAGGCCGATCAAGGTCAATCCAAAGGCCCTGCTGACGATGAAGTCACGGATGTCGACTTTGAAGAGGTGGATGATAAAGATGATAAAGATGAAAAGGGTGATAAATGAAATAGAATAACAAGAATTTCTGAATGAGTCGGTGTGCTTTTTTCATAGTTCTGATGGTTTGGTTGCCTTTTATCATCGTTGGGCAACAAAGAGAATCAACCGGGTTTACTGATAAACCGTTGCGAATTGAGATCAAAGCCGACTCTGACAGAGAAACATACAGGATCATCCCATGCGATTCTACAGGGATGATCCTGTTCTTTAAAAGCATTGAGCTAACCAGTGATAATGCAACCAGGTGGTACTTCATTTATTATGATCAAAACCTTCTGCAGGTCTGGATGAAAAGTGCCCCTATCCATTCTGAGTTAACCTTTAACAAGGTTTATCGTACTCATGATACCCTCAATTTCTATTTTGAAGCGAAGAAAAAAGCGAAAAACCGGGAGATCAATTTTCAAATCCTCCGTGTTGTTTTGAGGAATGGATCCCTGATCCTGAATAACGGAAAGACACCAGGATCATCATCCATGGCTTTTTTTCAGGTTGACGGTGACAACGCATTTCTCGGTTTGAATAGTGAAGGCGCCCCGGCGCAAATAATGATTATGAACCTGCCAACAGGAAAGGTTAAGGTAATTCCTCTTCTTGAAGGGGATCAATCGTCCCTCATCTCTATGACTTTCAACTCTTCAGAGAAAGTTCTATCCGTGTTAATTACAAAACGACTCTCCAAACGGAATTCGGAACTCTACCTGATTCGCATGAAGAGTGATGGTACCAGGATCTCTGAGATTAAACTCAGCAACTACAGCTCCGACCGGAAATTAACAGATATGAAAGAGATTTCTGTTTCTCAGACTGAGACTTTAATAGCAGGTTCCTATATTCAATCCCCGAAAACGAAAAAATCCCAGAAAGATAAACGAACCGGTATTTTCTCGACGCATATAGGCACAAACCTCCAGACACCAATTAACTTTTATAACTTCCTGGATTTAAAGAATATCCGACAGTTGTTGAGTGAAAGAGACATTCTTAGTCTTCGAAAAAAAAGCATGAAGAAAAAGCGTCCTGATCAGGAGTATTCGCTTGACTTTTCTCTGTTACTACATGACATTATCCATTGGGAAAATCAATATCTGCTGGTGTCGGAGACATATTTTCCTCAGTTTCATACCGAATCCTTTACTGATTATGATTTTTATGGTCGCCCTTTCACAAACTCCTACTCCGTTTTTGACGGTTATCGTTTCACGGGTGCTATTTTAACAGCTTTCGACGAAGAGGGAAAACTGCTTTGGGATAACGCCATGAGTATCAGAAATATAATTACTTTTTCCATGGAGCCAAAAGTATCTGTCTACTTTTTCAGGGATGAAATTGTTTTGGCCTACCTGAGTGAAGGCAGGATTGCTTCCAGAATCATCAAAGGGCCGGAGATCATGGAAAAGACTTCATACTCAGAATTAGAGTTGATGAGTCCGAATGAAAAACTGCTGGGTGAGTCAAACAGCCTGATGGTTCACTGGTATGACGATTTTTTTCTATGCTATGGATATCAGGAGATCAGGGATATCTCGAAAGGCGGCAATGACAAACGGCTGGTTTTTTTCTGTAATAAGGTCAGGTTTGATCGCTGACTTTATTGGAAATACTCAATGTTTCGGTTATTCCACAATTAAGTGATGATCATCACACGACAGGATCATAAACGTTGTATCCAGATAGAATGCATTACATGAGATCTTAAAAGTGTATGGGTTGTCACTTGTAAGTGTCAGACACTCCATGTAATCTTTATCCAGGTCAAAGAGATGATTCGTTTGTACAATCTGGATGGTAGCAACCGTATCAAGCTTATTGGTGATACAGATGCGGCCTGTTTTGTCGCAGGGCTCCACAGGATTGTTTTTGTTGCAGCCTAACGAGAAGATAAGCGCCAGAATAACAATACATGGAATGATCAGAAACGATTTTTTCATATCATCAGGATTATCTTTGCAAAAATAACAGGATTATTGGAACTATTAACATGAGATTGTTTAAAGTATTGACACAAAAATACAAGAAAGTTGCGTGGGAAAATATCTGCCAATAAAATTTGTTTATTTTTGTTCCTGTATTATTTGTCGGGATTTCGCATAATAGAAAAGCAACCTTTATGTGAAACCTTTGTTATATATGAAAGTATAATACCAATTTATTATAGTAACACACGTTTCTAATCACACCAATATGTTTCGTAGATTTTTACACAGTGTTCTGGCCATTTCGTTCCTGCTATTGATTTCTGCCGGTACGTTAGCTCAACCGTGTCCTGATAATTCACCCGTTATTACAGGCCCGGGAGTCGTCAGCAACAACCAACTTGGGGTGATATACTCAACGCCCAATATCCCCGGGCATACATATGCCTGGACAGTCACAGGAGGTACAATTGGTTCCGGAGCCGGAACCAATCAAATTACAGTAAACTGGGGTAATATAGGAACGGGCACTATTACCTTAACAGAAACTAACCCTGCCGCAAACTGCTCTACAACAGTCAATAAATCAGTTTCTATCAGACCATTACTAATCTCCTATTTTTACTATACAAACACCTCCTGTTACGGCGACATTGTCTCCTTCTGGGATGCTTCAGTAGCTGATGCGGGTAATCCGGTAGTCAGCTGGTACTGGACGTTTGGTGATGGCGGCACATCAACATTGCAGAATCCGCAGCATCAGTATATGCCTCCCTTTAATGTGACATATACAGTTACGCTCGTTATTACAAATCAAACTACAGATAAAGATACAATTATCGATGCGGTTTATGTGAATCCGGATCAGTTTATTCCGCGTCCTAAATTTACATCCGTTATTCCGAATTGTTTGTATACACCAGTTCAGTTTAACAGTACAACATCCACTACTCCTCCCGGAACCGGCAACATCATTGGCTGGGACTGGAACTTTGGCGATCCAGCTTCAGGAGCTTCCAACACAAGTACACTGCAGAATCCATCACATGTGTTTACAGCACCAGGCCTGTATTCAATAAACCTACGTGTAACAAACGAACGCTATTGTAATAACGACACTACGATACAAATCATCATTGAACCTTCACTCCCTGTCGCAGAGTATGATTATTCAACCCCTACCTGTTTGGATAACCCGATATACTTTACAGATCTTTCTACTACGCCTCCGGGAAGAGATATGGTTACCTGGATCTGGAATTTCGGTGATGCCACTGCTCCGGTGGTGATCAATGCCCCCAACAACCCGGATATCGTCCACTATTTCCCGGGATTGGGTCCCTATCCTGCATCAATTACTGTAATCAATAACCTGGGTTGTCGCGATTCCATCACGAAATCCATTACACTTGATCCTTCTCCAATTGCCGACTTCAGTTACCAGCCGGCTTGTGTTGGCGATACTGTTCCCTTTACAAACCTCTCCATTCAGAACAATGGCCCTGAAATAGTATCCTACTACTGGAATTTTGATGATCCGGGATCTGGATTCAATACCTCCACCCTCGAGAATCCTAAGCACCTTTTTTCAGCTGTGGACATCTATGATGTGATGCTTGTTACCGTAAACTCTACCGGTTGTCCGGACACCGTTATCAAACCGGTAATTGTGTTTGACTCACCGGATGTGGATTTTACATGGAATTTTGGAAGCCAGAACAACGAGATCCATTTTCATATCGACACGGTCGTGACCAACCTGGAAATGATTGGAGATATGTGCCTATGGAATTTTGGTGATGGAGACTGGGGCTATGGGCATGATCCGATACATACTTACGCAGCTGCCGGCACTTTTTGGGTGACGCTGTTTGTTACAGATACTGTAGGATGCACGAACGAAATAACCTATCCGGTAGATGTCCCCTCAGTTCCGGTTGCCTTTTTCTCATCCACCTCTCCGGTGTGTGACGGACAGGAGGTCTGTTTTACCGACCTCAGTTCTGTTCCTTCACCTCCCTTTGGTTATATCGTTACATGGATATGGGATTACGGCGATACATCGCCACAGGATACGATCAACTTCCCGGATGACCCGAATGTTTGTCACCTGTACGCAACGGCTGACACGTTTGCGGTAACATTAAAAGTCATAGATAATAATGGCTATGTAGATAGCACGACTGCGAACGTGATTATCAAGCCAAATCCGATTGCAAACTTTGTCTATTCGACTGCCTGCCAGAATCAGGTGGTCAATTTCACAGATATGTCAACACCTAATGGTGGAGGGAATATCATAAGTTGGGACTGGAACTTTGCAGACCCCGGATCGGGGATAAATAACACCTCCGCTCTCCAGAATCCTACACATGCTTTTGCATATGGGGACTCTACTTATCTGGTTCGATTGATCGTAGTCAACTTCAATGATTGTCGGGATACAATCATTAAACCGGTCTATGTCTTCCCGGCTCCACCGGTAGATTTCACACATGATACAGCCTGCCTGAATTCACTTGTGACTTTTACAGCTGACACCACTGTTACATTTCTTGATTCAATTGCCACCTGGTCATGGGATTTTGGTGACGGCACACCACCTGTGACAGACCCAATCACAACCCAGCACCTCTATACCGTTGCAGGAATATATACAGTTACACTTTCTGTTATTGATTACCATGGGTGCGAGAACTCTGTCTCACATACAGTAAGAGTTAACCCGCTTCCGGTTGCGAACTATACATGGGCATCACCCTCCTGCCAGGGAGATTCAGTGCTCTTTACTGATCAGTCTTATATTCCGCCAGGATTTACCGGATATATCGCTAAATGGCTGTGGGATTTCGGCGACGGAACCACTCAAACAATCATCACGCCGAATTCTCCAAACGTCTATCATACTTTTACCGGACCAAGTACAACCTATATCGTTCGCCTGACTGTTTGGTCGAATGACAGTTGTTCGATGTTTATCGAACAAACCGTTAGTCTTATCCCTGCACCGGATGCCAATTTCGACTATTCATCCACAAATTGTGAGAACCAACCTGTTGGATTCACTGATTTAAGTCAACTCAATGGTGGTGGACAGATCACCTCCTGGTTATGGGATTTCGGTGATCCGGCTTCAGGTATAAATAACACATCCACACTGCAGAATCCATCTCATACATATAGTTCATCCGGAACCTATTCCGTGATCCTGTCCGTGACAAACGTCAATAATTGCACAGATACAATACTGAAAGATGTGTTTATCAATGAGGGCCCGGTGCCGGACTTCTCAGCTGACACAGCATGCCTGGGATCCCCCACAGTGTTTACCGACCTTTCAACATCTGATACGACTATCATCAGCTATTCCTGGGATTTCGGTGATGGGTCACCGCTGAGCACGCAACCATCGCCCACACACACCTATGTTAGCTATGGAACATATACTGTAACACTGACCATCATCAACGCTAATGGCTGTATCAGTTCAACAGCCGAAGATGTGATGGTCAATCCATTACCTATCCCTGAATTCAGTTATAGCACACCCAACTGTTTCGGTGCACCTGTTACCTTCACAAACCAATCCACCACTGTACCTGGCTACATGGGAAACATCATAACCTGGGTATGGGATTTCGGAGACGGCACCACTCAAACAATCAATTATCCTGCTAATCCGAATGTTACCCATACGTTTGTAGGCGCAGCTCTTTCACATACAGTGGAACTGACAGTCACGACCAATCATGGCTGCAGCGATTCCATTGAACATATTGTAAACAGCATTCCAGCTCCAATTGCAAACTTCACATTTCCGGGCACACCCTGTGCACAAAACCTGATTCCATTCACAGATCTGTCACAAACAAATGGAGGTGGAACGATTGTCCAATGGGCCTGGAATTTTGATGATCCCCCTTCCGGAATGAACAACAACTCAACAGCACAAAATCCATCACACAGTTTTACCTCTGCAGGAACTTATAATGTACGGCTGATCGTGACCAACACCAATGGATGTATGGACACGACAATCATAGCAGTAAACGTAAATGCCCGACCTACAGCTGATTTCTCAGCCGATACGGCATGTCTGGGTACACTGACCACGTTCACAGACCTCTCTTCTACCACGAGCGGTGTTATTGTCAGCTGGTTGTGGGACTTCGGTGACGGACAGACTGGAACAGGTTCAGCACCTACTCACCTTTATGCCAATTCAGGCACCTATACAGTCATGCTGGCAGTGACGACATCCGAGGGGTGTACCAATGATACCACTCACCAGGTGATTGTTTACCCGGAAGTTACAGCAGCCTTCAGCTATAACTCTCCGGCTTGTGCAAGTGATTCTGTCAATTTCATAGACCTCTCGAACTCACCACATGGATCAATTACTACCTGGCTTTGGGATTTCGGAGATGGAAATACTGTCACAGTGAACTTTCCCGCTAACCCGAATGTGTCTCATATGTACGCTGATGGCGGTACGTATACGGTCACACTGACGATAACTACAACTGATGGATGCACAGCATTCAGCTCAAATCTGGTCACGATCAATTATGCTCCCCTGGCGAACTTCTCTTATGAAGCGGGGGGGTGTGCGAATATAGGATTGCAGTTTACTGACCTCTCTCAGGAAAATGGCGGCGGGTCTATCATCTCCTGGGATTGGGACTTTGGAGATCCTACTACAGGGATAAACAACTATTCAACGTTGCAGAACCCAACACATGCATTTTCTGCAGGAGGTTCCTTTGACGTGAACCTGATCGTAACAAATATAAACGGATGTATCGATTCTCTGACACAAACAGTGACCATCAGTGATGCTCCGTTTGCAGACTATTCTGCTGACACTGCATGTTTCGATGCACCTACATCCTTTACTGATGAATCTACTACCCCAACTGGTACCATTATTGCCTGGAATTGGAACTTTGGCGATCCCGCATCGGGAGCGAACAATACGTCGACACTGCAAAATCCAACTCATATATTTACAAATATTGGCGTGTTCGATGTCCTCCTGATTGTAACCAACTCCGACGGGTGTGAAGATGATACAACCATGCAAATTACCGTCAATCCAAAACCAATTGCTCAGTTTGACTATACTACTGCATGTTTGGGAAGTGAAACACAGTTTACGGATCTCTCTATCGCACCGGGTAGCTCCATTACAGATTGGTTCTGGGATTTCGGTGACGGTGTAGGAACGTCTGATATCCAGAATCCGGTCTATGTTTACACTGCAGCCGGAACTTATGATGTAACGCTTATCGTAACCAACCTGGAGAATTGTGTTGACTCGGTGGTTGTACCGGTGGATGTCAGAGAAAATCCGACCGCAGCCTTTTCCTACCTGAACTTCTATTGCCCGGCCGGACAGGTGAACTTTCAGGATGAGTCTTTCGGTGCAGGTTCAACCATTGTAGAACGTTTCTGGACATTTGAACCCGGGTATACCTCTATTGAAGTCAATCCGGTGCATACCTTCACAGAGACTGATACAACCTATGCCGTCGAATTGATTGTCACAGACAACTTTGGCTGTATGGATACGATTGTGGATAGTGTATTCGTGAAACCTGGAATGGAATTTACCTTTTCCAACGATACTGTATGTTATGGATATACGACAAGTTTTCTGACACAGAACCTCGCTTCAGGTGATTCTCTCTACTCTGTCGAATGGAATTTTGGAGATCCGGCATCGGCACCCAATAACATCTCCTATCTTTATAATCCTACGCATACCTTCAGCGCTCCAGGTATCTATATCGTGAAGTTAAAAGCATGGAATAGTGATAACTGTGTAGATAGTATTTACCGGGAAGTGATAGTTTATGAACTGCCTCAACCTGCCTTCACATTTGTTTCCGAACCCTGCGACAGCATCATATCATTTACTGATATGAGTCTTAGTGGTGCGAACTCAATTCTAAGCTGGGAATGGCATTTCGGCGACGGAAGTCCTCCGGAAATTATTCCCGCGCCGGGTCCGGGAAATACAACACATGGTTATTCTACTATTGGTACATACCTGGTAACACTGATAGTCACCAATTCAAACGGATGTGTGGATTCAATCACGGATACAATAGAACGCTATCCTTGTATCAATGCCATCTTTGTCGCTGATGCCCCGTTGTGTGCCAGGAGCCCTGTAATCTTTGCCGACAGTTCATACCCGGTAGATAAGATCAACCAGTGGCACTGGAGTTTTGGTGATGGATTAGATACAACGTATACAGTATATACGGATTCAGTTTCGCATGAATACTCAACATTTGGTGATTATACAGTAGTCCTGACAATCAATGCAATTGTCAGCGGAATGCCGTTTTCAGACAGTTCGTCTCAATTGATCCGGATACGGCCTACTCCGGAACCATACTTCTCAAATGTGGCTGTTTGCTATAATCAAACAACGATGTTCTTAGATACATCAGTCACATTTGGTGAACCAACCACCTCATGGTATTGGAACTTTGGAGAACCGGCTTCCGGAACCGGTGATACATCCACACTGCAGGATCCAAGCCATAAATACCTGGATCCGGGACTCTATGATGTTCAGATGATCGTTTCGAACCAATATGGTTGTACCGACTCGATCACCAAAGAGACAAGAGTATTTAGTATCCCGGAAGCGATGTTTGAAAGTACCATAGCATGTGAGGGTAATCCTACATACTTTACAGATATGTCGGTATTCACGGATACAACCATCGGATACTGGAAATGGAACTTCGGCGTACCAGGCATCGTCACAGATACGTCCAATATCCAGGATCCGGAGTATGTTTACAGTTCAACGGGGACCTATCCCGTCAGGCTGATCGTGCAGGATTATAATGGATGTATGGATACCGTTGACTCTACTGTGATCGTCAATGTAACACCTCTCAGTGCATTCAATATCAGGGAATACATTGATGGTTTGAACGGAAAATTAGAGATGCAGAATTACTCAACCGGTGCCAACAGCTACATATGGAGCTTTGGCAACGGGCAGAGTTCTACAGAGGAGAATCCGGTGATCACATATACTGAGGATGGCACCTACATCATTGAACTCATCTCTCTCAATGAATTCGGATGTACGGATACCACCTACTTTGAATATGAGCTCCTCTTCAAGGGACTCTATATCCCCAATGCTTTTGCCCCATCCAGTTCCAACCTGGGTGTCAGGTTGTTCAAGCCTGTCGGGATCAACCTGAAGAAATTCCATATTCAGGTCTTTAACACCTCCGGACACCTGATGTGGGAATCCACAAAACTGGATACACAGGGACGACCGGAAGAGGCCTGGAATGGTTCCTTTAACGGAGAACCGATGCCACAGGGTAACTATATGTGGAAAGTCAGCGCGACCTTTATTGATGATTCTCCATGGGAAGGTTCTGATATCGGAATGGGCGATTACGAGACCATAGGCACATTAACATTGATTCGATAATTAGCTAATATATACCTAGATGAAAAAGGTTTTTATATATCCATGCTTATTGATACTGGGAATCCTGGGAACATTCCAATCAACCAGGGGACAGGACATCAACTATTCGCAGTTCTTCAGCACCCCGCTCTATTTTAACCCGGCATACACCGGGATCAATACGGGCCTGCGAGCCAGGTTTCTGTTCCGTGATCAGTGGCCAGCATTACCGATCGACTTCAAATCATACTATTTCTCAGCTGATTTGGGCGACAGAAATCTTCCGGGCGCCGGAGGGATCGGGATCATGATCAACTCCGATTCACCTGGTGCTGGTCTGATCAATACATTACAGGCTGCTCTGACCGTTGGTGTCCGGATTCGGATAGCCAGCTTTATGGTTGCTCAGGTAGGGGTCAAAGCTGCGATATTACAACGAAAAGTAAATTGGGACGATCTGGTCTTTGCCGACCAGCTTGATCCAAAATACGGTGCGATATACCAGACCTCTTTCATTCCCCCTGATGCCGGCTCAAGGGTTGTGCCCGACTTCGCTGCCGGAGGTATTTTCCAGTTTATGAATGAGACCGGGAATATGACCGGTTCTCTCGGATTTGCTGCTGATCACCTTTTTCGCCCGGATGTCTCATTGCTCTCAGATGGGAGCGCTCCATATCCCCGGAAGTGGGTGATCCATGGAGGTGCAGTATTCACAACAGGCTATGGCTCCTCATCCAGCATGTATGGAAACAACGGTGATCCCCTTCGAATCAATCCGGGCTTTATGTTTCAAAGCCAGGCTGATCTCAATTATCTAGAGATCGGATTGAATCTGCTGAAGTTCAACATCTATCTTGGGGGATGGTATAAGACTACCCTCACCGGGGAGACGAACAACGCGGTTGCACTGCTGGCTGGTTATAAATATATGTTTATGCAAGACATGAGCATCAAATTTATCTATAGCTATGATCTCCAGATTGCCGGCGTGATGCAGGGAACAGGTGGTGCGCATGAGATCAGCCTGGTGCTGGAGTTCGACGGATTCGCCCTGTTTGGCGGAGGTGGAGGAAACCGCGGAGGCCGAGGCTACATTCCTACCGGACGATCCAAAGGTTACGTGCCCCTCGAATGTCCAAGTTTCTATTAAAACATCATTAAAACCGGAATTTTTTCCGGTTTTTTTTTGGAAAGTCGCATAATTGTTTTATTTTTGACCGACCGTTTAGTCAATAAACAATTGATCGATGTTCAGATTTCAGGTATTCTTACTGGTATTAATCACGCCAACACTGATGATGGCCCAGGAAATCAGGAAGGAGAAGAGGTGGGAGTTGAAAGGTTATTTGAATGACATGCAGATGTTTCAATTTGCCAAGATCAATGATCCATGGGTACTTGACAATGAGATCCACAACCGGCTGGATTTTTCCTGGTATCAAGGAAACGTTTTTCGAATGGGGATTGGCATGCGAAACCGGTTTATTTTTGGTCAGAGTATTACTCAAGTCCCGGATTATAAAGGATCTATAACAACAGATCCCGGATTGATAAATATGACATGGAGTATCTTCTCCGGAAAGTCGTTCCTGCTGGTTTCGCAATTCGACCGGGCCTGGTTCTCTCTGACTGCCGGGAACGTACAATTAACGGTTGGGCGACAACGGATCAACTGGGGACAAGCATTCGTATGGAACCCAAACGACATCTTCAATACCTATTCATTTTATGATTTTGATTATCCGGAACGACCCGGGAGTGATGCCATTCGGTTGCAGTTTTATCCAAGTTATACATCCGTGCTGGAAGCTGCAGTAAAATGGAATAACCAGGGGAGAATTACCATAGCAGGACTGGCCCGGTTTAACCTGTTACAATATGATATTCAGTTTCTTGGTGGACTGGTTGATGACCGGGATTTTGTGATTGGGACAGGTTGGTCGGGAAACATCAGTCAGGCTGGATTCAGAGGGGAGATCAGCTATTTCTATCCAAAGTGTCCGGAGAAAGATACCAGTGGCCAGCTGCTGGCAACAATCGGACTCGACTATGTATTTTCAAACTCTCTGGCCCTGACATTTCAAGTATTCTATAATCAGCTACCTCCAAATTTTGAACCGGAGAGTTTGTTGAGCATTTATCAGGCCCCACCTTCTCCCAACATACTCTCATTTGCCGAATGGAACATCTTTCTCCAGGGAGCTTACCCAATCACGCCCCTGTTCGATGTTAACCTGGCGGTCATGTATTACCCTGATCTGAATGGATATTTCATAGGCCCGAATATCAACTATTCACTGAGACAAAATATCGACCTGAGCCTGTTTATTCAATATTTTAACGGACGGTTTAAAAATACCGGGCCACAACACGACCAGAACCTGTACTTCCAATCCTGTCTCACCGCATTACGATTGAAATGGAGTTTTTAAAGTATGAACCTATGGCACCAAAAACGAAAGAACAGTTTGCAAAGATCCGGGAGGATCGCAAAGAGGAGATCCTGAATGCAGCCTTGGAACTTTTTGCCAAGCAAGGAATTACCCATACAACCATGCAGGATATTGCCCGGAAAGCAAATATCTCCAAAGGATTGATTTATAATTATTTTTCGAGCAAAGAAGATCTGTTGAATGAGCTTATCAAGTCCTTCATCAACCACCTCTATGATTTTTTTGATCCCGATGGAGATGGGATCCTGACTACTGAAGAGATGAAGTATTTCATTGAACAACAGGTTAGTACGTTTAAAATGAATATCGATTACTGGAAATTTCTCTACATGCTCTTAATTCAGCCATCCGCACAGGAGATGATGGACAAACTTCAACTGGAAGTTCTGACCTCAAAGATGTGGAAAATGATTGCCACCTATTTTAAAAAGCATAATTTTGAGGACCCGGAAAGCGAGACATGGTTGTTCCATACCACCCTGGATGGGATTGTCATGAATTACATCTTTAATCCCGATAAATACCCGATCGATAACGTAAAAGACTTACTGATAAAACGATATTGTAAACCATTATAATACTTGGAGGAACAGTGATGAAAACAATGCGAATGCCCATTTTCGTTTTACTATCGATCATCTTCTGCATGCCTGTTGTTGTTCAGGCACAGGATGCAAAAGAGATCGTTAAAAAGGCACATAATAAGATGGAAGGCCAGTCCAGCCAGATGGAGATGGTAATGACCGTCGTAAGACCAACCTGGCAGCGTACAGTCCGTTTTGAGTCCTGGGCTAAAGGAAGAGACTTTTCCCTGACGCTGATCACTGAACCTCCCAAGGAGAGTGGTCAAACATTTCTGAAACTGAAAAACGACATGTGGAGCTGGAACCCCACGATCAACCGGATGATCAAACTTCCGCCTTCGATGATGTCGCAGGGATGGATGGGCTCGGATTATTCCAATGATGACATTTTGAAAGAGTCGTCCATTGTGGTTGATTATCATCATAAAATTATCGGGAACGACACCATCGCCGGGTATGACTGTTTTTTGATTCAACTTGATCCGAAAGAAGAAGCTGCCGTCGTGTGGGGAAAGATTATAATGTGGATTAGTAAGAAGGAGTATTACCAATTACGGACGGAGTATTTTGATGAAGATGGTTACCTTGTCAAGACACACCTTTTATCCGATATCAAATTTATGTTTGATCGGAACATCCCTACCCATTTTGAGATCATCCCGGAAGATAAACCCAATCAGAAAACGCTGGTGGATATCATACATGTGAAATTCGACATAAAAATCCCTGAGAGCTTCTTCTCTCAGCAAAACATGAAAACAATCAAATAGGTCAAGTCAATGGAAACGATAAAAATAGCCTGGCGAAACCTCTGGAGAAACAAAAGGAGAACACTGATCACCTCAGCTTCTGTCTTTTTTGCCATTTTCCTGGCGTTGCTTATGCGGGCTTTCCAGTTGGGAAGCTACGACCTGATGGTCCACAATATTGTTCATGCCTATTCAGGGTACTTTCAGGTTCATGAAACCGGTTACTGGGATGATAAGATCATCAACAACACCTTTGAATACTCTCCGGAACTGGTTGCCGCCATAGATGAGGTCCCTGAAATTCTAGGCTATGCTCCACGCCTGGAATCATTTGCCCTGGGGTCCTATGGGACAAAAACGAAAGGGGTGATGGTCAATGGCGTGGTACCGGATGAGGAGGACAATCTTACTGGTTTGCGCAAGAAACTGGTAGAAGGTGAGTACCTGACTCCGGATGATGATGGGGCGTTGGTTAGCCAAAAATTGGCTGAATATCTTAAAACTGGTATTGGCGATACCCTGGTTCTGATTGGACAGGGCTACCATGGCATGAGTGCAGCCGGAATATTCCCGGTAAAAGGGATTGTTCATTTTCCTTCACCGGAACTGGATGGTCGTATGATCTTCTTGAGTCTTCCCACTGCTCAATCATTATTCTCTGCTGATAACATGTTGACTTCTCTTGCATTCAATCTGGCTGAGTCGAAGAATTACAGGCAAGTTGCCCATCAACTGAAGGCGAAGCTCAACCCTGAAATCTATGAGGTAATGACCTGGGAGGAGATGATGCCTGAGGTGGTTCAGCAGATCGAATCGGATAACGGTTCCGGGTTGATCATGCTGGCCATCCTATATATGATTGTCGGATTCGGAATTTTCGGAACCATCCTGATGATGTTCAGCGAACGAATCCGGGAATTCGGGATGATGATCGCGATCGGGATGCAGAAGATCAAGTTGACCCGGATTGTAGCAACCGAGCTCATTTTTATTGGCCTGCTCGGTGTGTTGGCAGGAACAGCAGCGGCGATCCCATTGATCTATTATTTCTTTCTGAATCCTATCCCCCTGACCGGGGAGATGGCGGAGGCTACCATCAGTATGGGATTTGAACCAGTAATGCCGGTAGCCTGGGAGCCTTCTTACTTTTTCGCTCAGGCGATAACCGTATTCGTCATCCTGCTTATGGTGATGATCCTGCCGGTAGTAAAAATCAGCAGATTAACTGTAATCAACGCATTAAGAAGATAATACCTTACTATTATGATTTGGATAATTGCATGGAAGAATATCTGGAGGAATAAGGTGCGCAGCCTTGTGGTGATCCTAGCGATCACATTCGGCCTGTTTGGCGGTGTTTTCTCCTCCGCTATCATGAAAGGAATGGTAGAACAGCGTATTAAAGAGGCTGTCAGCCGGGAAACAGGCCATATTCAGATTCACGACCCGAAGTATATTGACGACAACGAGATCCAGTATGTCATCGATGGTGAAGCAGGACAACTGGAGGACGAGCTTGACTCCTTGCCTCAAGTAAAAGCCTGGTCATCACGGATCAAATTTCAGGCGATGGCAAACAGTGCCAATGCCGGTACAGGCGTAATGATTTTCGGAATTGATCCGGAAAAGGAGCAACAGGTCACAGAGATATCTACTATGATCTGTGATTCGTGTGGCACCTACCTCGATGGAAATAAAAAGAACCAGATCGTGGTCGGAAAAGCCCTGGCTAAGAAACTCAAAGTACGTTTGCGTTCTAAAATTGTCCTGACATTCCAGGACAAGGAGGGTAATCTGACCGGTGCCGCTTTCCGGATCTGCGGTATCTACCGGACGAGCAACTCTATGTTTGATGAGATGAATGTCTTTGTTAGGAAAGTCGATATTGCCAAATTACTTATTACTAACCCGCAGAAATACCAGGAATTGGTCATCAGTCTTATCTCCCCCGTACTGGTTACAGCCGTTCAGGATGAGCTGACCGGTTCCTTTCCGGAATTGCTTGTCAGAAACTGGAAAGAGATCGACCCGATGCTCGGAATGATGTCCGATTTAACTGTAGTATGGCTTTATATGTTTATGACGATCATCCTCCTTGCTCTGGGATTTGGCATCATCAACACCATGCTGATGACCATCCTGGAACGGACAAGAGAGCTAGGAATGCTGGCCGCAATTGGTATGAATAAAAGACGGATTTTCCTGATGATAATGCTGGAATCGGTTTACCTTTCACTAACCGGAGCTGCAATTGGAATGGCTCTTGGATACATCCTTACACTTTACACCTCCCATACCGGGATTAATCTCAGCAGTTTTGCCGAGGGATTTGAAAAGATCGGGTACAATCCGATCATGTATCCATACCTTGATCTGAACTTTTTTATCATACTGACTGTCATGGTCATCTGTATTGGAATCCTGGCCTCTATCTACCCGGCCAGAAAAGCATTAAAACTCAATCCGGCAGAAGCCGTCAGAACCGAATAAACCAACGATTATGAGTATCATTGAAATCAAAGATCTGAAAAAGATCTACAACGACTCGGAAGTAGCCGTTCATGCGTTGAACGGAGTAAATCTAACCTTTCAGCAAGGGGAATTTGCCGCCATCGTAGGCCCCTCCGGAAGCGGAAAAACAACTCTCCTTAACCTGGTGGGCGGACTGGATGAACCTTCGGAAGGGACGATCCAGATTGATGGGTTGAACATTGGCGAATTATCAAGCCGAAAACTGATCAATTTCAGGTTGAAGAATATTGGCTTTGTCTTTCAATCCTTTAATCTGATCCCGGTCCTGACAGCCTATGAGAACGTGGAGTTTATCATGAATCTGCAGGGTTACAGTAGAGAGAAACGTGATGCCCGTACTATGGAGTTGCTTGAAGCTGTCGGGCTGGAGGATCGCGTGAACAGCCGTCCGTCTAAGCTCTCTGGAGGCCAGCAACAGCGCGTGGCTGTTGCCAGGGCGTTGGCATCAAAACCAAAGTTTATCCTGGCTGATGAACCGACCGCTAACCTCGATTCGCAATCAACGAGTAACCTGCTTGATATCATGGAGAAACTCAACCGGGAAGAGAACATCACCTTCATCTTCTCTACTCACGACCAGCGTGTAGTAAACAAAGCCCGGCGGGTAATCCAGGTGGAAGATGGAAAGGTGATCAGCGACGAGGTTATTCAATCTCCATAGGCCCGTGGGCATGGACAAAGATTACGGTACCGAGCTCATCATATCCGGTGAAGAGTTCCGCCTCTTTGTGCTTTAAGGTATCTTTTGCAAAACCGATCAATGTTAATCCTGCATCAGCCGATTTCTTGTTTATTAGCTCTTTCTTACTTATTTCAGGCCTTTCCATGATGATCTCAATGTTTTTTCTTGTAATCTCTAACCGGCCGGTTTGAATCAGGTTTGCCATCTTCTCTTTATTCACTGCCAAACTATCGGGCTTACAGATCTCAAAGATTTTGATGCTGGATTTTTTCCAGTCGGAATGACCGAGGATGATAAAGCCCAGCAAGATCATCAAATTTGCATTCTTCTCATAATCGCTATGGATCCAGAGATGGATATCCCCATGGAAACTAATTGGTTTGCGCGAACTTCCTACAATACAAATGTCAAACTCCCCGGAATTGACCAGAGCAAAGTTGTCGACGATATGTTGGAGGTTGGTCGGGTTTTCCTTATCAAATTCAAAGATCACCATATTGTTCTCCATTCCGGCTATGCCCGGCACCTGAATGGCATTTACAATAGCGGCAGAGTATGATGGAGATATTATGGTGTCTAAGTAGACATGGTTGTCAACCGAGTCGAATTGTCGCAGGAGCCTCTGCATCTCATGTTTCGACTGGAGATACGATTGTCTTGAATAGTATCCTTTAATCAGATGGATATAGGTGCCGAACCCATACTTATAGGATATCCAGTTCAGAAAGTTAAAAGCCGTATGACGCTCAAAAGAGTTTTCCGAGATACAGATAGCGCTGGGACGCCACTCGTTATTTGTGCGGCTCTTACGGTTTTTTTGCAGATATACCTGCAGGTTTCGGCTCATCTGGAAAATGGAATTAGTAAAGATTGCTTCCATCCCTTTCCTGTTTTTGTGGTAGTAGTTGATGGTCAGGTAGATCGCAATCATGATCAGGTAGGCTGAAAGAGCATATGGGGTATTGATCTTAAACATAACCCAGATTGAAATCAGGAAACCGATCAGTGAAAGATACCATTTCGACTTGAAAGAGGGCCTGTAGGATGGGGAGGAGCCAAAATGGTTCAGGAAGGATATCAGGTTCAGGGAACCATACGTAACCAGGAAAAACATCGAGATTATCTCTGCCACTGCGTTAATATTTCCCATCAGGACGAAAAGCATCGCAATAGAACAGGCTATGATTGAGGCATTCTGAGGTTCACTATCTTTTTTCCGGCTCAGGGAAAGAAATCGATTGATCCATTTAACCGGAAACGATTTATCCCCTGCCAGTGCCTGCAGGGTACGGGGTGCGATCATGGCAGATCCGATAGCGGATGAGAGAGTAGATGCGGCCAGCCCCAATGGGATGATGATCGCTCCACCAATAGCTATCTGGCCCATGACCAACTGATTGTTGACCAGATCTTCGGGAGAGGCAGAGGAGGCCAGCTTGTAGATAACAAATACGTAAACAATCATCCCGATAAGGGAGGCGCCAATCGTTCCCAGGGGAATCGAACGGGAGGGTTTGCGCAGATCCCCTGATAATCCTACACCGGCAGTCATTCCTGTAAAGGCTGGGAATACGATGGCAAATACAAAAAAGAACTGATCCATATTCCTAAGTGGCTCTTCAGCTACACTGACCCCTGAAGTAGTAACATAGCCTGTTTGCCCTGCAAAGAAGAGGACCAGTGATATCCCAAGAAGTCCGACCACGAAATAGAGAGCTTTCACACCCAGCTTTGCTCCCCGCAAGATGATCAGGAGTGAGAGAAGAAGCATCAGGGGGACACTAATCACCTGGCGGGGCAACAGGATATCGAAACTGGATTGGACCCAGTTAAAGAAAAACTCGAAAGATTCTGTGAAGGCGATAACGTAAAAGGCCATACTGATCGCCTGGGAAAGAAAAAGCGCAAATCCAATGGTAGCTCCGATATTCAATCCAAAGGAACGGGATATAATGAAATATTCACCCCCTCCCTCCACGCGTTTGTTTGTAGCCAGCTCTGAGATTGCCAGCGCAGTGGGGATAGTTACCATGTGGCCCAAAATGATAATCAGGATCACACCCCAGAATCCTAAAGTCCCCACAGCAAATCCAAAACGCAGGAAAAGGATGGCGCCAAGAATGGTTGCAATAGCCGTAAAGAAAACGGGCGCAGCCCCGAAACCTTGCTCTTTTTTATTCCCTTTTTGGAGAGCCATATTCATCTTGATTTTCAGTACGAAAGTACAAAAAAGTATACCGAAAAAAAAGCCGGTCGCCATGACGACAACCGGCTTTGAGTGCACCAGACTACCTCATCATCTAATCAGCACGATCTTCCGTGTAAATAAAGAACGATCTGTTTTCAGGACCACCTGGTAGAGGCCCGACGGAAGACGACTTGAGGAGAAGGTAATATTGTAGATCCCTTTAAACATCTTTTTGTTTACCAGTTGTGCAACATTTTTTCCCTGAAGCGAATATACAGCCAGTGAGACATGTGTCGGTTCGTCTACAACGAACGGAATCGTAGTTTCGGTGGAGAATGGATTGGGGTAATTTTGCAGGAGCATGACATCGCTTGCTCCTGAATTGGAAGGAATACCGGTTGGATCTCCAAACTTATAGGTCATCACATATTTCAACAAGTTCTTTGCATCAGCTGTATCGATATAGTACAGAGGGAAACTCATGAAGATGGTCTTGAAATCCTCACCCATATATTCAATCCCAACAGGCCTGCCCTGCATCTTCCCCAGGTTGGTTGAAGGATCGTACTGTGAGTCAAAGCGATAAATCACAGTCCCCTCCGCAGTTGGGGCGAACACCTCGATATTGAACAGCTCTCCCGGATACTCAGGCGTTAAATTCTTTGCCGGATCTACCCGGAGGGTGTCATAGTCATCAGCAGAAGGATAGGCCTGGAACATGAAAGAGTTGAGCTGGCGATCCACGCTGTCAATTTTAAAATACCTGGAAATGAAGTAGTTCTCCGAAAAACTGGTGGGGTAGCTACTATTATTTGCCCAGAATTTGGTAGGGATAAAGCTTGAGACCAACATATTTCCTCCGTTAGAGAAGAAAGAATAAAGATTGTATCCCAGCGTATCAGTAGGTTGGAACGTGACAAAACCATTTTGTAGCCACAATATGTTTTGATAACGTGAGAGAGTTCCCAGATCGAGCCGATGAATGCTGTTCACATCAATCCAGGTGAAGGGGATCGTATCCAGTACTGAAACGTAAAACTGGTAAATGCTATCCGGAGTGATTTCATTCCCATTCAACGAAGCGACCACCAGAAGGGTGTCGGTAAAAGCAAACAGAGA
>JACKQG010002887.1_pt1 | contig 21804 bp, 18 predicted proteins | sample 8237621 | NCBI WGS metagenome assembly JACKQG01 (sample SAMN15677084, study PRJNA649215) | marine metagenome | biome: marine; feature: Black Sea; material: saline water; isolation source: suspended particulate matter (SPM) from the Black Sea western gyre | collected 2013-06-09/2013-06-10 | depth... | reverse complement strand
CGCCGGACACAGCCGAATACTGTCCAACTCCAACACACTGTGTCTGGGTACTAGTCATGCGCGGCGTAGTAATCGTCTGGCTTTGGCCGCCAACGAAACCCTGCACTCCCTGTGTGCTGCCGACACCGCCTGTTTTCAATGCTACCTGTCCAAGGTTGACATTAAGACGCTGTCCCTGCACTGTCGAGCCAAAGGGTTTGGTAAGCTGGCCTTGCATACCCTGAACTTTCGCACTCTGTGCGACACCAGATACACCACCGGCACCTTTTGCAGTTCCATACTGGACCAGTATTCCTTTTTCTTCCTGGCTGGCTTTTGTGAAAAAGCATGGCTTTTGTATCTGTTGGCTATGACCAATTATGACTATGTTTCCGCCTTGCGCCGAGCCGATTGGGCCGCATCTTCCCACCAGATTAAGTGCGCCAATTGAAAATCCCTCTACCTGCCCAATATCTGCAATGGTGCCAGAGGAAAACAGCAAAATAACTACTACAAAAATTAAGAATTTTCTAATCATTGTTAAAACTCCTTTCATTTGAATATTTCAAGATTCCCTTCTAACTCAGCAGCTACACCAATATTAAAAACAACTTTTGTTGCTTTATAGGCAATTTTCCTTTTGCCTCAAAGGGAAGTTCTCATGTCCGTTTCTTCAGAAAATTTCTTCAACAAAGTCACTTTATCGTGAGGTTATATATGTACTGGTGCTCGGGGAATCCCGCCATTTCAAGAAGCTCCCGGCTGACTTTAACCCCGGGGCGCTTCATTTTGGGGACTGCCGTTCGTTTTTCTTTTGTCAGCGCCGGGGGCACTTCTTCAAGAACGACAGTGAGTGGTTCCTCGTCGATTTCAGGATATTGTTCCTGTATAGCCACAGAGGGCGTTTCTTCCGGGACGTCAACGTATATTTCTGTCTTTTGCGCTGGAGGGACTTGCCGAACAACTACTTCGGGCTGTTGTGCAGGTTTAACCATTGCCTGGATTCTATTATAGAAGGCCTGAGGAATTCTTCTCCTGTTAGCAGCGGCCGGGCAATATCTATAACCTGCAGCGCTGACAAGGGCCTTTCCTTTACCCTCGGTAATTCCGCTTGCAACGGATCCAAACATAGAAACAGAATAATTGGTCTGGCTGTAAGCACCGCCCGCACCGGGGAAGGAGGTATTGGAGCCAACCGTAACACCCTTCATTCCGCCGGAGATGAGCAGTATATCAACATCCCATGGTAAAGCCTCTGCTACCGCGGCATCATAGACGTGGTCCCAGTTCCGATCCACTTTTCCTTCCAGGCTCACTTTTCCAACATAAGTGTATCCAGTTTCTTTGAGAAGCTTCGTATCTACATTGGAGTCAATAAAGACCAAAAGAGGCTTGCCACCGGGTCTGCGGGTACGAACAAGCGAGCTTGCTATTTCAAAACCTCTGCCGTGATGGTAATTATCAGGCCCGCCAAAGACAGCTCCCACGCCATTAAGAATGCCCCCAAAAATATTAAGCGGGTTTTCATAAGGTAATGATTCAAGAACACCTCTCAGCTCTCTTTGGTCATTTGGATTTTGTGGGTCGAAAACTCGTTCATACACCTGGTCGTCAGTATTAGGCCCGTTCGGGAAGTACGCTTTTATTGTCCCCCATCCCCCATGGTTCCAATAGGGCAAATATGGAGGGAAAGTCGTAATCGGGGGCGTCCGGGTCTTGTAGTTTGAGATTGAGGTTGAGGTTGAAATAATGCTCGATTTAGAATCAGAGGAAGATTTGGAGCTTGAATCGGAATCGCCGCCACCGATGACGGAAACCGACTGATTCTGGTTAGTATCAACATTGGTATTTACATTGGTCGTCGTATTTTGGGTCGGTTGAGCGAAAGCTTCATCACTACTTTGTGTAAAAGCACCTGCGAAAAGCACCAGCACGGGTATTACCATTGCTATTAGCTTTTTCATGGCCATTCTCCTTAATAATAATTTCGTTTCCTTTCTAAACTAACACTTATCATCACCCTCATGATGCCTCCATATAAGTGTTGTTTTTTTGGCCTTTAGCGCCTCCTTCCTTGCCCCCAAGTTACAATTAGAAACTGTTTTTTTTGCATATCGAAATTACTCCCCGGTTTTACTTTCTGTTTTGTCTTTCATTGAAGTATTTTGAGAATAGGGTCATCGTATTTAGATTTCCATCTATGTCTGCTTCTCAAATCAAATTTAAAAATACAATCGAGTAATCCTCCGGCCTGCCACTGCTCAATCTGAAGTCGTTGAACTTCCTCAAATTTTTTTAATATGGCCTTACAACAATATCTGGAAATTGAAAGCACTGGAGTGTGTCAAAGTGGAATCGAAATCGAGGCTATAGAAAACGATATGGTAACCGATTTCAATAATCCGTTGTAGTCCGCAGCGAGCTTCCATTCTCAAATAACCCACAAATTCCCTTTACAAATAACCGTTGTTTCGGAAATCCGGTAATATCCTCTATATACTATATCTTTATCGGACGTTTGTTCAAATAAAAAATATTTTTTTTGCCTGGATAACATAATAATCGAGCCTGTTAAACCTCCTCAGCAGGCAAGGCTTAAAGCGGGAGGGAGCAGTAAACAGAAGCGTTTTGAAGTTGCTCTACATCCGTTACAAGTGTTTTCCGAGTTATTTCACATCGATAACCGAATTGAATCCACCGAAGGGATTTAGTTCGGTTAATTCGTTATACGGGTCCTGTTGCCACTGGCCGTCAACAACCAGTCGATAGCGATATCTTCCGGGAAACAGGTTCATCTCAGTTTGCCAGATTCCGCTCTCGCCGACTTTTTGCATTGTGGCGTATTCAGGCTGCCAGTTATTAAAATCGCCGGCGATCTGAACATTTTCTGCTCGGGGATATAAGGTTACAAATACGACGGCATCACCCTTCTGGGTTACGCCGTAATAGTCGGAAAGCTTGGCTGCCGTATCACGACGTGGTTTCGGTGCCTCCTGGATTTCGATTTCAGGTATCTCCGTCACCGCTTGCGCAACTTCTTCGGTGGGAGTAAACTCGTCAACAGGAAGTTTTAAGACAGGCTGTGGTATTTCAGGCACGGGAACAGTTGTTACAGGCGGCCTTGTAGTCCGGAGCAACTCATCAGCGGTGGCGCTTATTGATTCGAGCTGGTCTGTCAGAGAGTTGACAAAGTCATGACGCTGCTGCTGGGACTGCGAGCCTAAAACTTCTTCGGCGAGTGAGTGAAAATCCTTTTGGCCCTTACTGGCCGGGTCATACTCACTTATGGGCTGACCAAAACTAGAAGCTTCCTTGATTTTAGTATTGAAACTGACAACCGTCTTAAACATTTTTTCGGAGAAGTGGCTCCGTAAATCGGCCAAAATTTCTCTCGCCATTTTAGTTCTTATGTCATACATGCTTGCCAGGACTCTGACATCGACATGCTGGCTGCATCGCCTGCAGAGTATGCTGAGTGTCTCGAGCTGTCTGCTAAGGCCGTGGAGAGCAAAGTAGCCGGTCTCAACCGGTACGATAACTTCGTCGGCGGCCCTTAGTGCATTAAATGTCAGAAGACTCACGGCGGGGGGGCAATCGATTACTACATAGTCGTAATCGCTCTTTATCTCGTTCAGGGCATCTTTGAGACAGCACTCACGATCGGTGATTCCGATCATTTGCTGCTCGAAGGCGGAGAGGTCTAAACTTGCCGGAGCCAGCTCCAGCTTGTCGCTAATCTGCCATAGCACTTCGGTGAGTCTTATAGGTTCATTTCTGCTGGTGCTTATGAGCACATCGTAGATACTCTGTTCGATCTGATCCTCCGGGACAGCAAGCCCCACTGCACAATGGGACTGCGGGTCCATATCGACCAGCAGAACTTTCTGACCTATGTCCGCAAGTGCACTGGCCAGGTTTATAGATACTGTTGTTTTGCCACAACCACCTTTTTGATTAACAACCGCTATGGTTCTCATAATTTCTCTCCAGCTCCGAGTACCTGTTTATCGATTTCTCGCAAAACAGGGTCCGGTAACAAAATGAAGTTTTGAAAAATCCCTTTGTTGCTTTAGAAAACGGCTTTTCAACACTATTAAAACTGTTAATACCTATAATTTATTCGGCAAAGAAATATGAAAAACTTTATCTTTTTATGGGACGGACCAATAAAAACTCAATCATCCGAACAAATAGCATATATTACCGGGCTTTTGTGACGATAAAATAAGGGTATATTCTGTACTATATACCGGTTTTCAGTTTGGATTATCCGAACAAAATGGTATATTGGCACAGATGAAGAATAGCAACAAATGTGCAGGTTCGAGTATCGATTTTAATTGTTGAAACACATAGAATACAGGAGGCAGACTTATGCAAGAAGGTATTATAGGACGTAGGGATTTTTTAAGGTATGCTGCTGCGGTTACGGCAGGGACAGAGTTGCTGAGTGAGTCGGTTTTTGGCCAAAGCAGACAGAAAAGCGCTAAGCTTCGGAAATCCCTTCAATTAGGGATGCTGCCGCGTCAGCTTTCCGACGAGGACAAATTTAAACTGGCAAAGAAATGCGGATTTGACGGTATAGAAGGTTCTCCAATGGGGGACCTTGATGCTGCCCGGCGGCTTGGCAGACTGGCTCGTGAGGCCGGTGTTCCGATTCATTCAATCGTACGAGGAGGCTGGGATGCACCATTTTCCGATCCCGATCCCAAGGTGATAGATAAGGGATTGGAGACAATGGAGACGGCCCTGCGTAGTGCCAAGGCGCTCGGAGCAGATACAGTGCTGCTTGTACCTGCTATAGTAAAAGAGGACGTCAGCTATGAGCAGGCCTATAAGCGCTCGCAAAAACACATTAAAAAAATGCTGCCGTTGGCTGAGGAGCTTGGTGTGGTCATCGCTGTCGAGAACGTATGGAATAAGTTCCTGCTAAGCCCGATTGAATTCGCCCGGTACGTGGATGAGTTCGAGAGTCCTTGGCTTAAGGCTTACTTCGATATCGGCAACGTAATTCTATTCGGTTATTCACAGGACTGGATACGCACACTCGGCGACCGCATCGTCAAAATCCATCTTAAAGATTTCAAACGAAGCGGCTATAAATGGACCAATCTGCTGGATGGTGATGTGAACTGGAAAGAAGTACGCCGGGCATTGGATGAAATCGGCTACGATGGGTACCTCACCACGGAGTTACAAGGCGGCGACGAAGAGTATCTGACCGATTTGGCAGGCCGTATCGATAAGATTTTTGCAATGTAAGCAACCAAAATAAAATGGTTCCTGTTATACAATCCATTACATAACAGGAACCATTACCATTGAACAACGTACAGAGATTTATCTGTTCATTATTTTAGCGTTCGGGCCGTCTCGTCAGTACTATGCTTTAATTTTTACCTTGATGGTCTTGGCCTTTTCGGCTTTTGGCAGCACTATTGAGAGCACGCCGTCTTTGTAGCTCGCATCAACCTTGCTCTGGTTGACGTCGGTAGGTAAAGTGACCTCCCGCCTGAAACTGCCGTATGAGCTTTCCACATGGTAGTAGCCTTTTTCCTTCTTTTCTTCGGACAGCTTCTTTTCCCCGCTTATGGTCAATACGTTACCATGGACGGAGATGTCAATATCATCGGCTTTGCAGCCGGGAACCTCTGCTCTTACGATAATCGAATCTTCTTCCTCAGCAACATCGATAGCGGGCCAGACCTTGTAGCCAGCAAACGGTCGGTCCAGGCCTCGAAAGAAGCCGTCAAACAAATCATCCATTTCACCGTGGAGCCTTGCCAAATCGCCTCTGTGTCCCTTGTTAAATCTTACCAGTGTCATAGTGACACCTCCTTTCATTTTCTTCTCAATCATTCTTTTTCATTTATTCTTAACTTTTCAACACTTTTTAACTTTCACCATAATAATTAGCAAACTCCGTGCCAGATTATCGAGTCCCGATAAACCTTAAAAAACAATGGTTTTGGGGCTTATCGGGCCTGAAATTGGCCTGTTAGGGGCTGTCAATTTGGCACGTTTTCTGTCAAATTGATAGAGTGGTCCTGATGGGCAAACAAATACCGGCGATCAACTGTGATTGCTCTGGATAAATTATAAAATCCTATTTTTTGGTCGGGGGGCTCAAGTACTTAAAAAATTCCGAATCGCCGGGCAGGACGAGGGTTGTACCTTCGCCGAGCGAATTGCCGTAAGCTTCCAGAGTCCGGACAAATGAGTAAAACTCCGGGTCCTTTTCATATGTCTGGGCATATATTTTGATTGCCTCGGCATCACCTTCGCCTTTTGTTTTCTCGGCCTCCATATAACTGTCTGCGAGCAGGATTGTCTTATCTTTGTCGGTCTGGGCCCTAATCTTTACCGCTTCTTCCTCGCCTTGCATTTTAATATACTTCTTTATTCCCGCATCCGCCTTTAGCGACAGTACAAACATCGCCCCCATAACGCAAAACAAAAAACCCATCCTCCCAAACCATCTCGACCATCCGTCACGATGAACTCTCATTGTCCTCCTCCCGTGCAAAGCAATCAATCCTTCGTCTCTTCCCCCCATGACTTCAAGTACTGCAAATAGTCGCTGTCACTTGCAAGTATAACCACAGTGCCCTTGCCAAGATTCGCCTCATAGCTCTTGAGCGTCTCCAGAAACGAATAAAACTCCGGATCCTTCGAATAGGCATCGGCATAAATCTTGATCGCCTCGGCGTCGGCCTTGCCCCTAATCACCTCGGCCTTCTTATACGCTTCCGAGGTGATCTGCTTTTCTTCCGCCTCTTTGCGACCTTCGATTTCCATCGCCTCGCCTTCGCCCTCGCTGCGAAACTTCGACGCAATCCGCTGTCTCTCAACTATCATCCGCTGATAAACCGACTCTTGCACCTGCGTCACATAGTTAATTCGCTTGATACGAATGTCCACAAGCTCGATCCCGAACTTCGCAGCAGCGGGCCCGGCTTCGAGAAGAATCTTTTCCGTAACCTTGTCTCTGCCGATCTCCACTTTGGTCACCTCAGCAATTCGCCCTCCTTCGAGCCCCTCCATCAACTTCATCGGCCTTGCCGAGCTCCTTACTGCATCGATAAGAAGATGGCTCGATATCTGGTTGCGGACCGCACCATTGATAATATCGTCCAGCCGGCTGTGTGCCGACTCTTCACGACCCACCGTCTTACGAAAAACCAATGGGTTGTCTATCCGCCACCTCGCAAAACAATCGACCCAGATATATCGCTTGTCAACTGTCGGCACCTGTTCAGGCTTGCCGTCCCATTCCAGTATCCGCTTCTCATAGTAGCTCACCTGTTCAAAGATCGGTATCTTAAAGTGCAGCCCCGCATCCTTGACTTCCCGCTTGAAGTTTCCAAACTGAGTTATCACAACCTGCTGGGTCTCGGAAACCGTATACAGAGCCGAACCTGCAACCACGACCACAATCAGAACCACTATTACAACCGCAATCAATTTCACGTTATGCATGATTATTTCTCCCCGACATTCATCAGAGGCAACAGCCCCTTGACATTATCATCGATGATATATTTCTTCTCCAGATTCGGCAGCATCTTGCCCAACGCCTCGATGTAAAGACGCCTTCGCGTAACATCCTTGCTGAGCGAATACTCGGTCCATATCTGCAGAAAACGGCTCGCGTCGCCAATGGCCGTATTTGTCCGGTCTATTGCATAACCCTCAGCCTGCTTGACCATCTGAAGTGCCTGACCCCTTGCCTTGGGAATAATCTTGTTATACTCCTCAAGTGCCTGATTCACCAATTTCTCCTTGTCCTGCTGTGCCGCATTGACCTCGTTAAAAGCAGGCTTGACCTTTTCTGGAGGATTCACATCCTGAAGCTTCACCGCGACAACCTTCAGACCCACCGTGTATGTATCCAGGAGTTGCTGCATCTTCGTCTGGGCCTCGATGTTGATCTCCGCCCGTCGGGAAGTCAGCACCTCATCCACAGACGAGTCCCCCACAACGCTTCGCATCACGGATTCAGAAACATCTCTGAGCACTTTTTCCGGATTCCGCATATTGAACAGATAGTCCCTGGAGTTGTCGATCTTGTACTGGACAATCCATTCAACCTCCCCCACGCTCAAATCACCACAGAGCATAAGGTATTCCTCCTGGGGTCGTTGCCCGTACTGCGTCTGCACGCCCGCCCTGATCGTTCGAAAACCGAATTCCTCCTTCATTATCCTTTCCACCTGCGGCGTGCTCACCCTCTCAATCACCAAAGGCAACTTCAGATGGAGCCCCGGCTTGGTAGTTCGCACATATTTGCCGAACCGCTGCACAACTCCCTCCTCATCGGTGTTCACCATGTAAAACGAAGTCGACCCGACAGCCAGAACAAGCACAATCGGAACTGCCAATTTGAGCCAGAAGGCCCACTGTTTGGGAAGATTAAAATTCATCCTATATTCACCAGTTTCCCAGTTACTTATCTTTTCCATAAGAGATCCTTTCCAGGATATTAGTAATGTACGGTCGCTGCCGCATTTCTCCAATTATAGTTAAGCCCGTTACAGTGTCAAATTAAATTTAGGACCAGAAGCTCAAGGTTAAGCTTGTCCTGTCGCAACGATTTGGTTAATATTCATCATTATGACAAATTACACACATGGGCTCATTAGTGCGTCAGTGAAGGATTTTGCTTCAAAGTGAATAAGTGTGAGTGAGATTATTAATATCAGACGGATTAGTGGTCTGATCAAATGTTACAAAATAGCCGCTGCTTTCAATCTTTTCGGGAAATCAAAGAGGTAAAAACAAGATGGCTGAAAACAAAACAAACCTTAAGCTTGATGCTTTACGCAACCAAGTTCGCGACAGCATAAAGGACTTTACCGAGAAACTCACTTCAGAATTAGCCGAGAATTTGCAGAGCATCACAGTAATCGGCAGCAGTTTGACAGGAGATTTCAGGCCCGGCCAAAGCGACATCAATACCGTCCTCGTTCTTGACAAGCACAATTTATCTTCGCTCAATGCCATAGCCTCACTGGCAAAGCCGATGAGAAAGAAACACATCTCACCGCCGCTGCTCATGACAGAATCGTATATTGAACAGTCACTTGATGTGTTCGGCGTTGAGTTTCTGGACTTTCAACTAACGCATAAGACAATCCTCGGAAATGATCCTTTCGAGTCGCTGGCTTTTGATAAAAAAGACGTTCGACTCCAGTGTGAGCGTGAACTGAAAGCAATGCTCATCAGACTAAGGCAGGGCTATATTGCCTCGGGGGCCAATAAAAAACTTGTCCGGGATGTTCTGATTTCGACTGCGAAAGGCCTGACGCCGTTTTTGCGAGCAATTCTTTGGTTAAAAGATATCGAGAGACCCACACAGGCGGAACCAACATTAAGCAAGGCGGCTGAGCAGTTTTCAGTCAATCTGGAATCTCTGGAGACTGCAAGAAACTGGCAAAACCAAAATGCCCGGCTCAGCGAGGCCGAAATTACGAATGCCTTTGAATTGGTCTATGCCACAGTTGAAAAATTAGCCCTTATCGTTGATAAGCTCGAGGTTTGATTATGCTGCGTTACTTTACAATATTAATTGCAGCGTTTCTGATAGTATCGTCTGCGACAACATCCGGCCGGGCGGCCAATTTACCGATGCCGAGTCACTACGTCGAAGATTACGCCAACGTGATAAATGCCGCACAAGAAAGTTCGCTAAACGGGATACTGCAGGAACTGGAACAAAAGACCGGGGCCCAGTATATCATCCTGACTGTGGAGACAACGGGGGGAATGTCGATTGAGCAATTTTCAATTGAGTTAGCCGAAAAATGGAAACTCGGTCAAAAAGGCAAAGATAACGGGATGCTTTTCGTCCTTGCGAAAAATGACCGAAAATGGCGATTCGAGGTTGGCTATGGACTGGAGGGCTTTATAACAGACCAGTACTGCGGGCGAGTAGGCAGAGAGGTCCTTGTACCATATCTTAAGCAAGGCAATTACAGCGAGGGAATTTACCAGGCCAATTTGAGAGTGGTCCAGAATATCGCTACAAAAGCCGGAGCTGCCTTGACGGGTATGCCCAAGATGGCGCCTATGAGCACCCAACGAAACAACATAAGAAGAGGTCTGCCCTGCTGCGGCATTCTGCCGGTTTTGATTTTCATGTTTCTGATATTCGGAGGAGGAAGCAGAGGCAGAGGTATGGGATTATGGTTCTTTCTGCCGTTTATGCTCGGAGGGTTCGGAGGCCATGGAGGTTATGGTCGGAGTGGTTCGTTCGGAGGAGGAAGCTTTGGAGGAAGTTTCGGAGGTTTCGGCGGCGGAATGGGCGGGGGATTCGGTGGCGGCGGCGCAAGCGGGGGATGGTAGAAATAAGCAAAAGTTAAATTATTTGAAGGGATTGAAGATATGAGAAACTTCGGAAAAGCATGGGTTGTACTCGTAGGCGTGCTGCTCGTTTTGTTATTGATTGGCTTCGGAATATTCTCCTGGTACATCGGCGGTTATAACAAGGCGGTCAGCCTCGAACAGGGAGCGGAAAAAGCATGGGCCGATATCGACACTACTTTGCAACGAAGGCTCGATTTAATTCCAAACCTCGTTGAAACGGTCAAGGGATATGCGACGCACGAAAAAGAGCTGTTCGAAAATATCGCTAAATCGAGGGAGAAATATTTTCAGGCGGGCTCGAGGGCGGGTAAGATAGAGGCGACTAATGAACTTAGCGGTTTCTTATCACGGCTTCTAATGCTACAGGAAAACTATCCGCAGTTAAAGGCCAACGAAAACTTCCGAGACCTACAGGTTGCGCTGGAAGGGACTGAAAATAGGATCAATGTTGCCCGTACAAGATATAACGAGGCGGCCAGGCAACTGAATACTTTTTATCGGCAACTTTTCGGATCATTTTTCTGCAAACGCGCAGGTGTAGAAAAAGTAGAATATTTCGAGGCAAGCGAACAGGCAAAAACCGAAGTGCCGAAAGTGGAATTCTAAAATAATTTCAGGCTCTTGATACAATGGCAAACGAAAAAGGTAAAAGCCCCAAAGAAAGCGCGGTGGAGACAAGATATTTACTTATGCCCAGCCAGGCCAATCCCCAAGGGACAGCGTTTGGCGGAGCGATTGTGGCCTGGATTGACATGGTTGCTGCAATGGTTGCACAGAGACACTGCGGCAAAGAAGTTGTTACTGCGGGCATCGACTCGCTGGTCTTTATGGAACCGGTTCGTATCGGTGACCATGTAGTCCTGAAGGCATCAATAAATTATGTCGGCCAGTCGTCGATGGAGGTGGGCGTTCAGGTCAGTAGAGAAGACCCATACGGCGGCAACAGGGTGATAGCTACGACGGCGCATTTGACTTTTGTTGCGCTGGATGAAAACAAAAAGCCTACAGTCGTCCCACCGATATTACCCGAAACAGAACAGGAAAAGAAGCGCTACGAGAACGCCAGGCTTCGAGTCAAAGCCCGAAAAGAGCTGTTAAAGAAAATAAGCTAACGTGCGTGTGTAACGAAAACGGAGAGATAACAGCCGACGCACGGTGATAAAAATTACCCACGCAAAAGCCGTACACTGAACAGCAGCAGCTGGAATACGATACTGTCGTTGAAGTTTAATTCAAATCCGGATAAATAATTTCAATCTGTATAGACTAAAAGTGCTACTCAGCGTGTTTCTATAATAACGTGTGAGTACTCACTTAATTAAGGGTAAGCCCATTTTGATAGAAGACAGACTATTAATCAGGATGTTTAACGCAGGGGATATGGACGCATTACGCCGAATATACGAAAAGTACAAGCTTGATTTGCTCAGCGTGGCAGGTGCTCTATTGAACTGCCCGACAGCCGTCGAGGATGTGCTTCATGACGTTTTTGTCGGTTTCGCGTCCCAGGCCCGGACGATTTCAACTGAAAGGTTCGCTCAAGGGCTATTTGGCGATATGTGCTGCCAACCGGGCCCGCAATCTCAACCGCCGGGACAGGCAAAACAGCGATGGACAACTCGTCGAGGGCAAATACCCCCAAATGGAATCGATGGGGCCCGCAGAAGTCACAGGACGTAAAGAGCAACGTAAAGTGGTGGCTTGCGCCCTTGCTCAACTGCCACAGGAACAGCGCCAGGTTATTGTACTTCACGTGTTGAGCAGTCTGCGTTTTCGAGAGATTGCCCATCAATCCGGCGAGTCTATTAATACTATTCAGAGCCGGTACCGTTATGGACTTGTTAAATTGCAGTCCCTTTTGAATGGCGAGGTGGAATAATGAACCGAAACGAGAAAACCAAAAAATTGCTCCGAAGGTCATTCCGAGGGTCTCCCAGCGAATCCGGCTTAACCGAGATGGACCGGCGTATTCTCAGCGATGCCTCCACAATTATGGGAAAAGCAGTGACCGCTAATCAGCGTGTCAAAAGCATTTCGGTATGGAGAACTATTATGAAAAGTAATATAACAAAATTAGCTACCGCAGCGGTGGTAATAATCACAGTAATGGTGGTTCTAAATCACCTTGGTGGTTCGATTGACGGAAGCGGCGTAGTGTTGGCCGATGTAGCCAAAAAAATTGCACAGGCTAATTCGGCCATATGGCAAGAGCATCGCATCATAACATGCAATGGTATAAAACTTTCTTTTTTGAAAAATTTGAAAACAGACGTAACAAGGTACTACTCCAGCGCACACGGAAGCCGGGAGGATATGTGTACCACAGAGGGCCTGCTGCTACACCAGGTTTATTGGCTTCCGGAAAAGAATGCATTTATTGAAGTTGCGCCGTTATTTAAGCAGTATAAACATAAAGAATTGACTGAGACCGAACGTTTGGTTTGGAGCCAGAGAAGCATCGCGGCGGCAGTTGAGGGATTGATCGAGTCGGAAGAGCCGGTTAAATTAGGGCGAAAAATATTAAATGGAAAAGAAGCCGAGGGCTTTGAAATCAGAGACTCGAAGATTGTAGCGGCATTTGTCCCCGTTCACTTTGATAGTTTGGTAGCACGATTCTGGATTGATGTCGAGACTTCTCTTCCCGTTCGGTATGAGGCCGAGTTAGTTATCAGTGACAAACATATTACCTCCTGTACCGGCGGGAAACCTGTTGAAGTAAATGTAACGGCAGATGAATTCCAGTGGAATGTAGAGCTTGAGCCGGGCATTTTCGAACCTAATATTCCGTCCGATTATACTCCCATGGAATATTGATAAGATGGGCAGGCTTTTCTATCTAAGTGTCTTGTAGTTGGTGCCCAGCAACTACAAGGCACATTTTCATCATAATATTTAAAACAAAAGTGTCGATGAGGAACTACGAATTCTACTGGACAGATTAAACACAGGAAGGGACAATGCTTCAAAAGTAAAGCTAAAAAGATTATTATGAAGGCAATTGAGGTCAAGACACTATCAAAATGGTACGGCTCTGCCAGAGGCGTTGAGGACCTGTCTTTCAGTGTCGAAAAGGGTGAGATTTTCGGTTATTTGGGGCCGAACGGCTCAGGCAAGACTACGACTATACGTTGTCTGATGGGGCTGCTCAGGCCGACAAGCGGATATTGCCTTGTATCAGGCGAGCGTATCATGCCGGGGCGAGGGACTCAACATACTAATATTGGTTATCTGCCCGGGGAATTTCGCATCTGGCCTGGACTAACGTCGCGAAGGTCGCTCGGTATATTGGCGAGATTAGGCAACGGTAATAACCTTAGCAAGCGGCAAGAGGAATTGGCTGAGAGGCTCGACCTAAATCTGGACAGACGCGTGCACACTCTCTCAAAGGGTAATCGCCAGAAGGTGGGTGTCCTCTACGCTTTTCAACATCAACCTGACGTGCTTATTCTGGATGAGCCCACAATCGGACTTGATCCGCTCGTTAGGCAGGTCGTTCTGGAACTCATTCGCGAAGCCGCCCAGGCGGGCGCGACCGTATTGCTTTCTTCTCATGATCTTAGTGAAGTGGCCGCGGTGTGCGGCCGAGCAGCCATATTGCGAGAGGGCCGGCTGAACGAACTGGCCCCTATTTCCAGAATCCTGCAACAAGGCCGAAAACGCCTGAAGGTCTGGTTTGCAGAGGGAACGCAGATACCGAGCTTACCGGTTGACAAGCTGCCTGGCGTGCGCCTTATTCAACAGGAGCCGGAAACACTTCACTTAGCTTACCAAGGATCTATCGATCCGGTGTTAAAATGGCTTTCGCAATATCCTGTGGACCGAATCTCGACACCAGAGACCTCCCTGGAAGAAGCGTTCATTCAATACTACAATAAAAATCAGCCGTTGGGTGTAACAAAGCATCGTGGTTCTGAGCCAAAGGAGGCTGCTAATGAGCAGTAAGGTACGCCCTCAGTTTCCATTGCCATTGCTGCGGTTCTGGACTCTGCGCATCCTGCCCATATGGGCCCTCATTGCATTGGTGATCTTTCTTTTTCAGATAGCCATTTGCGGTATAGTACATGACAACGACACCGTTAAGACATTTGTTCAGTTTCTCGATATGCTCCCTTCGTTTATAAAAACAGCCTTAGGCGGCGAGGCGCTGAAAGTTGGCAACGTGTCTGGGCTCATCGCAATCGGCTATAATCATCCTCTTGTTCTTACCTTGTACATGCTCTTTGCTGTAGGCGTGCCGACCGGTCTTCTCGCCGGTGAGGTTCAAAAAGGTACCATGGAATTGATTTTAAGTCGTCAGGTAACAAAAACCCATGTCTATATTTGCTCCGGCCTTATCACCATAACAGGCATGTTCGCACTGGTCCTTGTGATGTTCTGCGGCACAGTTTTTGCAACTAACGTGTATGAGTTCAGCCAGGAAATCCCCCTGTATTCATTTTTCAAAGCAGCAATCAATGGTGGAATACTCGCAAGCACCGCCGGCGGTATTGCACTTCTGGCGGCTGCATGTTTTCAACGCAATACTGCTGTGTGGCTGACGGTTGCCTATCTGGTAGCGAACTATTTCGTGTCGATTATCGCTGAATGGTGGCCTCGAATGAAATGGCTAAAACCCACAACCATTTTCTATTATGTCGATGGCGGGAAGATTTTTAAGGAATCCACATGGCCTATAAGCGACATGTGTGTATTGTTATCGATACTTATCATCTCGACACTATTGGGCGGTGTCATCTGGTCACGTCGTGACCTGCCACTGTAAAATATTGCTGAACTTACCGGATGATCCGGAACAGCAGAGCAGCTCGTATATTTTATCATCGGCTTAGTCAGGATTCTTCTGCACGAGACAAAGATTCGGCGGTGCGCCTGGCAGCAGAAACGGCTTTTATGTCCATCCTTTCAGGGGTCCTTGGCGATGGAGCCTTCATGCCGTATTTTTCCATGAGCACTTCCCGTTTCTGGTAGCATTGCTCCGTGAAAACAGCAATCTCCGATTCGAGATTTGCACTTGCCGAATCGCCGAAATATGCGTGAATAATCGGAAATACCAAATCGGGCTTTTTCTTCCTTAACTCTTTTGCCATCGCCTCTATTTTCGCGGTCGCGACCCCCTCCTGCATGCAGGTGAACGGGCCTACGTGATATATTCCCGAGATACAGGCATCGCCAACCGGGCTGACCAAATCGTTCATAAGATGATATGCGATACCCGTGCTTAACGGCGACTCGCCTTCGATATTGCCATGACCTTCCTGGTTGCGTTCCAGAGTCTCTATCATATCAATCGGCTTCGGAAGGACGTGCCTTCCCTTTAGGACTTCATGAAACGGCTCGGCGATTTTATCTTCGACCGAAGACATATATCTTCCTTTAAGATAGGAATGAGCATATTTTTTCGTTACTCTCAACGCCCTGCTTAGATTGAAACTTTTTAGCGCCAGCCCAATATCTCTTTTGTTGTTTCTTATATTCATCTTATTTACATAATCCAGCCAGTCTATTACCGGGTCCCTTACGATTTCAAGACCCTGCTGTTCCAGCTTGTGGACTACAAAATCAGTATATGGGTCGTGCTGTCTCATATAGATTTCCCCGATATACAGAACAAGAGGAAATCTTTTGTCTTCTCGCAGTTTTATTTCCCTGAACCCGGCTACTGTTTCTTCACCCCAGGCTACCATTTCCGTTATTTCAGCACCGTTTTCAACGACTTTTTCAAGTGCGCTCAGCCTTTGTGCTTTGAGTTCTTCGACCTGATTTCTATCAACTGCATACGGACGGAATCTCATAGTGATATCTTCCAGCAAATCCGATCCTTTTATTCCCTTAAACAACATCTGCTGCATTTTGGTTTTTTCCGAGGAGCTGAGCTTACCGGGGAAAGGTATGTCCTGATAATCGGATTCTGAAGAAGGTCCTGCAGCCGGGACTTTTTGCAGGCCCTCACGGTCCAGAAACTCTCTGACTAATTCCACATATTTACCGAATCTGCACGGGCCGCTCGTAGTCGGAATCATAACGAGATAGTGGCCCTCGACGTATTCTTTGCCTTTTCGTTCGATCTCTTCCTGCAGGAAACCGATGGCATCACCGACAACGCCTTTTAGCGGATGGCAAACTTCGGTGTAGATGTGCTTTCTCGCTATTTCATAACCCCTCTGTGTATTCGTAGCTAATACGCTGCTCTTTACTCCGAAATGCCTCAGACCGGCGGCCCCGACGTAACTGGCGTCTCCCATATAAGGGATGAGCCAAGTCCTTTGCTCAGAGTTATCCTGTTTGCGCATTTTGAGATGCTCAAAGTTCAATTTGCCCGGCTTGCTCTGGTTTACTACTCTTTCATGAGCTTCGGTCCTGGTTACAAACGGAGCATTGTTGGTTTGGGCATCCGTCAGAAGGACAAGGACCGGCTTGTTCGCCGCCTGATGTATTTTTTCTTCCTGGTAAATCTTTAAGCTGTCCGGGCCACAGGCAAAATTCATCATCCTTATAGCGAATAAATTGGGATGGTTCGCTACGAAAAGATTGGCCTTCAATATCTTAACACTTTGCACCCAGAATTCGTTCTCAACCACCTCGTCAAGAGAGATATCCAGGAATTTATGCTCTAAGAAGAGCTGAGGTATGTAATTTAATCCCCTGATTTGTGACAACATCGCTCCTGAGTTTGAGCTTGCTTCCGGGTCAAGCAAAACATAATCTCTGCCGATACCAACATAGACCTTTTCATTGTTACGCTCTACCTTTTGAAGGAACTTGTCTCCTTCGTCGTAGAGTTCGGCTTTGAATTTATTTTCGGCGGCGTCGGCATATTTGATGGCATTCTTTAACTGCCTTTCGGTGAAGCTAAACTTTAGCCTGTCGAATTCCTTTTTAATTTCCCGCACAAGCAGACCCATATCACCGAAGTGCAGGATGGGATTTATCTGTTTGTCTTTATCGAGCGAAAGCACATCGTTTAAGATGTAACCCTCGGTTTCAGTGTAAATGCAATATTTCAGGTCCGGAAGCGTACCAGTCCTTAATTCGATAAAACTCGGATTAAAAAGGTACTCTATGTCCGGGTGCCTGATTAGAACAGATGCGTGTCCTGTTGCCAGCTTTCTCGCTATACAGAATTCTGTTCTCGAATTATCAACGCCGATCTTTGCGATTTCTTTATTCGTTTTCGGTGATACGACGGGATAGAAGCCGAGCTTTTTGAACAAAGCTGCGCTCCAGATTCCCTTTTCACCGAGTGTTGCAGTGCTTCTTTTTATTCCGACAGTTACGGTCTGCTGCTTATCTATTTTCAAACCAGACAGCTCTTCCAGCAGGCCTCCCTGCTCTTTGAAGTGTTTTTCATATATCTTATGATATTTGTCCACATAGTTCGTTTTCGGTTTTTTGGCCGACTCTGAATTTCCCCTCGGACAAAAACCTCCTGTAATTATCTCGTCATCCTCTATTGAAAATACTTCGAGCTGGCAATCTCTCATGCCGCAGGTCTTCCCCTCGAAAAGATCTTTACATGACACTTTTTCCTTCTCGAAAGGCATATCGATCAGGTCCCAACCCCTGAAGGCGGATTCATAGCTATTAACCTGTGTTTCCAACTGCTTTATGTTCTCGATTATGTCCAGAGCCTGCCCCCACGCACCGAACATTTCTCTGTGAGGATAGGCCTCTATTTGCTTTTCCGATACCTGGGCAAGAGCCGCAAGGAATGCCTTTCCCAAAGGGGGGCCTCCCTGAGCAGAACATTTATCACCGGCGTGCTGTGAGCCTCCGACGAACTTGTAGTAATAACTGGCGGCAGTTCCCCGGACTATCGCTGCAGCTATTTCCTCTTTACTAAAACCTTCGGCAATAAGTCTGTTCTCATCCATCTCCATAAAAACACCGCAGGTCGAGTCAATCACCGGAACTTTTTCCGCATCGAGTGCGGCCTGCTGCAGGGTATCTTCAACGTTCAGGTCTATTATGTCGGCCATATTCTCAAGGGTCTGTCCTGAACCGGCCTGGCAGCTATAGTTCATTTTTGCTTCTTTGACCGTTCCATCCGGAGAGAAGCTGGTGAACTTCATATCCTGACCGCCCACTTCGAATATCGTATCAACCTCGGAATTGCAATGCTTAACGCCGAGGGCATGACAGGTTATTTCGTCGGTTATTCTGTCCGCGAGCCCTGCCCCCCGCTTCGCTATTTCTTCTGATTTCTTTTTGCTTACCAGGATTTTCTCGTACAGCTTTCTCGCCGATCCCGTTGCTCCGACTCCCTTTACAATCACCCTTTCTCTGTGTCTGCTGAGGTACTTTAGAACGCGCTTTAACGACTCCTCCGGATTGCCGTGAGTTTTGATGTAAAGTTTGTCGAGGAGTTTGCCGGTCTTTAGCTCAACCAACGCTCCTTTTGTAGTTGTGCTTCCCCCATCAATTCCCAGGACAACTTCGGTATTGGCAGGTATTTCTCCATTTAATGTGATGCTGCTCTCGTTCACTTTATCAAGATATTCGAGCAGTGCCGGTGTGAATTGTCTTTTCTCCCTGCTGTATTCGGCTACTTTATCGAGTTGTTCGAGACTAAAAACCACACTGTTGTTTTGCTCTATTCCTTTAACCGCCGTGCCTATGGCCGCTATGTTGTGATAATGCTTCGGTCTTGTTATTGAAAGGCCAAGGAACTCTTCAAGGCTCTTTCTTATAAGATCGTTAGTAAGAACTCCACCGGTTGCGATAGCAATGTCGGAATTGTTGCCGTCTTCGAATTCCCTTGCTCCGAGAACGTCGATTTTATAGTTTCTAGCGACCGTTCTGAAAAGCCCCGACAGATTGTCTTCTCTTGTTGCACCCTCGTTTTGTTTGTGAATCAAATCCGATTGGATAACAACGCCGCATCTTGCCAGAAACTCACTCGGCTGCTGAGACTGCTGAGCCTCTTTCTGGGCCCTGTCGAACATCTCTTCTAATCTTGCCTGTTGCTTCTGCCTGTTCTTTGTTCTGATGCTTTCTTTCTGACTTTCGTCCCTGGCCGTTGAAATATCTTCAAGCACAGGGGCGATAACCTCACCCTCAAACAGCCTCCTGCACTGCTTTTCTATCAGCGTTCCGGAACCTCCGCCGCATTTGGTACCTGTTTTCCACTCCTGAATAATCTTTTTGCCGTTTATCTGCTTCAAATTGAAAAAGTATGAGTCTTTTGCCCCGATATGAAAGATATACTCCGCCTGGGGCTGTGCCGCCTCGACCCCCTTCGGAATCGCTACGCTGTCATACACATAAGTTATACCCTTCATGACTTTTGGGAATGACTCGGCACCGCTTCCTGTAAACGCAGTATTTTGGATGTTATCACTGCCAAACTTCTCGTTGATATCGCGCCAGGCTTGTTTTATCGCCCCGATCGGGTCGGCAAAGTGCATGATAGGCTTTGGAGAGTATATTATTTCTTTATCTTGAGCAAGAACCACATAATGCACAAAGCTGCTACCGACATCAAAGCCTGCGAACAAAGATGGGCTTGGTTTATTGTCTTTCGCTTTAACTTTCTTGTCCATAAATCACTCCTTACACCCTTACAAGACTGACATCCTGTGTTGTATTCTCGTTTAGCCCGGAAACATTCCCTCGGATTCTTTCAAGCATTTCGATAACGGTTTTTTGCTCATTAAGCTTCAATGCGGCCATTATACGCTTTACTTCCTTTGTGTAACGCGGCTCTATCTCTGCGAGCAGCTCCTTGCCCCGGCCGGTCAGCTTGACTATATTGGAGCGCCTGTCGGACGGGGCAGGCGTGCGGATAACTAAATCCGCTTTTTCCATCCTGTCTATAAGAGAAGTTATATTCGCACGGTTAACAAGCATCATACTGCTTAACTGGGCCTGACTTAGGCCTTCATCCTGTTCACTTTGGTACTTTAAAAGCATCATCAGATTAAACTGTACGTCTGTTAGCCCAAAAGGTCGGAGAAATTCTCCGGCTTTTTTCTTTAAACACGAGGCCGAATAGTAAATATTCAAAAGTGCCTCATGAGCCAACAATGTAAACGGCCTTTTTAAACACAATTCAAATTCAAGAGACATCTCGATATCTCCTCATCATTTTTTTATATTGTTTATATATATATTGTTCCCTAGTTAACCATAATAACAAAACAATTCAAAACAATTTTGAAGAAAATCACAATTATTCTACTAACATGATGGTTGTAGATAAGCTGTTAATAAACTCGTTACAAACAATGCTGACTGCCAGTTTATCATTACCCCAAAACCACCGTTGTTAGTTTGTACCCGAAAACCATATACAATCTAATAGGTTTTCCACAGGGATAAATATGCTTTTATTGTATCCAACTATCGCCCCAACAAAACTTTACATACTATTACAGCGGCTAATGTAACAATCTAACAAGCTATATGAATACTACTACTAATTTTTATTTATTAATAACTATTACTCCTAGCAACATCAAAAATGTTACAAAACTCCATGGCTGTCTTACTCGGATGATAAATATGAATATTCTTATCACCTTAAGGCCATAGCAACAGCTTGCTATTTGTTATGACTTTTAGTATTTTGACATTCTATGATTTCTGAGCAATTGCAATCCGATTGTAAAGACACAAGAGCTACGTTGCTTCGGCGCCTGTATAACATATTAGCTCCCCGCGCTTACAGTGTCATTATGTTCATGGCGCTATTTTGCACGCTTGCCGTGAAACTTTTTCATTCCTGGCGTAACGGTTTTCTTAGTGAGTACCTTGGCTGGGTTCTTCTTGATATCTCGTTTCTGTTGATGGTCGAGGTTGTACTATCGCTGATTTGTTTCAGGTGGCCCAAAAGGTGGGTTCTTCGTACAACTACGATTACTGCTGCTGTTGTGTGCACCTGGGCAGTAATGAATGCCGGCTGGCTGATAAGAACCGGAACACAAATTTTACCCAGAGTTCTTTTGTCATTAGGAAGGGCCCCAGTGCACGCGTTGTGTATAATCGGTGTTAATCTCTTAAAGATGCCCATGACGGCCTTTATTTTGCTCGGTCCCAGTGCGATTGCTCTGACGTTTTTCTTCTTCGTATTGGCAAGCCCCCTTCCGCCAAATTATAACAGAAAGCGCTTTTTCGCCAAGATTGTTATTTCTTTAGCTATTATTGTCAGCAGCATTCTGGTTCGTGGCGCAGTGTCCAAAGGAAGCTCTCCGCAGATGGCCTCTTTAGGATTACATTATAACTGCCATTTGCGGGCAATTATGAGTTTTATTATCTCTGATAACCGCCAAACTTTTCTACCTGAGAGAAAAATACCTGATTTCGAACAGTTAGAAATTACGCGTAAAGAACACCAACTGGATCGTAACGTGGTTGTGATTGTTCTCGAAGGAATTTCATTTCAAGGAAGAGATACGTGCGGTTCGCTCCCCAGTCGGACTGGGGAGCGAACCGCACGTATCTCTTCCTTGAAATGATGCCCGT
>JACKQG010002886.1_pt1 | contig 21804 bp, 16 predicted proteins | sample 8237621 | NCBI WGS metagenome assembly JACKQG01 (sample SAMN15677084, study PRJNA649215) | marine metagenome | biome: marine; feature: Black Sea; material: saline water; isolation source: suspended particulate matter (SPM) from the Black Sea western gyre | collected 2013-06-09/2013-06-10 | depth... | reverse complement strand
AAATCATAGTAACTCTTTATCAGATGAATCGGGAAAACTGGGGATGAAACAGTTCTAAAAAGTCGATAGGCGATTGTAAAATGCTTTTAGAATTTAATTAGGCAAAGAAATGAATAGGTAAGCTGAAATGTTGCGAAACGTTACATTATTTAACGGCCGTGTTATATTTTTGGAAGGGACACACATTTATTTGGTAATTACAAGGTTTGTGTACTTAGTAGAACCCCTGCGCCCATTAATCAAACAAAACTTCAAAAATAAAGACGCAGTACAGTTTCTGCTACACAGGCAAATCGCTTTCTATTTTCCACTTCAATACTGACTTCATTTACTATTTCAATACTATTTTTCATGGGTGACACAACCACGAGACGAGTGCGCGCTCTGACTCTTGAGCCTGATTTAACCGGGAATGGAAAACGTACCTGATTCAAGCCATAATTAACAATCATCCGCGCTTGGGGGTATAAATTATTCCCAGAGTTTATGGCATTTGTCAACTTCGGGATTAAGGCCAGTGTTAAAAAACCATGAGCGATGGTTGTTTTAAAAGGTGATTCTTTATTTGCGCGCACGGGATCTGTATGAATCCATTGTTTATCACCTGTTACTTCTGCAAATTGATTAATACAATTCTGGTCAACGGTGACCCATTCTCCCACAAATATTTCCTGGCCAATTTGTTTTTTCAGCTCTTTATAAGCTTTCTCTGCTTCCGTATTTTGTATGACTTTTTTTGAAGAAAAAAATACATTCCCCTCGAATGGATTATGAGTAGTCATCCATGGGTTATTCAGTGTATTCGATATTTTATTATTTAGAGTATTGGACCAATGTTGAAATTGGGGTTCTAATTTGGCCCTGAACTGAGTTACGCTCCCTTGGAGACCTTCGGTCTTTGAGCGGATAAATTCTAAAACGTTCATTTAATTATTGTAGGTCATCAAAGCGACTATACTGTTTGGGAATAAATCTGTGTTTGGACTTCCGGCGTTATTGTGCATGATTAATTTAATAAATTAAGCTGTTACCAACAGATTATTTCTTTTTCATTTCTGCTGACCCAAAATGATACTAATTATTCGAGTGTGTCATTTGTACCAAAACCCATACCTTTTTGGTACTCCCCAGCTCTCAAATTCCCAAAAACTTCTATCGCATTTTAATTTTGGGCAGTGTCAAAAACGAAGGTTTTTAAGAACCTTGTTGAAATTGTGCAAAATAGCTATGATATATCATTAACCATATAGGTAACTAGCTATTCAAAACTACGATTGATCAAGAAAGAGGGAGGATATGTGGTGAAAACCAGTATCAAACAGAAATAGGTGAGACAAACACTATTGGAACTTTTTCATTTGTAGTTGTTATTATAAGGATTCAAATATTTTGCCATGATACGGTCGATAATAAACAGCAGATTAAAATCAGTTTTCAGCTTAATAATCATTTTGATAACTGGAAGCCAAGGAGCGATTATTGCCCCTGTCATATGTTTAGAGTCTGATGGACACGTAACCGTTGAGTCGTCCTGTTATGAAGGCGTCTGCAATAATGTTACCAATAATGGTAATAATAATATAGAAAAATGCGAAGACTGTGTCGATATTCCACTCTGGCCTTATATACCGGAATTCAAACAAGCCATCAAGGCGAGTTATCAGACTGTTGATTTAATAACCTATGATTCCATTGCCCAGCATACAATTAATGCTGAACAAAATACAAATTGTACCGCTCATACCCCTAGTTTAGTCACCATAAACTCCCAACCCCAACTAGCTATTACATATACACACTTGCTTTTATAAGTTTCTTTCTGTCCCCCTAAATCTCTAAAAATCTAAAATAGACCGCTGAAATCAAGGCGGCATTATTTGAATTTCCATAGACCAAAGAAAGGATACTATGAATTCCTGGTTAATTAAACTTGTGTCACTATTAATGATATCAGCCCTGTGGGCGCAAGACAAAGCATTGGACTACCGCAAGCTTGAGGCTTTGGTTATCCAACACAATCCGGATTTAAAAGCCTTAGTAAAAAAAGTTGAAGCTTACGGGGGTAATGTACTCCAGGTTTCACTCCGTCTTAATCCTGAACTTGATTTTGAATCGGGAGCCGGAGGTGACCCGGAGACAGTAGTTCAATTAACCCAGACCTTTGAATTGGGAAAGAAACGACTCAAGCGAACCCGCGTTGCTGAATTGGAACTAGAAAATACAAAATTATCATATACGATTAAAAAACTAGAAATATTAAAAGAAGTCAGGTTGGTTTTTATTGACATACTGCTCGCGCAGCAAGTGATCAACCTGAAAAAAGAAACGGTCGTTATCGCGGAGGAATTTCTGCACTCCGTACAGACGCTGGTTAAAGCGGGACGCCTTTCTCCAGCTGAAGCGGCTCGATCTCAAATCGTACTGACATCGCAACAGATTGAACTGAACCACGCCCAGAAAAACCTGAAGAATCATTGGCGCCAGTTAGCATCTTTCTGGGGCAGGATGACCTTTGATTTTTCCTGGGCGGTAGGAAATCTGGATTCTACGATTACGCTACCTCCTGAAAAATTACTAGATCTACTTATTGATAAATCCCCCCAGGTTGTTGAAAAAAACATTGAAATACAAATCCAACAGGCAGTTATAGAAGTCGAACAGGCAAACCGTATACCTGACATCACTGTGAGTGCAGGAATCATTAAGACTGATGTTCCGGAGAACACATACCAAGCTGGATTTTCAATACCGCTACAAGTATTCAATAGGAACCAAGGGGCTATCCGGGCTAGCAATGCTCAAATGGATCAACTACTGGAAGAAAAAAGTGCATTAGAAATTAGCCTGAGAACAGAGGTAGCGTTAGCCTACTCGGATCTGAAAACAATCAGTGAAGAAATTGAAGCACTCAAGAAAACAATCCTGCCGGAAGCAAATAAAGCTTACCAGATTATCAATGATGGATATTTGCAGGGCAAATTCGATTTCCTGGATGTGGTCGATGCACAAACAATTTTATACGAGGCTGAAGAAAATTATTGGGTAGTCCTTTCAGAATTCCAAAAAGCAACTGCAGAAATTGAAATGTTGCTGGGGCAACCATTTGTCTCGTTCATGAATTCAACTGAGGAATAAACTGGTGAAAAATAAACAGACACTTATTTTAATTGTAATAACGATAATTATTACCTACGGATTAACCACGATATGGGATCGATATCATATCAAATCCTCTCAAAAACAAAACATTGCTATCGCTGAAAGTGAAAAACATAATAATCATGATAAACATGTTGAGGATCATCCGATTGTATCTATAAGCCCGGAGGAACTTGAAGAATTTGATATCGAAATTGATATGGCCGGTCCTGGTACGTTAGTAATTCATCGGGATCTCACGGGAGAAATTGTTATTGATCCCGACCGGTTGGCACATATTGGTCCTAGATTTCCGGGAATCGTGAAGGAAGTGCGTAAGCAATTAGGGGATCATGTCAATCAAGGTGAAGTATTAGCTATTATTGAGAGCAATGAGAGCCTGACACCCTATGAAGTCCGGTCACTGATTGGCGGTACTGTCATTGAAATGCACCTCACACAAGGAGAAGTGGTTAGCGAGGCCGATCATGCTTTTATCGTTGCGGATTTAAGCGAAGTCTGGGTCAATCTAAGCGTTTATCAAAAAGATCTCATTTACATTAAAATTGGGCAGATGGCAGAAATTGATTCCGGCCAGGAGTTACCGCCAGTTACCGGAACAATATCCTATATCAGTCCCATTTTAGACCAACATACCCGAACCGCAACGGCTCGTGTTATCTTGAAAAATTCAGATGGACTATTAAGACCTGGTCTTTTTGTAACCGGTAAAGTTATTGTAGAAAACATCAATGTAGACATAGCAATTCCGAAAACCGCTTTACAGTCTATTGACGATCAATCCTCGGTTTTTATTAAAACCCAGAAGGGATTTGAACCAAAGCCGGTCCATCTTGGAAAAACCAATGAACATGTTGTGGAAATCCTCAGCGGACTAAAACCGGGCCAGGAATATATTTCTCAAGGTGGGTTTTCGCTGAAAGCTCAATTAGCCAAAGGATCCTTTGGTGATGGCCATGGCCATTAAATAAAATTCTACTCATGATCTTAAACGAAAGATGAAGCCATGGAAAAATTGATCCGTTTTGCACTTAAAAGCCGCTTGCTCATGATGGCCATTGGTGCTCTGGTTATTGCGGCAGGATACTTCAGCTATAAACAATTACCTATTGATGCCTTTCCGGACGTGTCTCCGGTTCTGGTTCAGGTCTTCACGGAAACGGAGGGGCTGGCACCTGAAGAAGTTGAAAAGTACGTCACCTACCCGATAGAAGTGGCTATGAATGGTTTGCCTAATTTGAAGAAGATCCGTTCCGTATCAAATTTTGGTCTGTCAGTGATAAATATTTATTTCGAAGATGGAACGGATATTTATTTTGCCCGCCAGTTAGTGAACGAACGGGTTCAGGAGTCTCGGGAACAAATTCCGGGGGGCTTCGGTGAGCCCGCCATGGGTCCCATCTCAACCGGAATGGGGCTGATCCTCTTCTATTATCTGGAAGATGAAACCGGTACGTATTCTTTAGAAGAACTCCGTACAATACATGATTGGCTGGTGAAGTTTCACCTCCAAACCGTACCTGGCGTTACTGAAATTCTTGGGATTGGCGGTTACGAAAAACAATATCATGTTATTCTAGACCCAAATTCTTTACTGCGCTATGATGTAACCGTTCAGGATGTGATTGAAAAGATCAGTGTCAATAGCTTAAATGTGGGTGGCCAATTTATTGAAAAAAATGCCGAGGAGTTTATCGTCCGTTCCGTTGGACTGGCATCGAACATTGAAGACCTTGAGAATATAGTTCTTAAATCAGATGTTGGAACGCCCATCTTCCTGAAACAAATAGCGGATATCGAAATTGGGGGCGCAATACGCCGGGGAATCCAAACCCGGGATGGCGTTGAGGAAGTTGTTGCCGGCATGGTCGTAAAGCTTTTCGGTACAAATTCTTCTACTGTAATCGGGCAGGTGGAATCAAAGATGGCTGAGATAAACCGCATCTTACCGGAAGGGATAAAGCTGGTACCGTACTATGAACAAAAGACCTTAGTAGAAGCGGCAGTCAAGACGGTAACAGATGCCTTAATCGAAGGAATTATCCTAGTTATCATTATCTTGATCGTATTCCTCGGGGCGTTCAGACCCAGCCTGGTGGTAGCTGCTGCCATTCCTTTTTCTGTGCTGTTTGCCATGATTGGAATGAAATATTTTGGGATTTCCGCCAATCTAATGTCCTTTGGAGGGTTAGCTATCGCTATCGGGATGATGGTGGATGGAAGCGTAGTCGTCGTGGAAAATGTCGACCGTATGCTGCGAACCGCAGATCCGGCTGAATCACGTCTTCATATTGTGGCTCGTGCCTGTGGCGAAGTGATCCGTCCTGTAGTATTCGCCATTCTAATTATAATCATTGTTTTTCTGCCCTTGTTCACATTACAAGGCGTCGAAGGAAAAACTTTCCGGCCACTGGCTTATACCATCGCCTTGGGCATGTCTGGATCATTGGGTTTTACTATTTTCCTGGCGCCTGTGTTAGCTTTCCTGTTTATGCGCCAGTCGAAAAAAAGCATGGGGAGAGATGAGCCACAAGAGGTCTGGATTCTAAGAGCATTGATATGGATTTATCGTCCCGTGGTAACTTTTTTTGTGAAGCGGCGAAAACTAGCTGTTGTCCTTGCCTTAGGGTTGATAGGTATTGGGGCAATTGTATTTCCACAACTTGGTTCTGAATTCACGCCAACTCTCCAGGAAGGAACAATCGTCACGAGGCTCACCATGGCGCCTTCCATTGCGCTTACCGAGAGTAAGCGGATCACCATGACTGTTGAACGGCGATTAATGAAAATCCCTGAAATAACCGGTGTGGTTACCCGGATTGGTCGGGGTGAAATCGGGGCGCACACCGATCCGGTGAACAGCGCTGAAATGTACATCCTGCTCAAACCAAAAGATGAATGGCGTTTTGCTGAAAATCAAGAAGATTTGGAGGAACTGATCCGTAATGAATTGGGTGATATTCCTGGTGTATTAACGAATTTTACACAACCGATTGCCATGAGTGTAGATGAGTTGCTGGAAGGCATACGGGCTGATCTAGCCATTAAATTATTCGGTGACGACTTGGATATATTGAAGAGCCGAGCAGACGAAATAGCAGCCGTGATAAGCCCGATTCCCGGGGCCGCTGATGTTCAGGTAGACCAGATTTCGGGAACACCACAACTTCTGGTAAAGGTTGATCGACATGCAATCGCCCGCTATGGCATCAATGTATCGGATATCCAGGAAGTGCTAAAGGCGGCTGTGGGAGGTGAAACAGCCGGCCAGATTTTTGAAGGGATACGGCGCTTTGATATTCTGGTCAGGTTCGCCCCGGAATTTCGAAATACTCCGGAAATGATCAGTCAAATCCTCATTCAGGCGCCCGATGGTAATATGGTTCCTCTTTCCCAACTGACACGGATTGAGGAGATTGTAGGTCCCCGGCAGATTACACGGGAGGATAACCAGCGTTTTATTACTATTCAGTGTAATGTGATAGACAGAGATATTGGTTCCTTCGTTAAAGAGAGCCAGCAGGCAATTGATGATCAAATTGATCTGCTTCCTGGATACCTGGTTACTTGGGGTGGGCAGTTCCGTCTGCAACAGGAAGCCAATAAGCGAATGGCGGTTGTTATCCCCTTAACCTTAGTGGTTATATTCATTTTACTTTTTTCCAGTTTCAATTCAATAAAAAATACGCTTTTAATTTTTCTTAACATTCCCCTGGCATTGGTTGGCGGTGCGGTTGGACTATGGAAGTCTGGACAGAATCTATCGGTACCGGCATCGGTGGGATTTATCGCCTTGTTTGGCATCGCCCTGTTAAACGGAATTGTACTGGTATCTTATTTAAACCAATTACTCCGGGAAGGCATGTCAATAGATGAGGCATCTATTAACGGAGCCTGTCTTCGCCTGAGGCCCGTGCTCATGACGGCCTTAGCAGCAGCTCTAGGAATGATTCCGCTGCTGTTTTCAACAGGGATAGGAAGTGAAGTACAGCGTCCACTGGCTACCGTAGTCGTTGGCGGACTGGTTACATCCACGACTTTGACCTTGCTGGTCATCCCAGCTTTATATAAGTGGTTTTCAATCAAACTAACAGATAGCGAGATGTAATTCGTGTATTGTTTTTGCAAACGCAATTAATCGCAATGCGTCTGCTTTTCAATGAAAAAAATAGAGCAATAAAAATGAAAGAAATAAAAGCTATTATCAGAACTTTCAAATTGGATGATGTTATTACCGCCCTGCATAAGATTGACGGATTGCCCGGCTTAACTATTTCAGAAATAAAAGGTTCGGTAAATCCAAAGCTAAAGGCGCCGAGGATGCAATCCGAAAAGGTCTGCATCTTTATATTAAGAGAGTAAAGATTGAAATTGTTATACATGATAATATGGTGGATGAAGTAGTAAACACAATTCAGAATCTTGCACATACTGGTAATCCCGGTGATGGAAAAATATTTGTAATTGATGTTAATAGTACAATCAAAATAAGGACAAATGAGCAGGGTGAAGATACAATTTAATAAAGCACACTTTCTATCAACCAAACAGTGTCCTTAATACAGTGATATAAAAGGAGAAAATAATGATTAAAGGTAAAGCAATTGCATTAATTAGTATCATATTAACATTACTTATATTTTTCAGCGGATGTACAACAATAAAAGAAAACCTTTCAACTGATCAGACTTCTCTAGTCAAGATATTGCCAGTTGAAGGAATAAATATTAAACACATTAATGTGAGACAATTACAAGAGATATTAATTGTGTCTGGCCAGATACATAATCTGTCAAGATACTCAAGAAAAGTTCATGGTCATATTGATTATGCTATTATAGCGACAGATGGAGTTATGTTAGAATCCGGCAGAAGTCCAAAAGAAATAAAACTTGGTAAGCATGGACGCGGGGAGATCCACCATCAATCTTTTCAATTAAAGACGTCTTACAAATTACGGGATGTTGAGCAAATACATATTAGATGGCACATGGGTGATAGGAAATCAACTCTTAACAACAAATGCGATAATGGCATTTTTGGATGATTTCTAGTGACCTAACTTTTGATACGAACAGTTTGTCACCTACAGTTTTAATAAGTATTACATTATCAATTACTACCAGCATGGAAAGTATTTAGTCAGAACTAGAAAAAAACACAGCACATTTAGTACACACTTTTTCTCAGAGATCGGATAGAAATCTCACCTTCTAAGCCATTGCCACCATTTTCATGCCATCTATCTACGCCTGATGTGTATCAGGACTTCGATAGACAGGTCGTTTTTCATCCGACTTCGTCTTAAAAGCAGGACTACGCCTTGGCAGGCTCGTCGACAACCCCACTTTTTCGAAGGAAGAATTGGGGTTTTTATATAAGGGGTCGAGTGGTATAGAGTAGTACTGAGTAGTATGGAGAATACTGATATTACGTACGGAATTCTGGGTGGATCACATAAAAAGGCAGCCAAAAGACTGCCCTAATGGTGATTAGCAATGATTATCCTATTTCAGCAATATCATTTTCCTGGTCTGCACATATTCCCCAGCCCCGATTGCATCGGGATCGTAGACCCTAATCTGATAGAAATACATTCCGCTTGCAACATTGGAAGCATCCCACTGTACGGACTTATAACCAGCGTCCTGTGTTTCTGATTTCAAAATGACTACCTGTTTCCCAAGTAGGTCAAATACGGTGATTTGGACATCTGATCTTATTGGTAGCAAGTACTTGATTGTGGTGATTGGGTTGAAGGGGTTGGGATAATTCTGGTGGAGAGAAAATGATTCCGGAATAGATTTTTCTGTTTTTGAAGCCAAACCTGTGATTCTTGTCTTCATCGCCATGATCCTCAGATAGGATTCCTCAATTTGGTTCTGTGAAATCACTCCTTCGTCAATACTATTCCGGATGACACGCGCGACTTCTGCAACCAGCGAAGAGCCATTATATTCATTGCTTGTATACAATAAAAGATCTGTACCGGCATTGATGGCCAGCACAATTGCTTCCTCAAATGAGTAATTATCGGTTATGGCCCTCATAAACATCGCATCACTGGTGACAACTCCTTGAAATCCAAGACTGTCACGTAAAAGACCTGTTATTACGCTTTCTGAAAGTGAGGCGGGATGGATTGAATCCAGATGGGCATTGTAGAGATGTCCAACCATTATCATATCCGAATAACCTGCTGAAATTAATCCTTGGTATGGTACCAGTTCTGAGTCCGCCCAGGTGGTCGTGATATTCGTAAATCCCAGATGTGAATCCTGCTCAGCACTACCATGTCCGGGAAAATGCTTTAGCGTACTGATTAAATTAAAGTTTTCAAATTCTGAAATAAACCAATCTGCGTGATTAAACACCTTAATTGGATCGGCAGAAAAGCTACGTTCATGATAACCTATGGCAGGACTGGATGGATTGACATTAACATCAACTACAGGAGCCAGATTTGTATTTATTCCACTGTCAAACAACCACTGTGCCATCATATTTGCCTGACTGCGTGTTGAATCTTCATTATCAATGACCGTCCCTAACTGATAGGCACTATGGGTTTCCGCAAATCCGTTGTTTTCATCGAGACGTGCTACATAACCACCTTCCTGATCTGTAACAATGAGGAGCGGTATGGTGGCGCTGTTTTGCAAATTCGAAGTCAGATTTGTAATCTGAACCGGATCATGCAAATTATAGCTAAAAAGAATGACACCTCCCAGATTACGATGTTCAATATCATAGTATAGCGTATCTTCAAAATCCGTACCCGGTGCAAAGCTGACAATGATCATTTGTCCGATTTTCAAATCCAACTCGTCTTGGCTAAAGGCAGGCAATAAGGAAAATAAAAGCGTAAGTATAAGAAGTTTAAAATTTACTGAATCCAGGTTCCGTAAGTTCATAAGTTTATTCCTCTAATTAACAAAACAGTCGCAGTAGAAATATAACGCACGTAATGAATGATATCTAATATATGAATTTTTGATCTTTCGGACTTTTCAGTCAAAAGTTATGGTGATCTTTTAGCCTTAAGAGTTGGGGGTAATTTACTTGGTTTATTGGTCTATTGCCCATATTTTGGGCATAGCTCGATTGAAACACTTGTAGCTACTTAAATCCTATATTTAATACGACGCCAATAGACAGGACTAGACTAAATCATTGCGCAATTAGCGCACACCAGTCTACGCTGAAGCTTCGACCGGCATGTTTTTGCCTTGAAATCGTCGAGCCTGTACTGTCCCTTTATACTATACCACCATTTTCACGCCATCGTTTTAATTGATCGGATCTGTACCAATACCCATACCTTTATGATACTCCCCAACTCCAAATTCCCAAAAACGTCTGATACATTTCAATTGGGGAAATGGTGTGTTAAAATAGAGGATTTTGAAATGTATCATTTTATTATTTACTTTCCTTCCACGCAAAGTCGGTGCACAGGTAGGGAAGGTAAGATAATTTACAGTGGCTGAAAAACACCGTTTACAAAAAATTCAGGACCCCCTCAGGGAAGGATCACCACCCGTTCTGTATGTATATGACAGAGAGAACCTTCTTGAGCTAGTAGAGGAATCAGATTACGAGGTAGGCCAGATGTTCACATCCCTGTTTCTGCAAGATATCCTAATGTGCTACCCCAGAGGCAAGGAATAGCTGAATGCAGGCCACAGAAAGCGCCAGCAGACTTCCCCGGATGATTGGTGTTAAGACGGCCACGGCCTATGTTATCGCAAACATGATTGGAACTGGCATTTTTATGACGTCTGGCATCGTTGCTTCGCAGCTACCCGACTCCGGCTGGGTCATTCTTTGCTGGATAATTGGCGGCATTATTGCATTGGCTGGAGCGCTCTGCTACGGCGAACTCGCCACTCGAATTCCTCAGAATGGTGGGGAGTACTTGTACTTGTCCCGCCTGTTTCATCCCAGCGTGGGTTTTCTATCTGGTTGGACAAGCCTAGTAGTTGGATTCTCGGCGCCAATAGCGGCATCCTCTGTAGCATGTGTATTATATCTGATGGCTTCAATGGGTATGGAATCGATTGCTGCCACGGGGACAACGCTTCTTAACGTTCAAAAAGGGATGGCAATTCTACTGATTGTAACCTTCACCGGGATACACTATGCTGGTCATCGCGTAGGATCTTTCGCACAAAACATTCTGACAGGTGCCAAGGTAATGTTGATTGTCGGACTTGCAGCGGCAGGGTTGATATCGGGGACGGGTGACGGGTCCAGTATTTCCTTCGGAACGAGCTATACGGGAGAAGTTGCCTGGGGTACCGCGATACTTCTGGTGATGTTTGCGTACAGCGGTTGGAATGCCAGTAGCTATATAGCTGGTGAACTGCGGAATCCGCGGTTCAGCATTCCCGTTTCTCTATTCACCGGAACTATAATTGTTATCATACTGTACGTAGCAGTCAATCTCTTTATATTCCGGTCTGCTCCCTATTCCGAACTACAGGGCGTGCTGACAATAGTGGAGGTTGCTACGCGAAAAGTGTTTGGCGATTGGGCAGGGGATTTTCTGAGTGTTATTGTCGGAGTCGGTCTACTATCATCGGTGAGTGCGTTCATTATGATAGGTCCGAGGGTGTATTCGGCAATGGCACAAAACGGACAGTTCCTTCGCTGGGTGGCCGATGTGCATCCTCGTTTCAAAGTCCCCGGCAAGTCTCTTATATTGCAGGGTGTTCTGGCATCTATTATGGTTGCAATTGGAACGTTTGAACAGCTCTTAGTGTATTTGGGATTTGCTTTGAGCATTTTCCCGGCCCTGGCGGTTGCTGGACTTTTTCTTGCCCGCAGGAGACACATCGGGGATGACACGGCCGTGGGAACTTGGGGATATCCGGCCACTCCACTCTTGTTTCTTGTGTCAATGGTTGTGCTGATGGTTGTGGCCTTTATGAACCGCCCGTTCGAATCCACGTGTGCCATCATAACCGTGGCTTTGGGAATACCTGTATATTGGCTATTTGTGCATGAACCAAAAAGGGCGATCGATTGATTTATGTTGTCCCTCATACGCGTTCAGGTACCATTGTGAAGGTTGACCTACTCCCCGAAAACTGGACCGGTTAAAATGAGAGTTTTCTCACTAAACTTTAATAAATGTAATGGGGCGAAGATGTACCAATACCCATACATTTTTGATAATCCCCAGCTCTCAAATTTCCAAAAACGTCTAATCGATTTTGATCATGGGAAGTGACAAAAACGTCGGTTTATGGTACAAAAAGGTCATTGGTTTCAAATCAGAAAATCCTAACTTAAGAAGTGGTCAAAACAATGGGGGCTGGGCAATAGAAGCGGAAGTAGCAAATATGTAACATGAAAGAGGAGATTGAATTATGGAAGAGGTGAAGATAAAGCTTTCAGCATTATGGGCAGCTCGAATGTTAAGTGGTTTACAGGGGGATTCGACCCGCTTTCATGATCCGGTGGCGCTAAAGGAATTGGTAGCGGGAACCTCAGCTGTACCAGTAACCAATGAATTATTGTTGGTAATGTCAATAATATTTGCAGTTCCGATTTTTATGAGTTTCCTGTCCCTAACGTTGAAAGATAAAGCGAATCGCTGGGCAAACCGCAGCATAGGTATATTCTTTGTTGCGTTTGATCTCATTTTTTTGGGCTTAGCTCTTTTCCTATGGCCATTTTCCGCTTATGAGACATTTTGGTCAATTGTATACCTTGTGTTTACTGCACTGGTTGTTTGGTATGCGTGGAAGTGGCCTAAACAGGAAAGAGTGGAAGTCACACAATAGATAGGACTACATTCCCAAAATTCTGGGTATCGTGTTGATAATTGCAGCTTTTGGCTATCTAACACAATGTTTTACGAGTATTCATTTCCCTAGCTACGAAGCAATAATTTCCCAGATTGTTGAAGTGCCTGATGGTATTTCGGAATTGGTACTTTTCTTGTGGCTTTTGGTGAAAGGTGTAAACGTCGAACAGTAGGAAAAGCGTGCTCTTGAATCTGCCTGACTAGCCCATACCGAAGGGACAGGGACTTCGATTTAACTTAATAAAGGTGCGCTAATGAAAAATGGTTGTAGAATCGCTAATTAACGTCAGATTCTGCCACTATTTCTTTAGTGTGGTTGATCTGTCCCGAAACCCATACCTTTTTGGTACTCCAACCCTCAAATTCCCAAAAACGTCTATTCGATTTTGATCCGCCTTCGCATACGACCTGTCTTCCGAAGCACGGTTAGTGCGTAGGAATGACTACGGCGGACGAGAAGTGAAGGTTGCATTCCATGCTGCTTACGACTGAAGACTGAGTCCAGGTATTGTCCGGAGTTCATCCCCTTTTTTATGGGAATTATGTGTCAAAAACGGTGGTTTATGGTACAGAAAAGGGCAGCCAGACGACTGCCCTTCTCACAGGATAGGGTAAGAAGTTTAAAATTGCTGTGTGAATTGATATGGTTTAATTAGCCTGGCAAATGTGCCTTGTCAGATACGGTCATGGTCAGCGCAAAGGATCAGCCACGCGATATCGGACGTCGAAAGCGGACAGTGCGAAGGGTAAGATTAGAGGTCGCAAAATGATAGTTTGTAGAGGTAAGTTTGGAGTAAACGCTGCAGAGCTATCGTTAGGCACGCACTTTTTGTTCCTCTAAATATCTTTCATACTATAAAAAGAGAGGTTATCATGAAAAAATTGTATTCTTCTGTTCTGCTAGTTTTAGTTTTTATCGTTTGTCCTATGCTGGTTAAGGGAAAAATTGACATTAAAGATACCAAATTCCTCAATCAACCGGCTATCAGTAAAAATCACCTGGCATTTGTATATGCCGGTGATCTCTGGATTTCTGATATTGACGGGATTAATGTCAGACGTCTAACATCAGATGAAGGAGTTGAGTCTAATCCAGTTTTTTCTCCGGACGGTAAACTAATCGCCTTCAGTGCCCAATATGATGGGAATACAGATGTTTTTATTCTTCCTGTGGAAGGCGGTGTCCCCAAACGTCTTACCTGGCATCCCGGTTCCGATAATGTGTGCGGATTCACACCGGATGGTTCTGCTGTTCTTTTTAGTTCACCCCGTCATGTCTTCACCAGACGTCACACCAAACTTTATACTGTATCAATTGAAGGCGGTTTGCCAATAGCTTTAAAAATTCCCTATGCTTTTAAGGCAACTTACTCGCCTGACGGAAAAAGAATGGCTTATAATCCTCTTTCCGAAAGGTTTCGTCAGTGGAAAAATTACCGGGGTGGTACCGTTTCTACAATATGGCTTTATACTTTCAGTGATCATTCAGTGGTAAAAATTCCGCAACCGGAAGGCCGCTGCAATGATGTTAATCCCATGTGGATTGGTGATAACTTATATTTTCTTTCTGATAGAAATGGAGAATTCAACGTGTTTCAATATGATATAAACTCTAAAAATATTGAACAACTTACAATCTTTGCTGATTTTCCTATTCTTAGTGCTTCTATTTTTGACAAGCAAATCGTTTTTGAGCAAGCAGGACAGCTTCATATTTTTGATCTTTTAAAAAATCAAAGTGAAAAATTAACAATTGGAGTTGCTACTGATCTACCAGAGCTGCGTGCTCGTTATGTAAAGAGCTCTGATTATATTCGCAGTGCATCAATATCTCCATCCGGTGCCAGAGCTGTTTTTAACTTTCGTGGCGAAATTATCACTGTGCCTGCGGAAAAAGGTGATCCGCGCAACCTGACTAATACAACAGGTGTTCATGAACGATTTCCTGTTTGGGCTCCCGATGGTAAAACTATTGCTTATTTTTCAGATGAATCAGGAGAGTATAAACTTCATATCAAACAACAGGATGGAAAGGGTAAGGTAGAGAAGTTCAATATCAAAGGATCGGGTTTTTATAGTAATCCTGTCTGGTCTCCAGACAGCAAAAAGCTGACCTTTTCGGATAATGCCAGAAATCTCTATTGGATAAATGTTGCCAATGGCGCTATAAAAAAAATCGCTGCGGAACAGATCTATGATCCAGGTGCTTTTGGTAACATTAGAGGTATATGGTCAGCTGATTCAAAGTGGATTGCCTACACTGTGAATACTGCGGCATATATTGAAAAAGTTTATCTATACTCTATTGAGAAGGATAAGTCGTACCCTATCACAGATGGTTTAAGTGATGTCAGTGAACCGGTATTTGATAAAAGCGGAAAATACATCTACTTTTTCGCCTCAACTGATGCCGGGCCAATCAAACATTGGTTCGCAATGTCAAATAGAGATATGCGTATGACACGGTCTATTTATTTGGCTACCTTGCAAAAAGATGTACCCTCTCCCCTTACAAAAGAAACCGATGAAGAAGAGGGTATCAAGCAAGATGACGAAAATGATAAAAAAGGCAATAAGAAAAAATCTGTAAAACCAGTCCTGGTTGATTTTGAGGGATTAGAAAGCCGTATTATTTCCCTTCCGGTGGAAGCTGGCAATTTTTTTAGTCTTCAGGCTGGTGATGAAGGTCAGGTTTATTTTCTGGAGGCTCCTGCCGTAGAGAGTGGCCCTGATGCCAAAGAGACAAAACTTCATATGTATAACCTTGAAGAGCGTGAAGATAAAGTTATTTTACCTAATGTTAATTTTTATCAACTTTCAGAAGATAGTAAAAAGATTCTTTGCCGCACGGAGAAGTCCTGGAAAATTGTTGATGCTTCAGGTAATGATAAACCGGATGAAGAAAACTTAAAAATTAATTCAATCCAGGTTTTTATTAATCCGCAAAATGAATGGAATCAAATCTTTCATGAAGCCTGGAGAATCAACCGCGATTATTTCTATGCAACAAATATGCATGGTGCAGACTGGGAAGCGATGCTCGATAAATACAGTATCTTTCTTCCGTATTTATCTTGTCGTAGAGATTTGAATCGTTTGATTCAATGGATGTGCAGTGAATTGGCAGTGGGACACCACCGTGTTGGAGGCGGAGACTATTATCAGAATGTCGAAAAAATTCCGGGCGGACTATTAGGAGCTGATTACATTATCGAAAATAACAGATACCGCTTTAAAAAAATATACGGTGGTTTAAATTGGAATCCGGAACTTCGGTCACCATTGACTGAGCCGGGTATCAATGTGAAAGAGGGTGACTACCTGCTTGCAGTGAATGGCAAGGAACTCTTTTCAACTATGAATATCTACAGCTTTTTTGAAAATACTTCTGATAAGATTATCGAAATTACAGTTGGGCCTAATCCAAACTTAAAGAAAAGCCGTATAGTTAGTGTTGTTCCAATCCCTAATGAAAGTGCCCTCCGAAACCGTGACTGGGTAGAAGGCAATATCAAAAAAGTTGATAAAGCGACTGGCGGCCAGGTAGCTTATGTTTATGTGCCTAACACAACCACTCTTGGCCATAATTATTTCAAACGATACTTTTTTTCGCAAGTGCACAAAGAAGCTATCATTGTTGACGAGCGTTTCAATGGTGGCGGATCAGTGGCTGACTATTATATCGATATTCTGAGACGCCCCTTTGTAAGCAACTGGAATACTCGCTATTGTCAAGACTTTAAAACACCAAGCGCCTCAATACTGGGACCAAAGGTCATGCTTATCGATGAGACTGCCGGTTCTGGCGGTGATTTGCTGCCGTGGATGTTCCGTAAATTCAAACTGGGAAAACTCATTGGTAAAAGAACCTGGGGTGGTTTAGTCGGAACTTTGGGCTTTCCTATTCTAATGGATGGTGGATACGTGAGAGCACCAAACCTGGCAATCTGGACAGAAGATGGATGGGTAGTTGAGAATGTGGGCGTGCCTCCGGATATCGAAGTGGAACAATGGCCTGCTGAGGTCATTGCTGGTCACGATCCTCAATTAGAAAAGGCTATCGAAGTAATAATGGATGAGTTGGAAAAGAACCCTCCGAAAAAGATGACGCGACCTCCATATCCTATAAGAGTAAAGAAAAGGTAAAAATTATCTCCTAATTAGAGGTAGAGGCTCTATCTGAAATTCCTATTCGTGGTTACCAGCATACATTGTTCTTTGGACTGATACCCTTGGCGAGACTTGTTACTGTTGGCATGTCGCATTGGTACTTGAAACCCAAGGATGATATCCACATGCTGTCTAACACTTTTTAACTAGCACAACGGGTTAATAAAGTATTTATGAGTAAGGTACCCTCAACCTCCATATTCCCAAAAACGTCTAAGCGATTTTGATCCGCCTTCGCATACGACCTGTCTTCCGAAGCACGGTTAGTGCGTAGGAATGACTACGGCGGACGAGAAGTGAAGGTTGCATTCCATGCTGCTTACGACTGAAGACTGAGTCCAGGTATTGTCCGGAGTTCATCCCCTTTTTTATGGGACTGGTGTGTCAAAAACGAGGGTTTTTGATACATCAATTAAGTGAGCCAAACAATGAGGGCAAGTCAAAAACTCAGTGCCTCATTCGTACACTTCAGAGTAAATTAATACAAGTGAACAGGAGTTAATCAAAATAAACGAGTAACTCCGAAATTACTGTACGAATAGACCTAAATCGCCACATTAGGTGCATCATTGGCATAATGTGTATTCGTAAAGACTGCCTTTTAATGAAGATTATAATCGGAGGTAGACATCATGCCCGCATTATCAAAAGTTGCAAATAAGAGTCGGAGACAGTTCATTACCCAAATACTACCAGCTTGCACGCTGTCATGCCTTGGTTTTAATCAAGTAGTATTTGGAAAATCAGGTGATTCAGATCGAAGCGCAGTACCATTCGAAACCAGGATTAAGACCGAATATGGAAAATCTGTTGAAGACGTATGGCGCTTGAGGTATAACCATTACATCAATACAATGGAATTTATAGCAAAGGAGTTGGGTCGGAATATTCTCATTGACCTCTTGAAGAAAAAATATGATGAATACGAGAGGGACAATGCTGCCGACAAACCCGATAACACATTCTCCAAGTTTACTGAGCTCACCAAAAAAAAGATTAGTGGCTCTTACAGCAATTATTTGGATGTGGATATAATAGTTGATTCGGATGAAGCGTTTGAAATCCGTGTACACAATTGTCTATGGGCTAAAACCTTCCAGGATAAGGATGCAGGAGATATCGGATATGCCACCATCTGCTATGGAGATTTCGCAAAGGCAAAAGTATACAGCAGTCACATGCATTTACGTCTAACCAAGACTCTAATGAATGGTGATGATTGCTGTGATCATTGCTACACATGGCACTCATGATTAATGTACCAATTAATGACAAATTGAACACCTAACATGCAGCAGGAGCAGACAGTGACATGCTTCCCAAAATACTGGATCAGTTAAAAGCGAGTTTTCTCATTAAACCATCATTTGTCCGGACAAGTCTGGAGTATTACAGCAAGGAGAATACAGTGATTAAATTCAGAATAACTGTTGTAATAGTTTTAATACTTTTCATTTCCTGTGATATTACTCCAAGAGTAGAAGAAGGATATATAGACATTGAGGACGCGTCATTATATTTTAAGATAATCGGTAAAGGAGAATCTCTTATAGTATTGCACGGAGGACCCGGTTTCGACCATCAGATTTTAATGCCTTATATTGGCAATTTAGGTAAAGAATTAAAAGTTGTATTATATGACCAACGAGGAAGTGGATTATCCACAGGACCAATAGATTCAGCCTCGATAAATATTGATACATTTATTGATGATATTGAATCAATTCGGAAATTCTTGGGAGTAGAGAAAATCAATTTAGCAGGTGTTTCCTGGGGAGGTATATTGGCACTATACTATGGAGTCAGACATCCTGATAAATTAAACTCACTTACTCTTTTCAGCGCAGCAGGTTCTGCTAAAATGTTATATAAAATGTATCCTGCCATGAGGAAAAAACGAACAGAAGACGACTCTGCATTAATGAAAGAATTAAGCAGTTCCAGGGGTTATAAAAATAAAGACTCCAAGGTTTTAGAAGAATTTTATAGAACGTATTGCAAAACCCAATTAGTTGACCAATCACTTGTTTCTAAGATTAATATGATTATTAGTGAAAACACTGCTAAAAATATGGATGTGATAAATAATTTCATTTGGGCATCGATTGGTAATTTTGATTTACACGATCAATTAAATGTAATAGACTGTCCAACACTAATAATGCACGGAAGACACGACCCATTACCTCTTGAGGCAGCAGAAAAAATACGCGAGAATATTCCAAACTCTGAACTTGTAATATTCGAAAATTCAGGACATTGGATTTTCTTAGAAGAGGCAGAAATATTTAATTTCACAGTGGCAGAATTTATTCAAAATCTTAACATTAATTAGAAAGGAACAATAGCAATATGAAGAATTTCACAATAATATTTACTTTAATATTTTTAGTCACTTTTGGTTTTTCTCAGAATGACATAAATAATAAAGACCTTAGTCCTATCAAACTTACATTTGATAGTAAAGGGGCAGAATTGCACGGAGTATACTATCCTGGGAATCTCAATGAACCAACACCTACAATAATTCTGTTACACGGTTATCCGGGGGGTCGTAAAGGGACATTGGGCTTAGGTGATAAATTAATGAAAGCTGGTATTAATGCTCTATTTTTCAACAGCAGAGGGGTTTATGAAAGCGAAGGAATCTTTACTGTTGGCAATTATTTGCAAGATGTAACCGCTGCTGCAAACTTCTTACATTCCACAGTGATGACCGACAGTTTTGGTGTGGACACTACAAATCTATCTATTTTAGCTTATAGTTTTAGTGGTAGCATAGCATTCATAGGTTCAATATATAATCCATCACTTAAAAATGTCATCGCAGTGGAGGGCGGTGATTTTGGTCATATCGCAAGAGAATTCCAAACGGATGAAGAAACTCTTAAGGCTTACAAACGCACCTTTAGTAAAACTATGTCTGATTCTGGTCAAGTTAAAGGATTGGGTCCAGATGTACTTGCCAATGAAATAATTCAAATGGAAAAACAATTAGATTTAGTACTTAATGCTGAACAATTAGCAAATAAAAATATACTGCTAATTGGTGGATGGAAAGATGAGGGAACTTTAGAAAATCACATTTTACCACTTTTTAGAGCACTGCAAAAACACAAAGCCAAAAATGTAGAAATTGAAATGTTCAATGACGGGCATAGATTCAAAAATGTTAGAGATGAACTTGCAGATAAAATTATTGAATGGATTAAGATAAACACGATAAATAATTAATAGATAATAATCTTAAAATTTATTAAAAAGAAGATAATCATGAAAAAATCGATTCTAATAATAATCGTTCTTTCGTTTGCGGTCCAACTAAATGGACAGGAACTATTTACAGTACCAGTAAAGACTCTTGAACAAAAACATAATAGAATGCTTTACATGAACTGGATAAACATCGTACCGGCAATAAAATTTGCAAAAACGCAAGGCGTTTCGCCCTATGAATATGGTCAATTTGTTGGTAGTCTATATGGTCGAAAACGGAAAGATTACAGTTTCAAAGGATATGCTCAAAGTTTTCTTAGAAATTGGGAATACCACAGACCTGATTCTGAACCTGCAATAGTCATAGAATTGGAATCTGATAGCATGCTTGTATTTAAGGTACCATCAAGTATTCTAGTAAAATATGGATTCGATGAGGATGGATTGATTGGTGTGAGTATTGATGAAATGTTGGATATGATGAATGGTTCCCACTCTCAAATATCAAAAAAAATGGGTTGTTCGTCCAAAATGGAGTTGAAAGATGAGTGGATAATTATTACGATAAGCGAAATAGAATAGGAATATCCAAAATAATATGAAGATGTATATCAAATATTGTATTCTTTTGATTGTACTACTAATTATTTCTTGCACAAATTCAAGAAGTAGTTACGCAATATCTTTTGATGGAAATCATATTTACTATAATGATAAAGGTAAAAACGAACCTACAATAGTGTTTATTCATGGATTTAGTATTACTAAAGAATTTTGGGACTATCAGGTTAATCAATTATCCAATGAGTATAGAACTGTTTCAATAGATTTAGCAGGATTCGGTGAATCCGATACTATGCGTCAAAATTGGACAATTGAGGCATTTGGAAAAGATGTTGTAGCAGTAATAAATAAACTCAAATTGGAAAAAGTTGTGTTGGTTGGAGTATCTATGGGGGCAACTGTTGCTTTTGAAACAGCCAAACTCATACCTGATAAAACCATAGGCATTGTGCCTGTTGAGGCACTTCGAGATGTTGATAGATATGTTTCAAAAGATTGGGTTGACTCATTTATTGCCTATATGAAAGATGCCTGGAAAACTGCTGATTCTTGGAGTTTTTCAGAAGACAAAAATGTTATCCAAAGATACATTCACCAATTACCTGAAAAAGCACCTGATTTTTGGTGGGACATTTTATCTGAAATATACAGATGGATTAACGATGATTTTAAAAATGTACTTCAAGAAATAGAAACACCTGTTTATTCAATTAATGCTGGTGACTTTCCAACAACGGTCGAAAAATGGAGGGAGTATGTACCAACATTTGATGTAGCAATCGTTAATGATGCTGGTCATTATTTGGTTTGGGAGAAACCTGATACATTTAATGCCATACTAAGTGAAATTATAGATGGATTTTCTAATAATACAACCAAAC
>JACKQG010002885.1_pt1 | contig 21805 bp, 19 predicted proteins | sample 8237621 | NCBI WGS metagenome assembly JACKQG01 (sample SAMN15677084, study PRJNA649215) | marine metagenome | biome: marine; feature: Black Sea; material: saline water; isolation source: suspended particulate matter (SPM) from the Black Sea western gyre | collected 2013-06-09/2013-06-10 | depth... | reverse complement strand
CGTCAAAGGAACGCCGCTTGATCATGTTCCCATACACCACATTTGACTATAACTCTCTGTCACTCCAACCTCCAGCCATCCATATTGCCGTAAGATAACACTTTAACATTATCGGGAAATCAGCAGAGAGCTATGCTGATTGTCATGATTTTATCCTATAATCTTACACATTAAACACCACTCTCTTTTCTCAAGGAGCCAATTATGCCCATCCTGATGACAGCTCGCTACCAGGTCAAACCTCACGCTATCGACCGTTGCAAAAAAGCAACTCAACTTCTGGTCGACCATGTTAAGGAGAATGAGAAAGAAACACTTTTTTATATGGCACAGCAGGAAATACTAAACCCCTATGCTTTTTTGCATATTATGGTATTCAAGGATGAAGTGGCTTTGACCATGCACCAATCTTCAAAAGCGGCTGAACAATTTGTCAAAGTTTTATACCCGGAAACGATCGATCCACTGGAATTCAAGGAATATAATATGACTGCTACAAACTTCAATCTCTGATGCAGTCTTTCATCCATTAATATCCTTCAGAAGACCTGCCATTTCTTCAAGCTCGCCTTTAAGTCCGGGAGGAGGGTTCAGCTTCACAGAATCATCGGGCCTGGAGTCGGCCACCACGGTTTCGCCTGTTTCGTTACTTAAAAAATATTTACGTAACTGATAATGACGGTCAACCCGGGTCCAACTATCTCCATCACCGGAAAGCTCATCCGTACCAAGCAAAACTTTTTTCCTGATGAAGGTGACCAGGTTCTCAGAGGGAACATTGGAAACTTTGCTGGTGCCGCGGCGAATCATCACAACTTTTAAAGGTTTCGTGGCCATGGAAGAAACAGGAGTTATAGAGTTTTGGAAGAAGAGCCAGGGCGTGACCCCTCACGAAACAAATCAATCACCATCAATACCACACCAATAGTTATACAGGAATCGGCAATATTAAAAGCCGGAAAATGGTACCCATTAACAAAAAAATCCGCAAAGTCTATCACCTCACCATGAAGACTTCTATCGATGAGATTACCAATCGCACCACTGAATATTAAAATCAGTCCGGTTTGCACCATCTTTTTTTCTTTTGGAGTCTGATGAAAAAGCACCAGGATAGCCATGATTGCAACGCTGGATATGGCTATGAACATCAAGGCTTTATATTCAGATTGCTGACTCGCAAACAAGCCAAACGCGACTCCAGAGTTTCGAATATGGGTCAGGTTAAAAAAATCTTCAACCACTTTCACCGAATAGTTAAGCGGGATATGAAGCGAAACCATGAGCTTGGTGTATTGATCCATCACGATCAAGACCCCGGACACTAAAAATAGAGACAAGTATTTATTCCTCACCGCTCTCAGGCTCCCGCCGCCGCAAGATGATCTTCACAACGCAGACAAAATTCTCCATTGGCTTTACCCGCCTGAGCATCAGAATCAAAATAATGCCAGCAACGCTCACATTTTTTCCCCGGATGCATTTTTGAAAACACTTTTAATCCAGGCAAGGAATCACTCTCATACACATTCTCTTCTGTCTCCAGGCTATCGACCAACTCCACCTCAGAAACGATAAAGATATATTTCAGCTCATTTGAAAAACTCTTACCCGTTTCTTTATATTTATCGGGCAACTGAAGCTTAACAACCGAGTCCAGAGAGTGACCTATTATTTTCTCTCTCCGGCTGATTTCCAAGGCCTTGCTCACCTCGCCTTTCAAATCAACCAGAAACGCCCATTTTTCCACAAGAGCATCATCAAAGTTCACATCCTCAGGCTCGGTAAACCGGGAAAGGTGAACACTTGTTTCATCCATCCATTTTGCCGGCAGGTATGACCAGATTTCCTCAGAGGTGAAACTTAGGATGGGGGCCATCAAACGCACCATCCCCATTAAAAGAATATGCAGAGTGGTTTGACCTGAACGCCTTCCAAGGGATTTCGCCGGGTAGGTATATAGTCGATCTTTGATAATATCAAGATAGAATGCACTCAACTCGACAATACAGAAGTTTGAGAACGAATGATAAAAAACATGAAACTCATAGTTCTCATAAGCGGATAATATCTTATCCCTTAAAACATTAAAGCGATAAACAATATACCTGTCCAACTCCAGCATTTCATTGTCAGACACACGATCTTTTTCGTAATCGAAATCATGAAGATTCCCCAACAAATAGCGAAAGGTATTGCGGATTTTTCGATAGGACTCCGTCAAGCGCTTTAAAATTTCGTTTGAGATACGGATGTCCTCACGATAGTTTTCCGAAGCCACCCAAAGGCGGAGTATTTCCGCACCATACTGGTCAATGATTTTTTGCGGTGCAATCACATTGCCTGCAGATTTGGACATTTTCTTACCCTTCCCGTCCACCACATAACCATGTGTCAAAACCGACTTATAGGGTTCTTTGCCTCTTGTCCCAATAGACTCAAGCAATGAGCTGTGAAACCATCCTCGATGCTGATCACTGCCTTCAAGGTAGAGATCGGCGGGCCAGTTAAGTTCGGGGTTTTTCTCAATGACCGCCGCATGGCTGACCCCTGAGTCGAACCAGACATCAAGAATATCGGTCTCTTTAGAAAATTCCTTTCCTCCACACTGGCAGACGGTCCCTTCTGGCAACAGGTCTTCAGCATCGAACCAGAAATCCGCTCCATGCTTTTCCACCCCTTCAGCAATTTGTTGAAACAATTCACTGGAGTTCACAAACTCACCACAGTCGTTACAAGTGAATAATGTAATCGGAACTCCCCAGGCTCTTTGCCGGGAAACACACCAGTCGGGACGGTTTTCAACCATGCTGTAAATCCGTTCCCTGCCCCATTGCGGAATCCATTTGGTACGGTCAATGCCTGCCAGAGCATTTTTACGCAGATCGGCTTTGTCCATTGAAATGAACCACTGGTTCGTTGCCCGAAAAATAATAGGCTGACGGCAACGCCAACAATGTGGATAAGAATGTTTGATGTCCACAGCAAGAATTAAAGAACCATCCTGCCTGAGTTTTTCAACAATTTCAGGATTGGCCTTCCTGACAAACATTCCGCCAAAATGTTCCACCTCCGAGACAAAAACACCCGCACTATTCACCGGGTTATAAGGTTCCAGTCCGTATTTCAGTCCAACAATATAATCGTCCTGCCCATGCCCCGGTGCAGTGTGAACACAGCCTGTGCCCTGCTCAAGAGTAACGTGATCGCCAAGAATTACTTTGGACTCCCGGTCGATGAAAGGATGGCGGCAAACTGCATTTTCCCATTCCGCGCCTTTGCAGGATGCTAATATTTTATAATCTGTCAGTTCCCATTCCGCTACCAGTGAAGACAAAAGGTCCTCGGCCACAACATAGGTTTCATCTCCATGACTGACTGCGACATAAACAAACTCAGGGTGCAAACAGATCGCAAGGTTAGCCGGAAGGGTCCACGGGGTCGTTGTCCAGATGACCAAAAACAGATTATCCAACCCTGCCATGCTTTGAGGAATTCCTGACTGAACTGGAAACTTGACATAGATGGAGGGTGAAGTGTGGTCGGCGTGTTCAACCTCGGCTTCTGCCAAAGCGGTTTGGCAGGAAGTACACCAATGAACGGGCTTCAAACCTTTATACACCAGGCCTTTTTCCACAAACTTGCAAAACTCCCGCACAATCGTCGCTTCATAGGAATAGTTCATTGTCAGGTAAGGGTTTTCCCAATCTGCGAGTACTCCCAGCCTTTTAAACTCTTCTTTTTGAATATCGACAAACTCCTGTGCATAAATTCTGCACTGCTTGCGAATTTCTGACTTTTCCAGGTTTTGCTTTTTTTCTTTAAGCTTTTTGCCCACCTGATGTTCAATGGGCAGGCCGTGACAGTCCCACCCCGGTATAAAACCCGAATCAAACCCCTTCATACTCATGATTTTGACAATAAAATCCTTGAGAAGTTTGTTTAAAGCATGGCCCATGTGAATATGACCATTGGCGTAAGGTGGCCCATCATGAAAAACAAATTGGGGTTTGCCCTTGGCAGACTGGCGGATTTTTTTATACAGCCCTTCCTTATCCCAATGAGCCAACATTTCCGGTTCGCGCTGGGTCAGGCTGGCTTTCATGGGAAAATCTGTGATGGGCAAATTAAGTGTGTCTTTTATTTCCATATGATTTAAACAAAAGCTCCTACTTCAATTTCATTGCTTGTTTAGCCTGCTCCAGGGTGGATTTGGCTATGACTCGGGCTTTTAGCGTGCCTTCGTGAAGAATCTCTTTGACCACATCGGGGCAGGCAAGGAACTCGCGCCTTTTTTCCATCATCGGCCTCATACCTTCAACCATTGTCTGTGAAAGCAGCTTTTTGCAGTCCCCACAGCCTATTTTTGCTGTCCTGCAATCAGTGTTAATTTCATCCTGCATCGCTTTTGGTGAATAGATTTTATGGAACGGATACAGGTTGCAAACATCGGGGTTGCCGGGGTCATCCCTGCGGGCACGAGCAGGATCAGTAAGCATGGACTGGACTTTTTTACCGACCTCCTTTTCACCATCGGAAAGGAAAATCGTATTGTTATAGGTTTTGCTCATTTTTCGTCCATCCAAACCGTTCAGTTTGGGAATGTCAGAAATTTTCGCTCCGGGTTCGATGAAGACCTTCTTATAAAGTTTGTTAAATCGCCGGACGATTTCACGGGATAGTTCAAGATGCGGTGCCTGATCAATGCCAACCGGCACGTAGTCCGCTTTATACAAGACGATGTCCGCTGTTTGCAAAACCGGGTAGCCCAAAAACCCATAGGAATTCATATCCACATTTTTAATTTCATCCTGCTTTTCCTTGTAGGTCGGGTTCCGTTCCAGCCAGGGAACGGGAACGATCATGGATAAAATCAGGTGGAGTTCGGCGTGTTCAGGAATATCAGACTGGAGAAACATCGTGCATTTTTCCGGATCAAGCCCGGCACTCAACCAGTCTATCGCCACTTCAAAGGAAAAGTCCTTTATACGACCCGGGCCTTCATAGAGGGAACTGAGTGCATGCCAATCAGCTATAAAAAAATAGCACTCAAACTCATCCTGCAGATCCACCCAGTTCTTCAGGGCCCCAAAATAGTTGCCCAGGTGAAGTTTTCCGGACGGCTGCATTCCGCTTAAAATTCTTTTACGTTTCATTAGTTTAATGCTCTCATCTTGCAAAGCTCGCCCTTAATACTTCAACAATCATGGGGAAAGTTTCCTGACTCAGGAATAAAACCGAGTAATTAATGGGTAACATTAAAATGGTACCGAGAATTCCCGTGTGGGCAAAATGATCCAGCAGAAAAGCGCCTAAAATCAGAAAAGCCCCGAAACGGTCAAGGTGGGTCAGTTTTTCAGCAACTCCATGAGAAACCATGCCCTTCAGCACACTGGATCCATCCAAAGGATACATGGGCAACATATTGAAGATCGCCAAAGCAACATTGATCCATATACCATAAGCCAAAATAACAAACAAATAAGAAAACTCAGGCGATATCAGCCGGATAAAAAAACTACAAACCACCGCCATGGCTAAATTGGATAAAGGCCCCGCCATGGCCACATACATCATATCCTTACGTGGATTTTCAAAGTTTCGCCAATCCACCGGAACCGGTTTCGCCCAGCCAAATCCAACAAAATAAAAAAAAAGCACCCCAAGAATATCCAGGTGCCGTATAGGATTAAATGAAAGCCTGCCGAGGCGCTTAGCGGTGTCATCACCGAGCAATAAGGCCATTTTGCCGTGAGAGTATTCGTGCACCGTAAGGGAAAATAAAATGACCGGAGTCATTAATAGCATTAATTGGGTTTTATTCAAGAAAAAAGCCTCTGGAGTTTCTGGGTTTGACGGTTCATTAAAGGTGAAACGGTAAACGTAAGGGGGGACCGAGTTCGGGGACATGTCCTGTAAACGGCGAAACCTAAACGCAGATTCATTTTATCTTAAACTCATCAACTCTGTCATGTTTTAATACGTCGTATTGTAAACAGAAAACCAGAACCAAATCTATCGGGTGCTTTTGATCTTGGCGTATTTCAAAAAGGTGTAAAAGGCGGAAGACAGGGCTAGAAATAACCCGAGAAATCCATCCCTAAACCCTTGACGAATAATATAATTTCTTAAAAATGCTGCTGGGGGGCGCAACATCAGATGAGACCAGCCCGGACAAAACCCCTGCCCCATCTTCTCACTAGCATAGAGCGTGGAATAGCGATTTTGCCGATCTATATAGTCTTCCATTCCAGAAAAAGAGTAATGCAGAATGGGGTTCCTCAAGGAGCCCACCTTCTCATCGGGAACCAGCTTTTCATGTACCTGCGATTCGGTGAAACTCACCTGTGTTTTGTCATACAGCCGTGAGATTCGATCCGGGTACCACCCACCATAGCGAACCCAGCGCTGGGCAAAAAAGTTTTTTCGCGGGAACTGATAGATAGGATGTTTTGGCCCGTCTCGCAAAACCCCTCTTATTTCCTCAGCGCCCTCGGCGCTTATCTCTTCATCCGAGTCAATATTCAGAACCCAGTTATGACTAGCCCGATCCGCACATAAGTTTTTCTGCTTGCCATAACCATGCCAGTCCACACAAAAAACCTGATCGGTAAACTGTCTGCAAATTTCCACAGTACGGTCTGTACTGTTTGTATCCAGAACAATAATCTCATCGGCCCATTTTACACTCTCAAGGCATCTCGCAATATTCTTCTCCTCATTTCTGGTAATGATAGTGACCGACAACTTTTCCATTAATTTATTGTCCGAAGGCTAAATATTTTTCAAATCCTATCCGATTATACCATTGAACCGGCTCCACAAAAACCCGCCAAGTAATTAATTTTACTGCATTTTTGGATTTTTATGCTAATATTGGGGGCAGAATTTAACCATGGTGTAACCCTGAATTTTTCTTGTATTTTATCGAGACGGAAATGCCAAAACGGGAAATTTTTGACTCGGGTCAGGAGAACCCACCCCTGAATTTTAAAAAAGGAGATTCGTTTCTTTGTTTACCCAAAAAGAGCGTCTTTCATCGCACTCCTTTTCTTAAGCCCCAACCCACTCAATATAAATGATCGAACAATTCCTTCAAACTGCCCTAGGGTTTATTAAAGAAATCTGGTTCCAACTTGATTCTCGATTCGACTTGGAAAATGCAGAAGCTTTTAAACTCCTCAAACCTTATCTCATACAACTCCAAGACAATCCTCTTTACATGGGGGCTTCTCTTGCGGCACTCTTTCTCGTTCCCTATGCACTGATAAAAGTCAGAAGCATCTCTAGAGATCGCGAGCGCAAACTCGATGAACTCATGGAGGAAATGGAGGAGGAAGAATACGATGATGATGATCCAAGGCGACTTCGCCGCTCTGAGGTCGATGATGATACAGCAAAGCCCTTGTTTGGAAGTCAGGAGGAGGACTCTCCTTCCGACATTAAAGTTCTCGATGAGATGGAAGGAAGCGAAGATTCAGAAGATGACTTAGATGATTTTGAACTTGAGCCCTCACAACCCTTTTCGGACAATGAAGAAAGCATCGAACTTGGGGAAAGTGCAGAGCCTGTCAGCTCACAGTTGACGGAAAGTGAATTTGATAAAGACCTGAATGAGTTCATGTCGCTGGAGGAAAATATCGAACCCTCTATCGATGACTCGACCCATGACCAGGCCATCAAAGAACTTCGGGATGAAGGCGAATTGACAGAACTGGACGAACAACTCTCCAACAACTACTCCTTCGAAAACATATCTGAATTTGATGAGGATGAACAAGAAGAGGCCATCAAAGAACTTCAGGATGATGGCGAAATGACAGCGTTGGACAAACAACTCTCTGACAACGACCCTTTCGCGAACTACTCCGAACTTGCTGAAGATGAACAGGATAAGGCCATCAAGGATCTTCAGGATGAAATGGAGCGAACCATCAATGAATTGACCGTGCAGATAGAGGAACCCACGGAAGCCCCTAGCTCGATCAAGGACTTGAGCCAAATTCATATTGGTGGAGATGCCACCATTGATGATGAATATTCTCATGAAGATGAATTTTATCTGGAAGATACGTCATCAGCTGCAAGCGAGTCTCTCAATACTCCAAGCGAAGAACCCTTGCAGCAGGAAGAGTCCACTCCCGTTTCCGAGCTTTCTGATTCTGAAGTTTTAGCCTCGTTGGAACCGGAATTGGAAGATGACCTTGATCTCGAAACAGAACCTGATCTTGAAAAAACAGAATCTATAGCCATCCCGAAAACCCGTGATTACGAACCAGAACTTTCGGGCTTCACATTTGAAGCAGAATCTGACATTCCACAGGAAGAACCTGAAGCTTCTGCTGAAAACTTCAGTTTTGAAGCGGAGTCGATGAGGTTTGAGGAAACCCCGGAATCGGATACAGAACGAGTACAATTAAATGATGACTACGTTCCCTCAGGAGAAGCCGATAGCCTGATCGATCGGCTTAAGTTTTTACAGACCCGCTTTGAAAACCGGTATCAGCCTACAGAAAGGCCTCCGGCACCCATTGAAAAGAGTGTTCCGGCAAAAGACTATGCAAGCTTCACAGAACCCAGACGTTACTCAAGTCCCGCTTTACCCCCGGATAGTAAAAAGTATATGGACTTACTGGAATCGTTTGTTTTCATGAAAGACCAGAAAAAACATAAATAACCTGACTAGGGAGCAAGGCTCATTCAAAGCACAAACACAATGACAAGCCCAATTAACATAATCGCCGTTGGTGGCGGAAAAGGCGGCATAGGGAAAAGTGTTATCTGCACTAATCTGGCCGCAGGAATGGCTTTGAGTGGTCAAAAAGTTATTCTGATGGACACTGATTTTGGAGCGTCCAATCTGCATGCCCTGCTGGGCATCGGCAATCCCGCTCATGGCTTCCAGGACTTTTTCACTGACAAGGTTAACGACCCTAAAACTCTACTTCTTGATACTGGTATCAGTAACCTTAAATTTGTCAGCGGGGCGGGAGACAATCCCGGAAGCGCCAATATTGATTCCGAAAAAATAGGTTCCATAATTTCTTTCATTAAAAGCCTGGAGGCTGACACCATCCTCCTCGATTTGGGACCCGGAACCAACTACAACGTCATTGACTTTTTCAATATCAGCACACAGGGCGTAGTTCTGACAACTCCAGAAATGACTTCTATTATGAAGACTTTCAGCTTCATCCGGGCAGCCCTGTTTCGCAGGATATCCCTCGCCTTTCAGGCGTCTCCGGAAATCCAGAAAATGGTAGATCACTCCAACCCTGACAATGCCAATATGGAAGCCTATACCACCGGGTTATTACGCAGTAAATTCCAGGAACAGTTTCCTAATCACATTGATCAGTTCAACACATTGATCAGTGACTTTAATCCCGGTCTCGTGGTGAACCGCGTGAGAAACCGCAAAGACCTGATGGCCGGAGACAATCTTCTTAAACTGGTCAAGAAATTTCTAGACATTGATGTCACTTATCTCGGATATATCATTGAGAGTGATCGGGTTCGGGATTCAATCGACGAAATGATTCCATTTCTGATCAAGGACCCGCAAAGCAAACCCTCCGAAAACCTCCAGCAAATTATCGGAGCCCTGACCAATACCGACCTACAATTCATGAAAAGAGACGGGAGAATCTTTGTATCAAAACAGGTTCGCCTCTCATCCGGTTGGGAAGCTTGATCAACGTTCAAGCTTCCGGCACTCTCACTTCAACAGCATTCCGGGGCCGATTATAAAACCCACCCTCTCAGTTTCCTGTACAATAAATTCATCGTTGGTCAACAATTTATTTATAATCACATGGATTCTTCAACCCAGTCCATTCTATTAGAACTTTTGAATTTTTCCACCTGCCAGAATAACAAGCTTTTCGTGGTTGGAGGAACATTGAGGGATTTTTTATCCCAAAAACCCTGTTCCGACTTTGACCTGACCGGAAAAAATGCGGCCGAAACAGGAATCAACTTTTCGCGCTCTCTGAACTTCACCTGTGTCCCTCTTGACAAAACCCCCGGACGAAAGACAGTTCGCGTTATCCTTGATCAAAAGCATCACCTCGACTTCACCGACCTACAGGGAAAAACGATAGAAGAAGATTTATCGCAACGAGATTTCACCATCAATGCCATGGGCCAACTCCTGTCGGATTTTCTATCCGGCAGAAAAAATATTATTGACCCCCATAAAGGTCAGGAAGATTTAAAAAATAAAAAAATCCGAGTTCTACATGGCCCTATTATTTCATCCGATCCTCTGCGCATGCTTCGAGCCTTCCGTTTCGCGGCAACCCTGAAATTCGAAATTGATACGGATACATTAACCAATATCTCTCTGCATAAAGCCCGGTTAATCGAATCCGCACCAGAGCGAATTTGGCACGAACTGACTCTGTTTTTCAAAGCTACTGAAACCCTTCCATTGCTTAAGATTATGCATGGTTGTGGGTTATTGGACTGTCTATTCCCCGTATCAAATGAAGCTTTTGTTCAATATCAAAAAGTAGCATCACTATTGAAAGACCCGGCGGAAATCTTCCCCAAGTATACCGACAAGTTCAGTGTCAGCGCTTTTCTTGACAAACATTATCTTGTAAAGCTCTCGGTCTTGCGAATGATGCAAAACCCTGACTCAGAAACCAACCCCATAGAGAACACTGTCCAGCGTTGCAATCTTCGGTTCAGCAATGCGGAGGAGCAGTTGATGCAGCAATCTATAAGCGGAGCCAGGTTTATGACTGAAATGTATTTGAGTCCTGAGTTCAATGAACCTTACGAATTGATGCAAAAGGTTCACCAAGAACTACTGGCTTCAGCAATCTTGTTTGTTACGTATGCTGATGGCTCTAACACTGAAGACCGCGCTCTTTTCTGCAACCACCTATTAAAATTTTATTTTGAACAATATCTCCCAACTGTGAGTGAAAAGCCCTTATTGAACGGAGAGGATATTATTCATCAATTTAACCTTTCGCCCTCTCCACTTTTTGGTAAAATTCTAAGTAGCGTCCAAAAATCACAAGTATTGGGCAACATCACCACCCGGGAAGACGCGATTACGCTGGCTGGGCATATTATTCAATCACAATCTAACGAGTCCAACGAATGACAACCCGATATTCGACCACTGAATGGAATAATAAAAAAGTCATACTGGGTGAAGCTGAAATTGATCCCGAAAAACCAGTCAACCTTTTGATTGGTTTTCATGGCGCAAGTTCTACACCTGAAAATATGCTTGTTCAGGGAAACCGCTTAAAACTCCCTAATACCCTGATGGTATTTCCAGAGGGCCAAGTCAATGCAGGAGACGGCATTTGGAGCTGGTGGGAAGACGGCCCTCGACAACGTGAAACGGTGAAAAGTTTTATCACCTATACGTCACAAATTATTGACTCCGCCCACGAGCATTATCTAAATAACAGTCCTGAAAGAAAACTGAGGACCTGTTTATGGGGTTTTTCTCAGGGAGGGGCCGCATCCCTGACTTATACCCTTCTGGGAAAGCACCTTTTGTTCAAAGTGGCTTCTATTTGCGGCTTCCTGCCCGAATTTCAAGGCTCTGTCATTGAGAAGAAAGAACCCCTTCATATCCTCGGAATATTTGGCAGTAACGATGAAGTTGTTCCTTCTTTCCTGGCCGATCATGCTCTGGATGAGATGAAAAGCCATGGACACGTGGTGAAATCCAAAGAAACCGCTCAGCCTCATGAAGTCAACGCTGAAAACCTTCAAGATTTATGCGACTTCTTTAATTCCTGAAAAAAACATTATTTAATAGCCCGAGCTGAATGCCGATTGACTTTCATAGGTATTTTGCTATTCTCTAGTTAAATTCATTGGGGTCGGTCACAGGGAAGACGGTTAGAATCCGTCGCGGACCCGCCGCTGTAACCGGGGACGATTCTCGCAGTTTGCCACTGTTTGTTTTTCAAACGGGAAGGCGTGGGAATTCGGTTGATCCGGGAGCCAGAACACCTGATTCTGACCCTATTAACTAAACCTTCGCGGCCTGAGGTGAGTTAAGCTGAGCTTTGTGCTTTGCCCCCCCCTCATTTCGCTGGAACGAGAGTATTCCGGTGAAATTTTTCATGTTCCCCCCATTTTATTTCATTAAAACTGGTTGCAAGATTCTCAGGATAATCTCCGTTTTATTCCTGCTTGTCTTTCTTCCGGCATCTTCTCTTCTTTGGGCAGGTGATGCAGAAACCCGATCCGCAAACCGGATCATTTCCAGCTCCCCTTCTATCACCGAAACTCTATTCGCTCTTGGCCTGGGTCATCGAGTCGTGGGGGTCACAGACTTTTGTGAATACCCTCCCGAGGCATGCCAACTACCCAGCATTGGAGGCATGACCAACCCGCATATGGAAGCTCTAGTTACCTTGCAACCGGATCTGGCCCTCCATCTGTCTCATAGCGCCCAAATGGAGAGGAACACAAAAACATTAGGAATTCCTTCAATGGCCATGAAAATGGACACTCTGGATGATATCTTGAACTCCATCAAACTTCTGGGAAGCACATTGGGAGATGAAAAAGGCTCCGAACAATTACTCAAAAAATTAACTGAAGGCATCAATTTTTATAAAAATAAATTGAAAGACATTCCTCCCAAAGAAACTCTGCTTCTATTAGGGGATAGTAGCGATCCAGGCCGGGATTTATACGCAACAGGTCCCGGAACATTTCTCCACGAGCTTCTCGAAATTTCCGGCGGAAAAAATATACTCCACGACTCCATGGCCAAATATCCTCGACTGACGAAAGAGTACGTTATAGAAAAGTCGCCGGAGGTCATCATAGAGGCTGGCCCAAAATCACGGCTCACACCGGAGCAGATCAAAGAACGATTAAGAGGTTGGAAACGTTTCCCTTCTATACGAGCAGTACAAACAGGTCAGGTTCATTATATCGGCGCCGATTATATTCTCATACCCGGCCCCCGTTTACTGAGTATTCTCGAACGATTTTCGAAAGTCCTGCATCCAGATATTTTTCACAACTCGTTTCATTCCAAACGCACAAAAGAAGAAGAGGCGCCATGAGCCCTCATTTAGAGGTGAAAAACCTGAGTTTCGCCTACGATTCTAAACCCATATTAAAAGATATTTCCCTTTCAGTTGAAAAAGGAGATTTCATCGGTCTGATAGGTCCGAATGGCTCAGGAAAGTCAACTCTACTCAAACTGATGGGTGGTGTTTTGAACCTCCCTGATGATGCAGTTTGGATTAATGAACACCCAATTAATGCAATTAAGAAGAAAGAATTGGCACGTGCCATGACCTGGATTCCCCAGGAGCACCCGATGGTTTTTCCGTTTACGATTCAGGAAATCGTTTTGATGGGCCGACATCCTTATCTTCCTCCGCTTTCATTTGAAGGTGAAGAGGATTACAGAATTGCACGACATGCCATGGAGACAACCCAGACCTTGCAGTTTTCTGATCGCTATTTTAACGAAATCAGTGGTGGCGAAAAACAAAGAGTCATGCTTGCCAGCGCAATCGCACAGGACCCGGAAATCATGTTGTTGGATGAACCAACTTCTGCACTCGACCTTAAATATCAGGTTCAGATTCTTAGTATCCTGAAACGCTTGAATGAAGAAAAAGATATTACATTAATTCTGGCCATGCATGACCTCAACTTGGCCTCCAGATACTGCCGACGCCTGATTCTATTGAATGACGGGGCTATTGTTCGTGACGGGACTCCAGAAGAAGTTTTCCAGAAAGAAGTTATTGAAAATGTTTATGGAGTGAACGTCAACCTGCATACTTTGGATGGAGAAATTCTGGTTCATCCCATTACCAGCGGTTCGTGAACATGTCTATAATTATGGGGCACTATTCTTACAAAATGAATTTAGTCATATTTCTGCTCCTTTTTCTGGCAACTCTTTGTGTCACACCTCTGATCGGGTCGACCCAGATCGACCTTGCAAATGCACTATCTGGAGGAGTTCATGCGCAGAACAATCTGGATGCCAACATTCTTTTTCAGGTTCGCCTGCCAAGGATTCTCCTGGGAGCAGTAGCAGGTGCGGCCCTTTCGGTTGCCGGCGCCGTTTTTCAGGCACTTTTGAGAAACGACCTTGCTGCACCCTTTACATTAGGGGTTTCCAGCGGTGCAGCACTCGGTGCGGTGCTGGCCATCGTTTTCAATTTGAATATTTCAATACTTGGCTTTCCCATGGTCTCCCTGTTTTCTTTTCTAGGAGCACTTGGCGCCATTTTCCTTGTATTCAGCCTAGTCAGGACCCGGCATGGTGAATTCCCCACCAGTATTCTTTTGCTCGCTGGAGTGACGGCAAATTTCTTTTTCGCATCGATGGTTATGTTCCTTCACTATATTTCCGACTTTGGTCAGTCCTTCAGAATAATTCGGTGGTTGATGGGAGGGCTCGACATCACCGACTACCAAACCGTGCTTTCGATAGCTCCCATGGTATTTCTCGGAATTGGTCTTCTCATTTACGTTGGCCGCGACCTGAATCTCATCAGCACCGGGGTCCACTCCGCAACAAGTCGGGGCGTAAATGTTCCCAGAATTCAGAGAATTGGTTTTATCACCGCATCTTTAATTACCGGAACCGTAGTTGCAATCACCGGCCCCATCGGTTTTGTAGGATTGATTGTCCCGCATATCTCCCGGCTGTTTGTTGGCTCTGACCTGAGAATCCTGATACCTGTATCTATGTTATTCGGTGCCAGCTTTTTAATCATCTGCGATACGGTAGCGAGAACCCTCATCGCGCCAACAGAGATTCCGGTTGGAATCATTACAGCAATGTTGGGAGGGCCATTTTTCGTTTGGCTTCTAAAAAGAAAAAGGCAGGTATGAGATTGTGACAGCAAAAACCTTAATGATTCAGGGAACCGGGTCAGGAGTCGGCAAAAGTCTTTTGACAGCCGCATTCTGTCGCTATTTTTATCAGGCCGGATATAAAGTGGCTCCTTTCAAGGCTCAGAATATGGCGTTAAATTCCTTCGTGACAGAACGCGGGGAAGAAATGGGCCGAGCCCAGGTTTACCAAGCCGAAGCTTGCGGGTTGAAACCAGAAGTTCTCATGAACCCCATTCTGTTAAAACCTTCCGGTGACAATAATTCTCAAGTTATCGTGATGGGAAAACCTGATGGCTCCAGAAATGCGAAAGATTTTTATGCCCGCCACCTGAGGCACAAAGAGATCGTCACTCAAGCCTTGGCTGAACTGAGAAGTAAATATGAAATGGTCATTATTGAGGGCGCAGGAAGCCCTGCTGAAATCAACTTAAAGCAATGGGATCTGGTAAATATGTTCATCGCCGAAAAGGCCGAAGCTCCTGTGCTCATTGTCGGTGATATCGACAAAGGTGGCGTGTTTGCGTGGTTCAAGGGGACCTATGATCTCCTTTCTAAAACTGAGCAGGATAGAGTCATTGGATTCATCATCAACAAATTCCGTGGTGACCGCGACCTTTTGCAACCCGGTATTGAGCAGTTTGAAGAGATGATAGGCAAGCCGGTTTTCGGAGTTCTTCCCTACATCAGGGATATGGTTGTCGATGAAGAAGATTCCTTACCGCAACGATTTTACTCAGCAGAAAACGATGCCCAGGGAGTGTTGAATGTCGCCGTGATCGAACTGCCACGAATTTCTAATTTCACCGATCTATCACCACTTGCGTATGACCCTTCTATTTCGCTGCAATATATTCAACATCCCTCACAATTGGGAAATCCCGATTTGATCATTCTTCCCGGCAGCAAAAATACTGTCGACGACATGAACTCTTTGAACCAGCAATGTCTGACCCGGGAAATCCTGAAATGCCATGAAGCCGGAACCATGATACTCGGAATTTGCGGCGGTTTCCAAATGCTGGGGGAAAAAATTAAAGATCCTGAATACCTGGAAAGTCGCGAAAGAGAAACAGACGGGCTGGGACTCTTCGACTTTGAAACCACACTGGTGGCTGAAAAATTAACCCGACAGGTACAACTTGAAACTGTCAAGAGCCGTGTATTTCCAGAGGGACTCCAGTGCGAGGGTTACGAAATTCATATGGGACGAACCACGTTCAGGACTACCTATCCGGCACTATTCTCGGCTTCAAATAGTGATGATCCCATGAATTTCGGAATCATCAATCAGGCGGGAACCGTTTTCGGCACGTATCTTCACGGATTTCTGGACAATGACCTGTTCCGCGAAAATATTTTGCGTTATATAAGAAATGCAAAAGGATTGCCTGAACCAAAGAACAAATTCGACTATGCACAGTTCAGAACCCGCGAACTCGATAAACTCGCGGATTTAGTAAAAACTTCCATAAACATGGAAGCGATTGAAAGGAAGCTATAGCAACCCTGTAGCTATTTTAAACAGAGTCCGGTCAAGGGAAGTTTGGTGGAATTCCAACACTGCCCCGCAACTGTAAAGGGAACGAAAGCCGCAGTCAGCCACTGTCAAGTTTGATGGGAAGGCGCGGTGTGTAGGTGGCCCTAAGTCAGGAGACCTGTCGGACGTTTTATCTCGAGGGAGAAAACGTATGAGAAGCATTTTTTCAGCACTAGCATTTATCTTATTATTACTAACAACCACTCCGACACAAGCAGAAGAAGAACCTATAGAGAATCTCCAGCCGATTGAAGTGTCAGTAAGCCGTTTTAACACATCTGAAGACAACTATCCCGGCTCAGTTGAGATCATCACTGCCGAAGAAATCAAACAATCAGGACATCAACAAGTCGTTGATATTTTAAGAGAACAACTTGGAATTGATATGACACAGAACGGGCCACGGGGCACCAACTCCACAATCATCCTACGGGGATCTGAAACTGATGGCACACTTGTATTAATTGACGGGGTTCAGGTTAATTCCAACACCACCGGCGCATTTGATTTTGGTAGCCTCAATCTCGACAATGTCGAAAGGATTGAAATTTTAAGAGGTCCTCAGAGCACTATCTGGGGTGCTGATGCCTCAGCGGGGGTCATCAATATTGTCACCAAAAAGGGGAAAGGCAAACCAACTCATGCCGTAACTTTTGAGTTAGGCAGTTTTGATACTTTTTACGAATCGCTTTCTAGCTCTGGAAAACTAAACGACCTTGACTATTCCTTCTCCGCCTCAAGAACCGACTCAAAGGGATTCTCAGCATTGAATGAGCGTTTCACCACAACTCGAACCGATGATGGTTTTCAAAACACCACCCTGTCCTCAAAACTGGGGATGGATTTTGCAGGGGACGGTCGTGTTGAATTGGTAGGAAGGTATTCGGATTCAGCCGTGCAAATTGATGATTTTCAGGCTGACAGTCCTGTTCGAGAATCCAACACGGAATCCTTACAGGTTTCCATGCCTATCAAAAAAGGAATAACGGACTGGTGGGATTTGAAGTTCACACCTTCTATGAGTTATCAAGTAGTAAAAGATGAACGAACCACTAAAACAGACCGAATTTATAGCCGAAATTACACTTTGGATATGCAAAACAATATGCACTTTGGTGATTTTTATAATCTGGTGTTTGGCATGGAGTATGAGGTATTAAACGGCAATAACGTCCTTAGCAATTTCAAAAGAGATATCTACAACCAGGGATACTTTCTACAGGCCAACTATGATTATAAAAATAGGGTACTTTTAACCGGCGGGTTTCGTAAGGACATCAACTCTCAATTTAAAGACCCCCTTACCTATAAATTTGAAGCGGCATACAAGATCCACGAAACCGGAACGAGGTTTCATGTTGCTCACGCAACAGGTTTTAGGGCACCCTCTTTCAACCAACTATTTTTCCCCAATTTTGGTAATCCCAACCTTAAACCCGAAGAGAGTAAAAGTTCTGAAGCGGGAATACGTCAAAATTTCATGGATGACCGACTGACACTATCCACGACCTATTTCTATGTCGAGTATAAGGATTTTATTGATAATACCGCAGCTACCAATATCTCAACGGCAAAAGACCAAGGCATAGAGTCGCAATTAAAATTAAAACTTCCTTACAATGCGGCAATATTGATAAATCATACATGGCAAAATGCAGTGAACGGAAATGGTGCTGAACTGTCCAGAAGAGCAAAGCATAATTTTTCTGTTAATCTCAGCCAAAAGTACAGCAATGGATTTTCCGGCCTCATAGGAATTCGAGGACGAAACAGGATACGCACGAATTCTTCTGGCTCAGAAGTCGCTCAAGGTTTCGTTACACTTCGAACGGCCTTGAGCCTTCAATACAACAAAAGCTTGCGTTTTAACCTTAGAGCGGAAAATATTCTCGATAAGAAGTATGAAGAGGTTTTTGGTTTTAGTACCCAGGGCGCATCTGCTTTTCTGGGAGCAACATATAGTTTTAACTGACACAACCAGACATCATGAAAACAAAAAACGGACTGGTCATAGCTGGAACCCATAGTTCGGTAGGCAAGTCGTCCATTTCATCAGGGCTGATGCACCTACTTATGCAAAAGGGGTATTCAATCAAACCTTTCAAGGTGGGCCCGGATTATATTGATCCGGGCCACCATGCAAGGGCTTGTGGCCAACCAAGCTATAACCTAGATACAGTCATGTGTACCCCAAAATACGTTAAGAATTTGTTCAATGACATCATGACTAAAGATGACATTGCAATCATTGAAGGAGTGATGGGCCTGCACGATGGCGCTTCAGCAACCTCTGATAAAGGCTCCACTGCGGAGGTCGCCAAGCTACTTGGCTTGCCCGTCGTTCTCGTCATTGACGGACAGGCCATGGCCCGGTCTTCAGCAGCCCTGGTCTTAGGGTACATGGATCTGGATCCAAAAGTGAATCTGGTCGGTGTCATTGCCAACAACATTAATAGTGCCTATCATGCTGAAATCATAAAAGATGCTATTGAGCAGTACACTCCGGCAAAACTTCTTGGCTGCCTGCCAACAGCTCCCAAAATAAGCATCCCCAGTCGTTATTTGGGCTTGCATCAGAGTATAGAACAAAAGCAAAACATTTATCAGGAGTGGGCAAAGCATATTGAAACCCACATAGACCTGAAAAGCCTTGTTAAAATATTTAAACTAAAAAAGTCCTACAGCAATTGCAAACAGGCACCTCAACGCTGGAAAACTAATGCCAAGCCACGTTCATTCAATATTGCCATTGCAAGGGATGAGGCCTTTCAGTTTATCTATCAGGATACTTTAGACTTTTTAGACCACCAGGGTTTCAACATATCTTTTTTCTCGCCCGTCCATGACTCCCGATTACCAAAAGATATGGACGGCTATTATTTTCCCGGTGGGTACCCAGAACTGCATGCTGAATCCTTAAGCAGAAATATTTCAATAAGAAAAGACATCAAAAAAGCCGGGTCTTCTGGGAAAATGATTATTGGCGAATGCGGTGGGCTCATGTATTTAGGAAAACATATAACCAACGAAACAGGAAAGAAATTGCCGATGGTTGGCTTATTCGACTACTCCACTTCCCTTAAATCTAGAAAATTGACTTTAGGCTACCGAAAACTGAAACCAGCCAAAGCCTCAAACAAGAACAAAATTTCAATCCTAAACGGGCATGAGTTTCACTACTCAACTTTCACAGTCAATAATGAAAGGCCAAAATGGATAAACAGCCAACGCAAAAAAGAAATGCCTTTGAGCGATGGGTTCACTAAATATAACTGCCATTCTTTTTATACGCATATCTACTGGGCATCCAATAAAAACTGGCTCAATTATTTAATGGGATAATAGCTATGAGAAAACCTTCAGGAGCGGACCCCAAAAAGCGCAAGGGACTGATCATTGTCAATACGGGAGATGGTAAGGGAAAATCTACAGCCGCTTTCGGTTTGGCCCTACGTGCAGCGGGAAATAAAATGAATGTGTTCATCATGCAATTCATGAAAGGCCAATGGAAGGCAGGAGAGAGAAAAGCTTTTGAGAAACTAACTCCTTACGTAGAGTTTGAAGCTATGGGCGATGGTTTTACCTGGGACACAAACAATATCGAACAGGACAAGGCCACCGCCCGTAAGGCCTATGAAGTTGCCAAAGAAAAACTGCTGAGCAACAAGTATCAAATGGTTATTTTTGAGGAGATTAATTACGTCCTGCATTACCAATTTTTGCCTGAGGACGAGTTTCTCGAGTTACTCAAAAACAAACCGGAAAAAGTTCATGTTGTCTGCACAGGGAGAAATGCTTCCGACAAGCTTATAGAAATAGCTGACCTGGTTACGGAGATGAAAATGATCAAACATCCATTTGAAGAACAGGGAATTCCTGCTCAAAAGGGTATTGAGTTTTAATCTATTAAATGAAAGTGAAACTTGAAATTTTTATCCGCCATAGGTTTTTTAACAATCCTTCCAGTGCCGGCCCGAGCAATCAGCGGCGATGGAAGACAGGTTCTATATTTCCCTTTGGTAGGACTTTTCATCGGTTGCCTGCTATATGGCGTAGACTATCTACTGAGTTTGGCCCCCTACCCGGAAATCCGGGTAGTAGGAGACGTGCTATTTTTAACCGTTATATCCGGTGCCTTGCATTTAGATGGATTAGCCGACACTGCGGACGGTATTTTCTCCCACCGTCCTCGGGAGCAAATTCTGGAAATCATGAAGGATTCACGCATCGGAGTGATGGGAGTTCTGGCACTCGTTTTTTGCGTGCTTTTAAAACTGGCAGGACTGGCTGGGATAATTCATTCGGGGTCATTAATCTGGCTGATTCTGGCACCGGCCATGGGTCGGACGGCTCAAGTCGTGGGTCTGGTTTTTATCAGCCACGTTACATCCGAAAAGACTCTGGCGGAACAATTTTATCAGCAGGGAAAGTATTCTCTTCTGCTTTTTTGCCCCCTCCCCTTCGCCGTCATTTTTTATATGGACTGGGTATTAGCATTGGCAATACTGACACTATTCGCTTTTCTGCTAGTCGCCTTGCTGTTATTTTTTAAAAATAAAATTGGTGGCATCACAGGAGATACTCTTGGTGCCACAACAGAAATTATTGAAACCGTATTTTTATTAATCGGTGGAATGAGCACTTCGATACTTTAAGAAGACCATTACCTAAACAGGGAACCAGGTGATCTTATGTCAGGAAAAACTATTTTAGTCACGGGCGGAAGCCGGAGTGGTAAAAGCCGTTATGCTCTCCAGTTATCTAAAAGCACTAATAATCCAAAAATATTTATAGCCACCGCAGAGCCCCTCGATGATGAGATGACTGAAAGAATCAAAAACCATCAGAATGAGCGCGGCAAGGAATGGACCACTATTGAGGAACCTCTTGACCCTGCAAAGATGCTTAGGGCAAAAGGAAACCAGCCCTGTTTTATTGTTCTGGACTGCATTACTTTATGGCTGAGCAATATGGTAATGAAAAACATGGAACAGAAGATAATTCTTGAGCGAGTCCATGAGTTTGTCAGGCAATGCAAAACCTGCATTGGCGATATCATTGTAATCACGAATGAGTTGGGCTCTGGAATCGTCCCTCTGGAACCATCCTCAAGATCCTTTCGAGATATCGCGGGGCAAACCAATCAAATCCTAGCGTCCCAGTTCGATGAAGTCGTCAACATGGTATCTGGGATTCCTGTAATCATTAAGGCTTCATCCAAAAATCATGATGCGGAACAAACCGAAGATAAAAATCAAAAGCATGAATTTTCCCCGGAAAAAAAGCAGGGTCTCTACGAGGCAATATATAAACGTCGCGATATGCGCCACTTTATCTCAAAACCCATTGACCCCGAAAAATTGGGCCGGGTTTTGGATGCGGCCCACCACGCAGGTTCAGTAGGATACA
>JACKQG010002883.1_pt1 | contig 21810 bp, 20 predicted proteins | sample 8237621 | NCBI WGS metagenome assembly JACKQG01 (sample SAMN15677084, study PRJNA649215) | marine metagenome | biome: marine; feature: Black Sea; material: saline water; isolation source: suspended particulate matter (SPM) from the Black Sea western gyre | collected 2013-06-09/2013-06-10 | depth... | reverse complement strand
TTTTAAACTTAATCCAATTTTCGTTCTTGAAGAGCACTTTGTTGCTCCATATAATCTATCGGAAGAACTCATCTGCCCGCCTTCCCTCCCTCCCTGATTAAATCGGGGATTATCGGGGACTGCCGGGTGAAGGTGTGGTTAGACTGGTTAAACTCCATTTCAAACAAAGAAATTTAGAATTTTTCATAGTCTATCATAATCTTCAGGAGGCACATCTGGAACTTGGGATAGAACAAGAGAAAATCCTTTTCCTGTTGCTCGTTTCGCTCTTTCTTCTAAATAAGGATCAGGAATGATACGAAAGAGTTTTTGGGCCAACAATGCGGCAATTATTTCGTCTATTGTAATATTCTGCATTTTAGATACTTCACATACCTTTTGATGTAGCTCATCAGGTAATTTTATTTTCAATTCAGTCATGGAATTTCTCCAATATTTTGTAAAATTTTGTTGGAGTTATTACATCAACCCCAAACATTTTTGCTCGTGCAAAGTTGTCGGTATTATAGGTAACAATGTAATCTACTGATGAAGAAAAAGCCAGTTCAAGGATGAAATCATCATCAGCATCTTTTAAATAAGGTCGCAATAGATAGTATATAGAATATCTATTTGCTATAGATACAATATCATCAATGAATTTATCAATTATTGATATATCTTTACCTTGTCGATGGATTTCTCGTTTCAACACTGCTTCATATTCGAGTATAAGAGCTGTTGATACATTAATTTGCAAACGTTCATCACCATCCATCAACAACTTTAGTAACTGAAAAGATGCCCCTTGTTTGGAACGTAATGCGGCGACTAATACATTTGTATCAATGATAATTTGGTATGTTTTCAAATTAATGTATTCTCCAACAATTCCATATTAAATTAAATATACTGTAATACATTCTATCTAAGATTTAATGATAGAGTATCAGTTTCATAAAGTTTTATTATTTTGCGTTGCTCTATAAAGTGTTCTGCTCTACAAAAGAGTTCCCAAAATAATTTCCACAGTTCGTTATTTTTATCCAATTTTGTAACTTTTAAGTATATTTCATCTTTTGCGTCATCAGGAGTTATTACCTTTTATTCTTTATACACCTGTTGAGTATTGATAAGACCCGAATTGTAATTTCTCTTGCTCTTCTTTGGAGATGTACTTAGTTTTAGTTCCGATACAATCGGGATAAAGCCTTTGAATTTTTTTTGATAGCACCTATTTTTCCAAATATTATTATACCTTTTCTTTGTTAATTATTTATAAAGGCTTTGTTAATTTTTGGTTAAGTTTACTTTTGGTTTTCATTATAATTTAGAATAAAGTTTAAGCAAATTACTTTTTACTTCCAGAATTATTTATCACAAAAAATATTTAAAAAATTGTTTGTCAAATTTTTTATGAAAAATATTTTTATAATTGAACGATTCATATGAACATATATGTCAACAAGCTGACACCCAAGTTCACCCTGTTAAATAAAATCTTCGATTTTCCTGAAGGGATTTAACAGGGTAAAATATAAAAAAAAGATTTAACCCCTGTGAAATAGGAAGAAATTTCACAGGGCAGGAGGGACAGGCAAAGGAGCATGAATCCGCTAAATGGCGGAAGAGTTATGTATTTTATTATATTATTATTTTTTTCTTTGCGTCTTTGTATTCTTTGCGCACTTTGCGGTTAGAAGCGATTTACAGATGAAACATTCATGTCCCGAAAGAAATCGGGACACCCCATTAAATAGGAAAAGATTTAATCCCAGTGAAATAATTAAAAAGATTTCACGGGACAGGCAGGGCAGGCAAAGGAGAATAAAAATAACACACCCCTAAATTCTCCTTTGGAGAATTCTTCCCCTCTTATTAGAGGGGAATACCAAAAAATCCCCTCTTGAGAGGGGTGGCATTCCGATAAAATCGGAATGACGGGGTGTGTAATCTGTAGACTATTTTTAAGGGAAATAAAAAAAAGTCCCAATCAAACAGATTGGGACTTTAATTCTAATTTGCTTCTTTTAACTTTATCTTAGAAGGAGCATTCTTTTGGTTTCAGTAAAGTTGTCAGTTTTCAATTTATAGAAGTATATTCCATTTGGTATATCACCTGGGGTCCAATCAGCTTTTCCATTTTCACCTGTAACTGTATCAATTTTTTGTCCAAGTATATTATAGATATGAATTTCAACATTCTTATTATTACCCTTAAGATTGTATTTGAAAGTAGTAGATGATTTTATAGGATTTGGATAATTCTGTAAGAGATAATTATCAGATTGTGGGATATCATCATCAACGCCAACGATTGCGGTATCAACAACAGCACGCATCATTATGTTTTGCGGAATTCCAGCATTATGATCAAACCATGTTCCACCAGTATATTGCCAACTTCTATTATAACAAGGACCATTCGTATCAACACCAATTAAGCTACTATTAGATGCTTCAAACCAACCAATATAAAAATCACCATCTTCAAATGTAATATCATATATCGCATCTTGTAAGGTTACAACATTCCAATCATTTGCTACTAATGCACTGGTAGGTACTATAAGTAAAGGGTCAACAAGCTGTGTGCCCGGTTCTCCATCAGGTCCATCATCATCCCATGCCTGAACAATAACCTGTTGGTTGATAGTAGTTATGTAATATTTTATTCTTATCAGTTTTACTGGATAGGTATCAGGAGTAATACGAACAGCAAGGCAGTTGGCAGGAGCGCCAGCAGAATAACTTTCTTCAGCAGTGCCATCATCATAAGCATATTCTACTGCAGTTGCAGATTCAACAAAAACAGGAACTTCATTTGAATAACCACTTTCACCCTCGTCATAGAGAGCAGTGACTACATAATAATATGTATTTCCTGCTTCAACAGTTTCATCAGTATATAAAGTATCAGTTACATTATCAATTGGGTCATCGTACTCACCACTTGAAAGGCTACGATATACATTATAACTATTGGGAGGAGTAACCTGAGGGTATGTTGTAGTGCAGCGAATACCCCATTCTCCATCAGGTAATTGATTTGCAGCAGCAACTTCTTGCCAGGTAATCCATCCCCCAGATAAGACATAACTATGCACACTTGGGACTGTATTCTCATCCAAAGCACAGTCAATTGTTTGACTGCATTCAAAGGCAACAATAAAGTCATCTTCCACATCCCAATTTACAGTATATGTAGCTGGTGTGCCTTCTTGAGTTACTATATTCATTGTATAAGTTGGAGTGGGAGAATAAGTTGTACCTGACTTTTCATAAATACCCATAGTTGTTGGACCTGCATGAAACAAACCAAATACAGTAAATTCTAAGATAGTGCAGGCACCACCAACAGGGAATTCTTCACCTAAATAACCAGAACCTGTACTAAAATAAATTGAACTTTCAAATGAGCCATCGTCCCATTGCATTGGTCCACCCATACCTGTTGGTTGATTCCAATTCAAATCTACAAAACCTGTGGTCATATTGTATTCTGCAGTTAAATCTGTTGGTGGGTCAACATCTAAGGATGATAAAACTTCAAAATTATCTATATGAAAACCAAAAGTAGTTGGCGGGTCATCGTTTGAATGTAAACCTACTCTAAATTGTATAGAATCAGCTAAACCATCTAAAATAGACATATCATTATAACCTGGCCAACCTTGAGAAAATGGAGTCCATTCATCTACTGAGCCTGTGAATACATAGTTAGGTATATCGGGGTCATGTGTTGGATTACTTACAGATATCCAACCAGTCCATGCTTCACCATCAAAATAATGAACCTCTACATAAACAAAATCACAATCAGGAAAAGTTCCTTCATCAATACCTACCTTAACCCATGTATCCCACACGACATCAACTCCAGAGGGAAAAGGAATTACAGGACTTTCATAGAAATCTTCCATATAAGGATTATATGTTCCTGTAGCAGGGTCAAAACAACCAGCTGCATGTGTTGGTGATGGTGCTGAAGCGTCTTCAAAAATATGCCAGAGTTGTCCACCAATGATAGTATTTGAAAAACCATACCAGCCAGTTTCATCTTCACCATCATTATAATATACTCCTGCAACATCAATGTTGTCAATAAAAACACCAGTTAGAGCTGGATTATCAGTAGTACAATATGCTGGGTCTGATGCAAAAGCAAAACTAATAATAACTGTTTCTCCTTGATATGTGTTAGGAATAGTGATGTCAAAAGAACGCCAACCGTTTGAGAATCCGCCCCAGCCGGGTATTCCAGGACCTTCACCAAATTCAAATCCAAAACTATACATACTACTACAATTATAAGCTGGGGTACAGTTTTCTAGAATTTCTGCATCATTATAGCTTTCACCTGGTAATCTAATTCTAACATTGAATCCATCCCAGCCATCATAGGGAGGAGGTTCTCCACCAGGCTCTTCAATAGCTCTATACTGTTTGAACGAAAGAATGAATGGTCCTGTACCTGGCAATTCAATTTCTGGTGTATCTAACACCTGATACCAGTGGTCAAGATAACCACCATTCGGTCCAACTTCAGGGTCACCCATCCACCAGGATCTACCAGTTCCTCCATACGCATTGTAAGTATCAGTATGCCAAAATGTTCCGGGGTCTGTAGCATCATAAAAAGTCCAATCAGGAGCTCCTGACTCAAAATCCTCAAAGTATATTGTGGTTAAGTCACGATTACTTGTTGAGGGTTGAGGTTGAATGGGAGTATCAGTTCCAGAAATAATCCGAACAGGTCTTGCTTGAATTTCTTTAGGAATGATGGTCTCTGTATCTGCATATAGAAATCCAGACACAAAGAGTATTACAGCGATAACTGTAATTGTTTTCATTTCTTCTCCTTTCTAATCTGCTTGATTGTTATTTTTTAAAGCAGATTAATATCTTATTTAAGATTTAGTATTAAATTTTTTCTTTTCTTTTATGATGTCAAGTTTTTTTTTAATTTCCAGAAAATTTCATAAAGATAAAATTATATTTTTATCTGATTATTGTAATAAGTAACAGGTTTTACTGTAATTAGTCATTTATTATCCATTCAGTCATTAGTATAAAGTTTCCAAAATAACATATCAATAAAACTGTCATTCTGAGCGTAAGCGAAGAATCTCTAAACAACAATTAATATTTAAGATTCTTCACTTCGTTCCACTTCGTTCAGAATGACACGTAATTTTGGAAACACTATAGTAGTTATTTCAAATTTTTTAAGAATAGAGTTTCTGAAACATTTTACAGACATCCTATTCTTCTATTTGATTGAAGCACTGATACAGATTTTTTATCAATTTGGTTGGAGTTACAAAAATTTCGCCAATTTCTTCTGCAAGAATATCTGCAGTTTTGCCATGAATATAAGCACCAACTAGAGCAGCATCATAAGGTGAAAAGTCCTGACCCAGTAGTGCCAGAATAATGCCAGTTAATATATCGCCACTTCCGCCAGTGCTTAATCCGGGATTTCCAGTTATATTAAAAGTAATTCTTTCCCCATCAGTAATAATTGAAGTGCTTCCTTTGAGCAAGAGCACTAACTTGTATTTTTGGGCAAATTCTACAGCAAATTTCAGTTCATCCTTTTGAATCTCATTAACAGGAATTCCTGTTAGACGAGAGAATTCCATGATGTGTGGAGTAAAAATATAGGATTTGCTTTTGAGTTTCATCAGCACTTCTGAATGATGTTCAAAAGAATTTATAGCATCAGCATCAATAATAGTGGGTTTATTATTTGATATTAGAAATTCTCTTACAAATTTGGCAGTTTCTTCATTTCTGGAAATTCCGGGACCGATTGCAATTGCATCACATTTGTTTGCAAAGGCAAGTATTTCATCTTTTGCATTGATAGAAATAGTTTTATCTTTTGTTTCGTTAACCTCTTTTGTCATAACTTCTATAAGAGAAGTTTCGAAAATCTGCGACAAACTTTTGGGATGAAGAACAGTTATCAAGCCAGAACCCATTTCCAAAGTTGCATTTGCTGCCATAATACCAGCGCCAGTCAGCCCGGGTGAACCAGCAATCAAAGCCACTTTGCCAAAGTCGCCTTTATGTGAGTTCATTTCTCGTGAAGGAAAAAATTCCGTGATATCAGTCAAAACTTCTGCTTTGGGAAAATTGTCAGCATACACCTGTGCAGGGATGCCTATATCAACTGTAAAAATTTCTCCACATAATTCTCTGCCCGGGAAAAGAAGATGTCCATATTTCAGGTCTGCCATTGTAATTGTATAATCTGCTTTTATTGCAACATTTCCAACTTTTCCAGTTTGTGCATTTACTCCTGATGGAATATCAATTGCAATCATCAGATTAGCATAATTGTTGATTGTATCTATAACATCTTTACGAAAACCTTTAATAGAACCTTTTAGTCCGATTCCAAAGATTGCATCAACTACCACATCAAAGAAAAATAATTGATTTACTAATTTTTTTACATCTTTTTCATTTTGTATAAATTCAATTTCACAATTTAACTTTTTCAATATAGCGTAGTTTTTCTTTGCAAGTGATGAGAATTGTTTTTCTTCACCAATAATAAAGCAGCATACATCATACCCATGATTAAACAGCCATCTTGCAATCACCATTCCGTCCCCACCATTATTGCCTGTTCCACAGAATATTGCGACTGAATCATCTTCATCAAGGATTTCCATCTCCATAATTTCTGCGGATTTTTTCCCGGCATTTTCCATAAGAATAATATCTTCAATCCCAAATTTTTGCTCTGTTATTTGGTCAAATTTTTTCATCTCTTCTGGGCTTAATACGAACATATTAACCTCATTTATTTAATTATTTTTGGGGAGAACAATCTCAAAAATTGTTCCAGAATTATTACTTTTCAGAAGATAAATTTTTCCATTATGAAACTCTTCAATAATTCTCTTAGCCAAACTAAGTCCAATTCCCCAGCCACGATTTTTTGTGGTAACTCCAGTATTGAATATCACTTTTTGCAGTTTTTTTGGAATTCCAATTCCTTCATCTTTGACCTGAATAAAAACCTTTTCTCCTTTTTCGTAAGTAATGACAGATATATTTCCTGACTTATTTTTCATTGCGTCAATAGAATTTTTAATCAGATTTTCAAGAGCCCATTGTAATAAGTCAGGGTCAAAATAAAAAAGTTTATGTGAGGTCCTTTTAATATAACTCAATGTTATCATGTGCTTATCTTTTGGAATTCGTGGAGTAAAGTAATCAATTATTTCTGTGATAGTTTTATCCAGGTCTGATTTTTTTAATTGAGTAGTAGAACCAACTTTACCAAACCGAGAGGCAGTATTTTGCAAATGCTGGACATCCAATTTTATCTGGTCAAGAATTTGAGATTGCTTTTCAGGTGAAGAATTTTTATAATTCTTTGAATTTAGCACCTCAATCCATCCTAAAAGCGAGGTAATCGGTGTGCCAAATTGATGTGCAGTTTCCTTTGCCAACGCAATCCAGAGCGATTCCTTCTCCCTTTTCTTCATAAGAACGATTTCAAGTGTGCCAATAGCAATGAATAAAATTAATACTAAAAATTCAAAGTAGGGAAGGAATTTCAATTTTTTCATTGTTGCAGATTCGCTGTAATATATTTTGCAAATAAGTTCCTCGGTTTTGGGATTTTTTAAGGTAATTGAAGTTTCACTTTTTATCATCTCATTAAAAATTATGCCTAATTTATTTTTCTCATTTTGAGAAAGCTTTTCAAAAGGTTTCTGAGTAATATTGATATTTTTCCAATATTTTGGAATATTTTTTTCTGTTGATATAATCATTGGATAATTTATTTTTTGAGGAAATTCATTTAAAAAATAATTCATAAGGAAACTTTCAAAATTCTCTTTTGTGGTTCCTTCTAACAATTCAGCGTATATTTTTGGCAATATTTCCAATTCTTTTCTAACTTTGAAAAGCAAGGTATTTGTGTACAGGACAAAAAACAGGATGATTACGGCGCTTCCTATAATGAAGTATAATTTAAGAAAATTAGAGTTTTGGATGTTATTTTTCATCTGGAATTTCTTTTGCCTTTTGCCAGAGTTCTTCCATTTGTTCAAGATTGCTGGTAAAGATTTTTTCCTTCAAATTCTGCTCAATGTAACTAAATCGTTTTATAAACTTTTCTATTGAATTGTTCAGAGCATATTCTGAGTCAATATCCAGTTTTCGTGCGATATTAACAAGAACAAAGAAGATGTCACCCATTTCATCAGACATTTTTTTATGGTTTTGCGATTTGTATTCCTCTTCAAATTCTGCTAATTCTTCTTTTAGTTTTGCAAAAATTTCATTAACATCTTCCCAATCAAAGCCCACGGTTGCTGCCTTGCTCTGAATTCTTTTTGCTTTAATCAAAGATGGTAGAGATTTTGGTAAACCTTCCAGAATAGATTTTCTGTGATTTTTCTCTTTCTTTTTGATTTTTTCCCAGTTGTGTTCAACCTCTTTTGCATCCTTTACTTTTGTATTTCCAAAAATGTGAGGATGGCGGGTAATCATTTTTTTATTTACTTTTTTCAATACATCTTGAATGGTAAATTTTCCCTCTTGTTCAGCGATTTTTGCTTGAAATATTATATGAAGCAGGAGGTCGCCAAGTTCTTCTTTTAGTGCTTTGAAATCTTTATGAGTGATAGCATCAGAAATTTCATAAACTTCTTCAATCATATGTGGACGAAGAGATTCTGGCGTTTGCTCAATATCCCAGGGGCATCCTTTTTCAGGTTCACGAAGTTTGGTCATTATTTCCAGTAATTTATCAAATTCTTTCATTGAAAACCCTTATAACACGAACATCCTCGCTTGTGTTAAATGAAGTCGCAATTGCGTTACAAAACTACTTTTCTAAGTATGAGTGATAAGTTGATGGAAAACTTTCCCAAGAGATGCGGAAATGCAAATTCTTATTTGGTGAATAATCAAGTTGAAAATTAGGCAGGATTTTAGTATTGTCGCTTTCAGAACCAAAACCACCGTATTTTACTGCATTCAGGTCCAGTTGCAGGTTTATTTTTGAAGAGAGTTTATATTGGAATCTATTGCAGAAATTTGCAAGATAGGACGATTTTTTAGTTTGGGAGTTATAGATTGTAGAGAAGGAAAACGATTGAGAGGTGTTCAGATTTTTAAAATGGAATTGTGAAGGAAATGAAAAAATGTTATTCAGATTCTCATTTGGAATGCTTAAATTTTGTGCAGATAGAGATATAACACAAAATGTAAGAAATATGATTAGAAATAACCTTTTCATAATTATCCTTTTGTATGATTGAGTTCACTATAAAAAGTCCTTAACCGCGAATGAACGCGAATAAACGCCAATTTTGAATGTGATATTACAAAAATTGCGGACTACCTAATCCACTAGCTATAGGCAAATTAGTGTCATAGAAGGCCACATTTTTAACCGTTGGAAAATGGAATAAAAACTGAATTTTAACACCTTCATGGGCTTTTATAGCGGACTCATGATTTAATTTTTTAATATGTCAGAGTATCTTTCTTTCATCATTTAAATAATTCTAATTCTTTTTTCTTATTTTTAAAACCCATTCTATTCAAGATAAACTCTTTCACCTTCTTTGCTATTTCAACTGCTTCTTTTGCATCATCTAAACTTGGCTCAAACCATTCATCTGGATAACGAATCTCAATTGCATAATCAGTAAGTTTATCTGTCTCTTCTTTTAATATAGAGATTTCTCTATCTTTTTTCTCGCATTTTGTAATCAATTCACCAATTTCATGAGTTTTTGTAAAAGGAATGTCAAGAAAGAGCAAATACGCTTTTAGATACTTTTCAACAGCCTGTTGACAATGGAAACAAACAGTTTCAGTCACAACATCCGAAAATGATAGCTCATGTACCGCACTTCGTAAATCTTTCTCTGCCTTGTCAATCCATTTATTTATTAGATCTTTTTTTGTTTTCATATAAAATTTTTCCTTTCTTTACTACATTCGTAATAAATGCCTCTTCCACTTTTTTCCAATCATCAATCTCTTTTTGGGTATAAACAATAATATCTTTCGGAATATCAGTGATTCCCCATAGATATTTTCTAATTTCTCTTGCCCTTTTGTATCTTGGTATATTAATATCTTTTATAATAAGTAGGTCTAAATCACTATCTGCAGTGGGATTACCGTATGCATAAGAACCAAATAGAATGATTTTTTCTGGCTTATAATTTTCTATTATTTTCTTAATAATTTCTTCTATCTGCTTTTGTGTAATCATTTATTCACCTCACACGACCGATTGAAGATAAGGAAGATGATGCCAAAAGCATCGGTCCTCATACTGTTTGATTGAATTGTCATCTTTGTCCTAATTTGCTATCATTATGGAGTTAGCCTATTTATCATTCTTGGAAAGGGTATTGCTTCTCGTATATGTTTAACTCCAGACATCCACCCAATCAATCTTTCCAAGCCAACACCAAATCCGCTGTGAGGAACTGAACCGTATTTTCTCAAATCAAGATACCATTGATATTCTTTAATTGTCATATTTTCTTCTGCCATTCTTGACTTCAAAACATCATAATCATCTTCTCTTTCTGAGCCCCCAATTATTTCGCCAAATTTTTCTGGAGCAATTAAATCTGCACACAAAGACAAATCCGGATTTTCTCTATCAAGTTTCATATAAAATGCTTTGATTTCCTTAGGCCATTTTTCCACAAAAAATGGCACATCAGAATCGTCGGTAAGCATTTCCTCTTCCTGTGCTCCCATATCATCTCCATATTTTATCTTTGAACCTTTCGCTTGAAGAATCTCTATCATTTCTTTATAAGTTATTATTTTGAATGGCGCATCTGCTTTTTTGAGTTGAGCAATATCCCTTTCAAGAATTTCCAATTCGTTCATATTTTTTTCAAGAACATAACGAATAACAAAGCGAATCAAATCTTCCTGAATTTTCATATTTTTTTTGTGTTCTACAAAAGCCATCTCGGCATCCATCATCCAGAATTCTGTGAGGTGCTTACGGGTTTTGGATTTTTCCGCTCGGAAAGTTGGACCGAAATCATAAACTTTTCCCAAACTCATAATTCCAGTTTCAAGATAGAGTTGCCCTGATTGCGAAAGAAATGCCGAACCTTCGTCAAAATAGGGGACTTCAAAAAGCGTGGTCGTTCCTTCGCAAGCATTTGGAGTAAGAATAGGGGAGTCAAACCTGTAAAAACCGTTTTGGTTTAGATATTCGCAAATTGCATAATAAACCGTATGGCGAATTTTCAAAAGAGAATTTTGCCTTCTTGAACGTAGCCAGAGATGACGGTTATCCAGCAAGAATGTGACGCCATGTTCCTTTTTTTGAATTGGAAATTCATCAGCAATCTGGAGTATTTCAATATCTGTAATATCAAGTTCATAGCCAGAAGGTGCTCTTTTATCTGGACGGACAGTTCCAGAAATTTTCACAGAAGATTCCATTGTTAGTTGCTCGCATAATTTGAATTTTTCTTCTCCAATATTTGGCAGAAAAGCCACTGCTTGAATTTCATCTGTGCCATCACGCAATATTAAGAATTGGATTTTACCGCTTGAACGTTTGTTTCTAATCCAGCCTTCAACCAGGACTTCTTTTCCATCATATTTTTCAATCTCTTTTAAATATATTTTTCTCATCTGAAAATCCTTTTTTTGCCACGAATTTACCCCGTGAAATATTTTATCTGTTTACCAACTTATCACCTTTCTTGTTAGTTATTTCACGGGGCAAGCACGAACTAATCCCATTAGATAGCAAGCATCTAACGGGACAGGCACGAACAATATTTTATTCATAAAATTAAACTATTTTAAATCCTTAATAATTTTCATGCTCCTTTGGGTCCCGAGTTTCTTTCGGGACATGTAGGTTTCATATGAAAATAACTTTCAAATAAACGATCTAACACCATTTGTAATGGTGTTTATTATTCTCAAATAAAGATTTCAAAGTTGAAATAAACAGGATTGCAAATCCTGTTGGGATCAATTGGAATCTGTGCTGTGCATTCCGTCCCTCAATTTTCATTCTCCTTTCAGGCTCGGCGCCCAGACGGGTGTGCCGAAATATCGGCATGAATATTTCATCTGAAAATCCTTTCGCCACAAAGGCACAATCCCCAATTTAATTGGGGACACAAAGAAAAATAAATAGAAAATATGATAATCAATAATTGGGATACGATTTTCATGCTCCTTTGGGTTAATGACGCGATTTACATTCTTAATCTAAACAGGATTTATAATCATATTTCGTTTCTTTCAAACATCATTAAAAAATGTTGTTTGACTATTTAAGTTAAATTAAGTCAGTTTTCTTTCTGCTTTTTTGGATACTTTCCATAATCATAAATGCAACTCGCAGTGCTTCACAACCATCTTGTCCATTGACAATTGGTCTTTTATCATTTTTAATTGTGTCAATGAAACTCTCCAGTTCGGTCATAAGTGGCTCCTTTTCAATTACTTCCAGTTTCTGAGTATGATACAAGTCAGAAATATCTGGTTGCCTTTTTCCAGACATTATTTCCTGCATAATCCTGCTAATTTCAGGATTTTTCTTAACAATCCGCACATCTTTGTTTTGATAATCCAGCGAGATATACATATCTTTCTGAAAAAACCGAATTTTTCTCTCTCTTTTCAGCGAGATGCGGCTGGCTGTAATATTGGCAAGAGCACCGTTTTCAAATTCAATCTTTGCATTTGCAATATCAATGTCATTTGTCAATATTGGCACTCCAACCGCTTTTATATTCTTCACCTTACTTTTTACCAATGAAAGAATAATATCAATATCGTGAATCATCAAGTCAAGAACTACGGGTACATCACTTCCTCGTGGAGTAAAAGGTGCAATACGATTTGCTTCTATAAAAATTGGATTTATTAAAATATCTGAAAGAGCCATAATTGCTGGATTAAATCGCTCAATATGTCCAACCTGGATTTTAAGATTTTTTTTTTCTGAAAGAGATACTAATTTTTTTGCATCCTCTAATTTACTGCAAATAGGTTTTTCTACGAAAATATGTTTCCCATTTTCAAGACATTTTTTGCAATAATCAAAATGAGTCGTGGTTGGAGTGGCAATGCTTATTGCATCAACTTTCAAAAGCAATTCATCAACATTTTCAAATGAAAGGCAATTATTTTTGGCTGCAACAGATTTTGCTCTTGAATAATCAATATCATAAATTCCAATCAATTCAGCATTATTTAATTCTGAAAAAACTCTGGCGTGATGCTGACCAAGATGCCCTACGCCGATTACTCCGATTTTCATCTGTAAATACCTTGCCACAGAGACACAGAGAACACAGAGATAATTTCTATTTTTTGTTTTATTATCTGATGTTTTTGTCTCGGCATATAATTTTGATATTCCTTTGTGCCGAAATATCGGCATGAGTGTTTCATATCTTCTCCAGGAAATTTGTTATCAACTACTTTCAAAAACAGTTATTGTGTCAATAATTTTTTGTTTTAGTAAAATGATTTGTCTTTTTGCAACCGATAGAAGGCAGCATTTGCAGTCATCGCAATTGCAGAAGTTTCACCTCGCAATATATGATTTCCTAAACTGATTACTTTTGCAGAATGCTTTTTTGCGAGTTCTATTTCCTCATTTTCAAAACCACCTTCTTGACCTACAATCAAACAAACATCATTACTATTATCTGCTAATGTCTGATGCAAAAGATTATTATTCTCTTCTTCCCATGCGATTATTGGATTATATTTTTGGTTGATTTTAGAAAATAAATTAGTGAATTCAACAACGGAATTTATTTTCGGAAGATATACTGAATATATTGATGTAGACTGATTCTCATTGATGTAGACTGAATATATTGATGTAGACTGATTATTTCAGTTTAAATCAATTTTTCTCTGTTTACCCCGTTGGATATTTATCCTACGGGGTCTAACTCAATGATTATTTAGGCATTTTTTTCATTGATACAAACTGAATATGTTGATGTAGACTGATTATTTCAGTTTAAATCAATTTTTCTCTGTTTACCCCGTTGGATATTTATCCTAGTGGGGTCTAACTCAACGATTATTTAGACAAAGTATTCTTTAATTTTTTCAAAGAATGTTTTTCCTGGTTTTAGATTTCGTTTTTCGTCAAAAGGTTCTAATTTTTTGTATAACTCTCGTTCCGCTTTTGAGAGATCAGCTGGAATTACCACGGTAATTTTTATGAATAAGTTACCCTTCCTTGTGCTGTTAAGATACGGCAATCCCTGGCTTTTCAGTCGGAACACCTTTCCTGTTTGAGTTCCAGGTGGTAATTTCATTTTTATATGTTTCTGAAGTGTTGGAACTTCCAATGTGCCACCCAGAACTGCTTTTGTAATTGTAATTGGAAATTTACATATCAAATCTTGTCCATCTCTTTCAAAGATATCATGTCTTTTTTCCTTAATGAATACGAGGATATCGCCGGCTGGACCGCCTTGTTTACCTGCATTTCCCTGACCACGCAATTTTAGATATTGACCATCAGCAATGCCAGCAGGGATATTAATCTTCACGGTCTTTACACTTGTAATTCTGCCTTCACCATAGCAGGCAGCACATCTGTTTCTGATAATAGTTCCTTTTCCATTGCAGGTTGGGCAGGTTGTTATAGTGGACATCTGTCCAAAGAATGATTGTCGCACTTGTCTTACTTGACCAGCGCCTCCACATTGCGGGCAAGTAGAAATTCTTCCATCAGCAGAGCCAGTTCCTCGGCACTTCTCACATTCCGTTTTAGTGTTGACTTTTATCTTTTTTGTGACACCAGTGTTTATCTCTTCCAGAGTAAGAGAGAGCGAGATTTTCAGGTCTTCTCCGCGATTTACTGCTGCTCGTCTTCGTCGTGTGCCAAAGCCGGTAAAACTGTCTCCAAATATAGAACTGAAAAAACCATTTCCACTAAATAGATTCTCAAAAATATCTGAAAAATCTGTAGCATGAGTAAAATCAGACCATTGGAATCCGCCAGTACCAAATTGAGAATCTACGCCAGCATGTCCATACTGGTCATATAAACTTCTTTTTTTCTCATCGCCAAGCACTTCATAAGCTTCTGATGCTTCTTTGAATTTTTCTTCTGCATCTGGATCATCCTTGTTTTTGTCAGGATGATATTTCATTGCCAGTTTTCTGTATGCGCGTTTGATTTCACTCGTATTTGCATTTCTATCTAGTCCGAGAATTTCGTAATAATCTCTCTTTGCCATATTTTTTTATCTTTGCCACGAATTTACCCCGTTAGATAGCACACCATTAGATAGAAAGTAACTTACTATAAAAGAATATCTAACGGGGCAGGCACGAACTTGCACGAACAATTAAATTTACTTTATTATATTTTTAACTTAAAAAATCATATTATATCATATTCCAGAGTTCAAATCAAATGCCAAATAAAAGTCTAAATGACAAATGTTAAAAGCGGTTCTAAACTAAAGACTGTAATCTAATACCCATATATTATCTTTTAAGTAAGAATATATTAATTCCTGTTTATGTGAGTTTGTGTCAGTTCGTGGCTTGTTTTTTATTTATCATCCACTACTTCAAAGTCAGCATCAACAGCTTTACCGTTTCCTTGTTTTGGTTTTTCTTTTGAAGGTTCTTCTTTAGTTGATTCTTTTGATTGCTGGGCTTGTTCTTGTGCTTGCTGAGACTGTTGGGCTTGTTGCTGTTTGATAGCTTCTTGATAGACGATTTCACCTAATTTCTGTGCTTTTTCTTCAAATTCTGACTTTGCCTTTTTCAGATTATCAATATTTTCTATATCTAATTTTTCTTTTGCTTCTTTGATGGCTTTCTCAATTTCTTCTTTATCCTTTTCTGATAATTTGTCTCCATAATCTTTAAGAGATTTTTCAGTTGTGAAAATCAAGGTATCAAATTCATTTCTCATCTGAACACGCTCTTTCAATTTCTTATCTTCTTCAGAATGTGCTTCAGCTTCTTTAACCATTTTATCAATTTCATTTTCATCTAAAGCACCGCTTTTATCAATTTTAATTTGTTGTTTTTTACCAGTTCCTTTATCAATCGCAGACACATTAAGAATACCATTTGCATCCATATCAAAACTAACTTCTATTTGAGGCATCCCGCGAGGAGCAGGTGGAATTCCAACCAAATCAAATCTTCCGAGAGTTCGGTTGTGAGCCGCCATCTCACGTTCGCCCTGTAAAACATTGATTGAGACAGCAGTCTGATTATCAGCAGCCGTAGAGAATATCTGGCTCTTCTTTACAGGAATGGTTGTATTTCTTTCAATCAATTTTGTCATTACTCCACCCAGAGTTTCAATTCCAAGCGATAGGGGAGTAACATCAAGCAGTAGAATATCCTTAAGATTCTCATCACCAGAAAGAATTCCACCCTGGATTGCAGCTCCAACTGCAACCACTTCGTCAGGATTTACACTCCTATTGGGTTCTTTTTTGAAGAATTTTTTAACCGCATCGTAAACAGCAGGAACACGGGTTGAACCACCAACAAGGATAATTTCATCAATATCATCAACAGAAATTTTTGAGTCTTTTATAGCAAGTTTGCAGGGGTCAATACTATCCTGAACCAAATCATCTATCATTCTGTTGAACTGTGAGCGGGTTAAATTTATGGACAGATGTTTTGGTCCGCTACTATCTGCTGTGATATAGGGAAGATTAATGTTAGTGGATTGAGTTCCGCTTAGTTCAATTTTTGCTTTCTCTGCTGATTCACGAATTCTTTGCATTGCCATTGGGTCCTTTGTAAGGTCAACGCCATCACTCTTTTTGAATTCTTCAACTATCCAATCTAATATTCTCTTATCAAAGTCATCTCCACCTAAATGAGTATTCCCATTTGTTGATAATACTTCTACGACCCCTTCTCCAATTTCTAAAATAGAAATGTCAAATGTGCCGCCGCCAAAGTCATATACAGCGATTTTTTCTTCTTTTTTTCTGTCAAGACCATAAGCCAGGGCTGCAGCAGTTGGCTCGTTGATTATTCTTTCAACTTTTAATCCAGCGATTTTGCCTGCATCTTTTGTCGCCTGTCTTTGCGCATCATTAAAGTATGCAGGGACTGTAATAACAGCGCTTTCAATTTTTGTTCCAAGATATTCCTCAGCAGTTTCTTTCATCTTTTTGAGTATAAAAGAGGAGATTTGTTGAGGAGTGAAATCTTTCTTTTCATTTGGAATGTGAATTATTACTTCACCTTTTGAATCAGATTTAATATCAAATGAGACCTCTGATTCTTCTTGTTTTACTTCATTTGTCTTTCTGCCCATAAATCTTTTGGTTGAATAGACAGTGTTTTTTGGATTTGTGATAAGCTGGTGTTTAGCTAATTGTCCAACTAATCTTTCTCCATCTTTGGTAAACCCAACGATTGATGGAGTTGTTCTTCCACCTTCAGAATTTGGGATTACAGTTGGTTTGCCTCCCTCCATTACAGAGACACAACTGTTTGTTGTTCCCAAATCTATTCCGATTATTTTAGCCATTTTTGTTCTCCTTTATAGTTTTTTTTACCACGAAGACACCCCGTAAAGCTTCGCAACGGGGCAGGCAAAGGCACAAAGATTATAGAATAATTCTTTTTATGCCATCTTTAATTGATATACTTAAAATTCATATTATTTCTTTGTGTCTTTGTGTCTTTGTGGCTGTTTGCTTTTCTTTTTACCTTTTGAAACAGCCACTCTTGCATGACGAATGATTTTATTATTTAATATGTAGCCATTTCTAATATTATCAAAAATTATGTTTTCATCATATTTTTTATGTTCAATGCAAATAACAGCTTCGTGGAAATTTGGATCAAACTTTTTGCCAATTGTTTCAATTTTTTTCAGACCTTGCTTTTCAAGAATCTGGTTCATCTGATTATGGATTATCTCAATCCCTTTCTGAAGATTTGCTGGTGATTTTTCTTTTTTAACAGATTTCAGAGCGAGTTCTAAATGCTCAAAAACCTCAACAATCTCCAGAAGAAGTGTCTGATTTGCGTTTTTTATCCATTCTACTTTTTCCTTTGCATTTCGCTTTCTGAAATTTTCAAATTCAGCAACTGCCCTTAGCCATTTATCTTTATAAAATTCAACTTCTTCCTTTAGTTTTGCATTTTGTTGAGAAAGAGTGGGAGTTTTTCGTTTCTTTTTTGCAGTTTTTGTTTTAATGTCCTTTTCCATTTCAGACATATCGTTTCTCCTTATTGAAATATGGCATTACAGTTCCTTTTGTGGTCATTTCAGTTATCATTCGGGATGCGAAACAAACCATTGGAATATTTTCGCGATAATTCATCCTTTTTGTTCCAAGAATGCCGATGAAACCTGATAAATCCATAACTTGATATTTTCCAAAGATTAATACTAAGTCAGAAAAATCATGACTTTTTATTTCGTCTCCCATTAATATTGTATAATCGTTTTGCTCATATTTCTTAAAGATGTTTATAAAATCAGTTTGATTATTTATTATTCTTATGAGTTGAAGGATTTTCTCTTGAGATTTGAATTCAGGCTGACTTAAAAACCCCAAATTACCATCAAATCGAATAATATAACGACTGACTTTATTTATGACATTTTTGATTTCTGATAATATTTCAATAAGAATAGTTTCCCTTTGAGAATATGTTGAATCAAATTCTTTATTGAATTGAGTTTGAATCTGATATATTGGCAAGCCATAGAATCTGTTATTAAAATATCTAACCATAGCAGAAATTTGAGCATCAGAGAGGTTATATGAATTAGGTATCACTATGGTTTTTTCAAGACCTACTTCAAGGCTTATCACTACAAGTAGCTTATTACCTTCAATTTTAAAAATGTTTAGTTTTTTGAGAATTCCTGACGAAAAATCAGGTTCAGCGATAATGCTTAACTGTCCAGAAACATTTGCTAAAAATTTCAGAATAGCCGTAAGCATTAGATCAATGCTTTGATAGTTTTGCGCAAGAAGTGCCTGCATCATTTTGATTTTTTGTTCAGGGATATTTTTCTCAAAATCAATAATGTCATTTATATAAAATTTATATCCTTTTTCAGTTGGAATCCTGCCTGCAGATGTATGAAGTTGTTCAATAAATCCATTATCGGTTAGTATTGCCATCTCATTGCGAATTGTTGCAGGACTGATATTAAAACCATAACCTTCTGAGAGAATCTTTGAACCAACAGCTTGAGTAGTTTTAAGATACTCAAGGATTATGGCTTTGAGAATTTCTTTCTGTCTTTTTAATAATTCATTCTTTACAGAAATATCAGTTTGAACTGAAAAATCATTATTTAACATATTTATCCTGTTTTTGGCACTCTTTATTTATGAGTGCTAAATTTTACTATAATTTAAGTTGCATTTTTTATTTGTCAAAATTTTTTGAGATATTTATCAAAATAATTGACATAAACCTTACAATATGGTTTTTATTAATGAGATCTGCAAAATAGGTCTATTCATGTAAATTTAACCTATGTTTGTCATTCTGAGTGAAACGAAGAATCTCATAATTGCTAATATAAATGCGAGTTATAGATTCTTCACTGCGTTCAGAATGACACCTTTGGGTATTGTTTCTCTATTTTGCATAACTCATAATATGGTTTTTATTATTAAAAGGAGATAGAATGCCAAATCAAAAATTAGTTAGAATAATTGCTGGAAGTAAATCAGATATGGAATATGTGAAACTCTGTGAAGATATTTTGCAAGGGTTTGAAATTCCTTTTGAGACCTTTATCTCTTCCTCACATCGCAATCCGGAAAATACAAAAAAACTGGCACAGGAAGCTGAAGAACAGGGAATAAAGGTTATCATTGCATTAGCAGGAATGGCAGCTGCTTTACCTGGTTATCTTGCATCATGGACAACTATACCTGTGATTGGGGTGCCACTTCCTGGCTCAGCATTGAATGGAATAGATTCTCTTTATTCAATTGTACAAATGCCAGCAGGAATTCCTGTGGCTGGAGTAGGAATTGGAAAATCTGGTGCAAGAAATTCTGCATATCTTGCAGTTTCTATTCTAAGCTTAGATGATGAAAAGCTAAAAGATAAGTTGAGAGAATATAGAGATTCGTGGAATAAGTAAACTGGAAATTTGCGAGGATGTAAACAACCTTGCTTCACCCCGTGTGATAGTAAGTAGATTAGAATAAATTTTGCTTGTAATTTATAATGTATCTTACGGGGTAAATCGGAAAATAATGCTAAAGCATTGTGAAATTTTGCAACAGTTTGCGAGGATGTAAACAACCTCGCTTCACCCCGTATGATAGTAAGTAGATTAGAATAAGTTTTGCTTGTAATTTATAATGTATCTTACGGGGTAAATCGAAAAAACAATGCTTAAGCATTGTGAAATTTTGCAACAGTAGAATCGTAGATTCTTTATTCGATTTAGCGAGATGGTTTACCATCTCGCTAAGCTCGCATAAACCATTTTACAATGAAAGGAGTACAAATGAGTGGGAAAACATACAAATCAATTTATTATCATATTGTTTTTAAAACAAAGAAAAGGCAACCATTCCTTAATGAAAACATTAAAGAAAAAGTATATCATTATATTTGGAATAAGTGTAAGAAGCTGAAATTCTATCTTCATCGCATTGGTGGAACAATAGATCATATTCATTTATTAATATACATTCCACCAAAAATGTCGGTATCTCATGCAGTTGGTTTAATAAAAGGTTCTTCATCTTATTTTATTAATCAAGAATTAGCAGGAGATGATATTCTATATTGGCAGCATGGTTTTGGGGTTCTAACCCTTAGCAAGAATGATTTTAATAGGGTTTATGATTATGTAAAAAATCAGGAAGAGCATCATAAAACTGGTGATGTTCTTGGGGAGTATGAAAAGATCAATTTTGAGGAAGATGAAGAATGATAGTGTAAATTATTTGCGAGAATATAAATATTCTCGCTCAATCGAAAAAATAATGCTGAAGCATTATGGAGTATAATTGAAATAGCATCATTCATGATGCTTTATTCGATTTAGCGAGATGATTTACCATCTCGCATAAACATAAATTTTATTTGATTAAACGAGATGATTTACCCCGTTGGTATTATTTAACCTACGGGGTTCACCGTCTCGCAAACTTAAACAAAAAAGATGGAAAAAAATAAATTTTTTAAAAAGTTTGACAGAAAAAAGATTATTATTAAAAAAGAAATTTATGAAAAGTAAGGCATTTGATATTAGGCAAAATGAATTAATGATAAAAAGAGAGCAATATCTAAAAGAAGCTGATAAAATTGCTGATTTCCTAAAACAAAATTATAGAGTAGAAAAAGTAGTATTATTTGGTTCGGTTTTAAATCCAGATAGATTTAATAGTTATTCTGACATTGACTTACTTGTATATGGATTAAAGGCAGATTATCTTTCAGTGTATGGGGGAATTTTAGGTTTTACAAGTCTTAAATTTGACTTAATTCCTGAAGAAAAAGCAAGCCCATATATCTTGAAATCTTTAAATGAAAATAGGTTGGAATTATGAAAAAAGATTTGATTGTAAAAACTTTGATAGCTGAAATAAAGAATGAACAAAAAAAACTTGAGAAATTATATAAAGAACTAATTATCCAATGAAAATTAATTATGATGAAAAGGTTGATATACTTTATATTAAATTAAAAGAGACTGAATATTATGAAAGTGACGAAATCAAAGAAGGTATAATATTAGATTATGATAAAAATGGAAATATAATTTCTATTGAAATTCTAGATGCATCCAATTATATGCCTTTGCATGAACTCTCTACT
>JACKQG010002882.1_pt1 | contig 21812 bp, 10 predicted proteins | sample 8237621 | NCBI WGS metagenome assembly JACKQG01 (sample SAMN15677084, study PRJNA649215) | marine metagenome | biome: marine; feature: Black Sea; material: saline water; isolation source: suspended particulate matter (SPM) from the Black Sea western gyre | collected 2013-06-09/2013-06-10 | depth... | reverse complement strand
CCCTGCCGGCCCAGGTGTCGGCGTGAGTTATCCGGCCGCCGGTGATCGGGGCGGAACCGATCGCGCCAAAATCGGTCGTCTCGGCAGCCGGGCCCACGGCCAGGATGCGAGGGTTGGTCGCAAACCGCTCGCCGAACCGCGCTAGCACATGGTCCATCATCGCATACACGCCGGTCGGCCCCTTGTCCCACACCTTGTGCATGGCGACCGGCGCGACCTCGACCTCGACGTGCTCACTGCCTTGGCGATTGAGACAAAGAACGGATGGCGTTCCAGCTCGACCGACGATCGACAGCATATTGAGGCCCAGGTTGTCGAAGACCAGGGCCGCCCCACCCATCGTCGAAACGTAAAAGCCTCCCCAGCAAGGCGAGAAGCCCGTAACGATCAGACGATTCGAGCCCGGGAATATCGAAGCGGCCAGTAGCCCCACGCCGATGTTCAGCGACTGATATCTGCCCGCAAGGTGCAGCCCGAGGTCGACGGGTCCGAAGAAAGGCTGACCGACCGGGTACTTTCCTATCCGGTAGTAGCCATTCCCAACATCGACGAACAACACTCGCTGATGTGTGTCCATGTTCGCTTTCCTATTCACCAATCAGTATCTCATTTGGTATGATCCCCATTGGCTAGATTATTGTACCAGTTTCTCGGAGGCTGGAATGGCCGTACGTGACGATCTGCCCGGAACACTAATGGGAGGATTGCCCGTGAGATTTCCCATTTCGACGAGATGGAACATCGACGGTCGCCTGACCGTGGTGCTCGCGTTGCTAGTATTCTACGCTGTTTTCGCGGTACCCGGCGCTGGCGCACCGCTCGAGACGGCGGGTTGGGTGGGCTCGAATTACACACCCGCCTACGCGTGCAATCAGGTTCAGTTCTGGCACGATTTTCGGCCCGAAGTGGTTGAACGCGAACTCGCTGCCGCAAAGAAGTACTTCGGCATCACTTCGCTGCGCGTGTATTTGCACAACATCAACTTCGACGAAGAGAGCGAAACGTTCCTGGCCAACTTGGAGGCGTTCTTGGTGATTTGCCAGCGGCACGAGATACGCCCCGGCTTCGTCTTCTTCGACGACTGCCATCGCCACGAAGACATCTTACTGGATAAGCCCAACGAACCGGTCAAGGGCTGGCACAACGGCCGTTGGGCTGCCTGCCCGCAAGACCGCGACCGGGACCCCGACAACATCGAGAAGTTCAGACCGTATGTGCAAGAAGTGATCCGGCCGCACCGCGACGACCGGCGCGTCCTGTGGTGGGAAATCTTCAACGAGCCCAGGCGAAAGGAAGGGGGGTACAGCCAACGCCTCCGCCATGCCGCATATGGCTGGGCGAAGGAAGTGGAGCCGATTCAGCCCGTGATCTCTTGTTGGGACGACAACGAGGCCACCGATATCGTCGACGCTCACAATTACCGAGCCGACTTTGCCGGCTGGGATCGGCAGGCCGATTTGAAGCCCGACAAAGGCTGCGTGTTCACCGAGGCCGGCGCTCGATGGTACGCTCCGCGCCCCAGTAACGGCGAGCCGTGCGAGGTGGTCCACTGGCTCAATTCGCGCAAAGCGACCGAGAAATGCGCGCCCGGCGTTTATCTATGCTGGGAGTTGATGGTGGGCAACTCCAACTGCCGCTGGTACTGGGGCACGCCGGAGGGTACACCTGAACCCACGGTGCCCTGGTGCGGACTGATGTGGCCCGACTGTACGCCCGTGTCATTGGCCGAAGCCGAAGCGATCCGCAGCTACGTCACCGGCCAGACGCAGGCCCTCTTCTTCGACGACTTTCAGGATTCGCCGCTGCCCAAGCGGCCAGGCTGGAAGACATACGGCACCGCTTCAGCCGGCGGCAGTGGCGTGCTGAAACTGAGCCCTGGCATCAAGATGACATCTGGCGACTCCAATTGGACCGACTATGTGCTCGAAGGCGCAGTGATGATCCAGGAAGGCAACGGCAACGCGGGACTGGTATTTCGAGTGAACGACCCGCGACCTGGCAGCGATAAATTCCGTGGCTACTATGTCGGATTCGACACCGAGAAGTTGTACTTGGGCAAGATGAACTACGGATGGCAAACGCTGGCCGCGCACGATCTGTCGCATCTCGACTGTAAAGTCGTGCCGGGCGTGTGGAACCAGATCCGCGTGGCCGCTGAAGGCAATCGAATTCGTGTGTGGTTTAACCGCATGCACCCTACGGCGGACCCCGACCATGGTCTGCGGATCGACTGCACCGACAAACAGGACCCAATTCCCGCCGGAGCCATCGGCGTCCGGACGCACCGCGCACCTGCTTGGTTCGACAACGTCATTGCGCTGCCAATCGAGCGTCTGCCGCAGCCCTAGTGCGACGTCAATCTTCGATTGACGGGCGACGCTTGGCAACCAGTCGTAGCATGGGCCCCCGGCCCGTGTGCCACGCCACGGGCCGGGGGCCCATGCTACGACCGGTCCGAGCTACCCAACCGGTCAAACGAAGATTGACATAACGCTAGCACCTCGATTTCTTTGAAATCGTCAGTAGGATGGGCATCCCTGCCCGTCTGCTCGGGGTCGGGCAGGAATGCCCAACCTACAGAATCAATCGCGTTTTTCTCCCGAGATTCACCGCGGAGCCGGCATCGCAATGGACTGTTCGGCCTGATCCCGCCAGACCTTCAGGGTCGCGTTGCGAGCCCCGGTCTGCTGGCTCCAAACAGAGGCGAAGTCTTTCAAGCCTCGAACGGCTTGGCCGTTCACACCGCGGATCACGTCGTTCTCCTTCAAGCCGGCTTTCTGCGATTCGCTTTCCGCACCAACTTCCGCAACCAGCACACCGTCCTTGTCGCCCAGACCGACGGCTGACATCTCGCCGTCGGTTTCGATCTCCTTGAGCTTCGCTCCGAGCCATTGGGCCGTCTTCGGTGTGCTATAACGCCGCCCCCAGCCGCCGCTGGCAATCTGTGCGGCCTCGAGCGTTCCAGGCAGAGGCGGCGTTTTCGCTAACGCCTTCAACTCCGGATTCTGCACACCAAACCGATCCATGGCAAAGTTCTTGAAGCCTTGTTTGAGCGCAGGCGAGTTTTCCTTCACACGATAGTCCCCGGCCAGCGGATTGACGAACATTGCATCGGCAATGATCGTGTGTCGGTCGCCGCCAAACTTCGGCAACTGCTTTGCCGGACGAGGCGCAGCGCCCGGTTCGTGGACGAGGTTGTGGTCAATCCGTTCGCCCTGGTCCGTCTTGCGTATTCCGGCCGGCGCGTAGCCGTCCTGCCAGATGATGTTGTGCTCGAACGACGTGCGGCAGTCGGGATACCAGACGTGCGGGCAGAACGTGTAATCGACCAGCACGTTGTTGTAGACCCTGCGGTAGTAGCCCTCGCGAAGCTTGATGCCGCCGGCCAGGCAGAGGTTGTTGTAGATTTCGAAGTTGCTCGATCCGTCGTCCAGGTCGATGTCCCATCCATGGTCGCACCGCCAGCGGTTGTTGCGCATCACGTTCGTCTTGCGGCAATCCCACTTGGGCATGTCAGGGTGCACCTTGAGCCAATCGGCCGTCTGGCCTCGGTTGGGATGCCAGAAACGGTCGCGACCCCACGAGTTGAACGAACCGTGGTCGCCGGTTTCCTTGACCGTGTCGAAGACGTCGCAGAACTCGATCAAGTGACCGCCAAACGCCCCGTCACAGAAGTTGATGCCGGCGCGCGGGCAGTCGTAGATGCTGCAGTGTCGAATCGTGATCGACTCGGCCATGCAAACGTTCACACAGGCAGTCTGCTTTTCGACGCGGCCGTTCAGATAGATCAGGCAATCTTCCACCAGGCAGTCGGCCGGGTAGTTGGGCGTCTTGGGACCCGGCGCCGTGTCCATGTTGTCGAGCGTTCGCGTCTGGTGGTATTCGAACAACGGCGAACGCAACGCAAACGGGTCGCCGACAAAGCTGATGGCGCTGGCTCCGGCGTTGGCAATCTGACAGCCGGTGATTTCGATTCGTCGATTGTAACGGTTGACGAATACGCCGTTGCCGCCAACCTGGTCAATGAAACAGTCGCGTACAGCGCAGTCTTCGGCGCCGTCGAACAAGATCGCCCCGCCGCGATAGGTTGTCCAGTCGCTCCGCAGCAGCGGCTCTTTGTTCTCCATGAAGGTCCGCGCTGCATGAGTGAACGTCAGACCCTTGAGCGCGACGTGGCTGACCGGCTTGCGCAAGTCCCCGCGAAACTCGACCAGGTGTTTCAGCCGCACAGCCTCCGCGGTCGCCTTGCTCAGGTCGATTCCCTTTGGCGGAAAGAAGTACAGAACGCTTTGGTCCCCGTCCAGATACCATTCTCCGGGCGAGTCGAGCTCCTCGAAGATGTTCTCGACGAACCGGTATTTCTTATGCGATCCCATTTGGCGATTATTCTGCCAGCCGCCTTCCATTTCCAGTTCACCATCTTCGGACTTGCCGGTGATCCTCCAATGCATGTCGCCCCACAAGCTGCGGTGCATGGCATGAACGAATCCGCCAGCCGGATCGGCCCAGCGGGCAACGCGGTCGGGCGAGGTACACTCGGCCGAAAAGCCCTGGAAATACTGGGCCTCTGGGTCGTAATCGGGCCAGCGGGCCATGTGTTGCCGCTCGCCGTTGACAAAAAGCTGATCGAACGCAAGACCGTCCCGCACGTCGGCCTGCAGGATTCCATCGCGAAAAGGCTTCCAATCAAGGTCGAGCCGTTGGCCGCCGCTGATGATGGGCGTTTGGCCCGGCATCGCAGTATAGACGACCGGCGCGTCGGCCGTACCGGAATCGGCGGCCGTAAAGACAATCGGCTCACTCAGATAATGCGTCCCGCCACTCAGAAAGACCGTAACTGACTCGTCCTGGATGCCTCGCGTCCTGTCTCGCGCAGCCGCGATTGTAGCCAGCGGTCTTTCCTTCGTCCCCGCGTTCGCGTCGTCGCCATTCGGAGAAACATAAAACTCGGCAGCCGATGCAGCGGCCAAGCCCAATGCAACAAACAGCACGATCGGGGCAACAACAAACATCGAGAATTCTTGAGGCTTCATTGGACAGTATCATTGGTTAGAGGGAAATTCAGAATAGGCCAGACGACGCATCCGCGTTTTTCCAGCATGAGCTACTTCACCGTTGAATCGTCAGATAGCACGAATACCAAAAGTCTTCGAAGACTCCAGGATCGTCGTTAGGCCATGTTGCCGGCCAGGGCTTGTTTTCGTCGTGGGCGATGGCCTTACTCTCCCAGCGGCCGCGAGTCGATTGAAAGTCTCCACTCGATCCGGTTTTGTCCTGGAACTTGAGGTGGGCTACGCCGCCCGCTGCTTTCCACGCGAGCCAAATAGGAGTATTGGCCGGCAATGGCACGCCGCCCTTCGGATGCTTCAATGTGATCCAGCCAGACTTGCCTTTGGGCGTCTTGCCAAAATCGCACAGTAGCCGGGCCGCGCCGTTGGCTTTGGGTCCGCCTTCCAATGTGCCGCCCGCGTACACCGCCAATCTGATCTGCCCGGCCGATGCGCGAGGAAGAAGAATCGAAGCAGATTTCAGTACCATGCCTTCGTCGCTCGGCGAGAGTCCTCCCAAAGCGCGCGTGTGTGCTACCGTCGTGGACGACCCGTGAGCCACGGGATTCCCCCAACGCCTCGCACCCTCGGGCAGCGGTTCCATTTCGGGCGCTTTTGGGCGCAACTTGGTGCAATCGAACGTCACGGAACCGGCCTTCGTGTTGACGGTGATCTTGCCGCTCCCGTATTCCGACTGCATGGCCTCGCAGTCGTGCAGCATCTTCGGTGGATGCGGCCGTGGCGCGTCATTGATCGAGATACTCATGTCCGTCAGATCCACAGCAACCCGATCTCCGTCCATCGTGACGCCGTCAACGCGATTCTCCTTCTTCTCCGGAACGGACAACGCGGCAACGAATGACTCTTCGTCAGCAAAGTTGTCAAGGTCCGAGACCTGCAGGATGTGGTATGAATCCGCCAGTCCCATGTGAGCACCCAGCCCTTTTCCGACCTGGTAGACATTCCATCGGCCCACCTTACTGCACTTGACGCCACCGTCCTCGAACAGCGTCCCTTGACCAAGCAGCCAGTTCTTGTGCTGGACAACTCGCCCCCGCGCCTCGTATCGTCGTTTGTGCGTAGATACGTCTGGGAGAATGATCTCCACGCGCAGACCCTGAGATGGATCTGCACCAAACACAACACTGTTGTACCGGGATTGAAGGATTCCACCATCCGAGTGGACGGACCCCATCGAAATGTGCGGCGTGGTATAGTAGTAGATCCCCGCCGGAAGCCAACGCTGGGTTTTCCAGAGTGAATCGCCCGGCCAACCCAAGTAACGCTGGCCTTTGTAGACGAGAGCTTTGCGGGTCTTCACTTCCTCGGCCAGAGCACACACGATCGGGTGCGGACGAAATGTACTGGACGCGAAGAACAGTCCTTCGTCCTGTTTCAGTCGCGGCTCGTTGCCGCTGGCAATGTGGATCGTGGCCGGCTCCAGGCCAGGAACCCGGGCGTTTGCGAAATCGAACCTGGGTTCTCCCATCCCTAGTGCCAACCACACCGTTGGCAGAAACCCGTCGTAACGGGCATCCATCAGGTAGGCGACTTTGCGGTTGGTCAGCGAGCCACTGACGTCCGCCGTACGACAACGAAACGACGGCCCGCCCAGATAACCATTCACGCCGAGCACCGTCCGTTCGGCTAGCATGAGATTCAGCAGTGCTTGCGCGCCCTCCCGCAAATCGTCGTCCGGCGCATAGTCCACCAACACGATCAGCGGATTCGAAAAGTGGTACTGGTAGCACTTCGAGTTCCATTCGACAAATCCACGTTCGAATCGCCACGCAAGGAACTGCTTGATCTCACGCACGTGATCCGAAATGTCCGCGCCGCGGTACTGCTGGGCGAACATCCCGATGATCAAGTGCATCAGGTCGTGGTTCTCCGTGTGACGTGGCGGCCAATGCGCAAGAGACGAAAGATCGTTTTGGGGCCACGCCTTGAGGGTGCCGACGATATGCGCCCTGGCCTCCTCTGAAAGGCAAGGCGAATCCCGGAAATCGAGCAGGGTCCTCAGGAAGCGGATGAAGTAGATGTCCGCGTCACCGGGCAGCGGGCCGAACGACTCGAAGAAGCCATTGGCCTTGTCCACATCATGGCTCAGCATCAGCCGCGCGTGATTCAGCGCCCAACGCCGCCCGTCGCGCGGGTCCATAGTCGGTTCAAGCTCGCCGAACGTGTCAGCAATCCACTGCACATACTCGCTACGGCGAGCGGCAAGCTGCTGTTCAGCATGTGACTCATCGTTGTCGCGGGAAGTGATCAGACCGGAAACCACAACATCACCGTCTTCGTTTGCCTGCTGCGCGGCAGCAGCAAAGGAAACGCTCAATCCAGTCAGCAAGACGAATGCATAAGGCTTCATGGTTGACAGCACCTCCAAAAGTCATTCTCCTCGTTGCAGCAAATCAAAAGCCCGGGCTACGCTTTGGCCCTGGCCCTGGTCATTGTCTTCTTCAAATCCTGCTGCGGGAGATAGGCGCCGTTTTGCCGCAACGTCTCGACAAGCTGCGCCGTGTCCAGGTCGCAGGCGGGTTGTCCGGTGGCAATTGATTGCACGGAAGCGGTACCGACGGCCTGTCCCATCATCGAAGCGGCTGGCTGCACGCGGATCGAGCCGTGTACCGGGACGTCGCTCGAATTGCAGCGCCCGGCGACCCATAGATTCTGCCAGCCTTTGGGAACCAGGATTCCGTAGGGAATGCCGAAATACTCGCCGGGCTTCAGCCGGCCGGTCTTGGTGTACTCGCTGTGGTAACGCTCGTACTCTTCTTCCGAATCGTCATAGACGTGGATGTCGACGGCCTTGTTGAACACGGCGATCTGATCGGGAAACTTGCGACGGGCCAGATAGTCGTCGAAGTTCAGCTCGTATTCGCCGACGATCCGTCTGGATTCTCGCACGCCCATCAGACTTCCGGTGGTGACCATCTCCATGTTCTCGCAGCCGGGAACGTACTTGCGGTAGAACTCGAGGTATTCGCGGTCAAGCTCACGGCCGCGCATCATCCCGTCGCTCAGGCTGCGGCAGCGCAACGCGTCCATGTGGAAGACGTGGCCGGCGTTGAGCATTCCGATCGAATGTCCGACCTTAAACAAGCCGGGCATGTGTCGGTCCTTGTGGCTGAAGTGGCCGTCGGCGATCGCCTTTTCCAGCAGTGCCTGCTGTCCGGCCGGAGACGTAGCGTTTGGGTTCGGATGGGCCCGTTCCCAGTCGATGCCGCCGTACATAGAGCAGAGGGTCGGCGGCATGATGTTGGGCGTGTCTCGCCCCGCCTCACGACAGGGCACTCCGCAAAGGTCGGCCAGCACGGCGTCGCCTGTGGCGTCGACAAACGCTTTTGCGCGCAGGTACCGCGTCCCTTCGACGTTGTTGATGATCACGCCGCGAACAGCGCGTCGTTCGGGATCGACGTCGGCGTCGATCGCCCGGGTGAAGAACCGTACGTCGATGCCGGCCACTTTCACCAGTTCGTCCAGCACGAGCTTGTAGCCCTCGGCTTTGAAGGGAGTCCAGCAGTGGAATCGCTTGCTGTAGAAATCGGGCGTGACGTGCGGACCGAGAAAACGTCGCTGTTGCATGGTCGTGACGATTTCCCGCATCAACCCGCCGACCAGCATTCGCTCGCCATTGGCCATCGGATCGAAGGCGGTAACCAGCCCCGAGGTTCCCATGCCCCCCAGGCATCCCATCGCTTCGAGCAACACGACCTTCGCCCCCAACCGGGCCGCACAGACTGCGGCCGCCACGCCGGCTGGACCGCCGCCAGCGACCACAAGATCATAGCCCTCCTCGACCGGAAGCTCTCGGCTGAAATGGTAGGTCGGCTGGGCGTCTGCTTGTTGATTCTCGTGTGCGGCGGCCCCGGCTGCTCCCATAATGCCGGGTACAGCAAGAGCCGACGACTGTAAGAATGAGCGTCTGGTCGTTTTCTTCATCGAAAGAATCTCCATGTCATTTTGCCTGCTCGCCGATTACCACCCGTGTCGCCGAGATCTTGCCGTTGAAGCGCTGGTTCGGTGCCTGGTCGTCCAGTGGGTTGCGGTTGTCGTGACCGAGACAGAAATCTTCCAAGGGATGACTTGCCAAAAGACCGCATGATTTTGCGGTGACGACTTCGGCGTCGTTCAGAGACAGGCTGAGGACGCCATCGGCATCCAGCCCGGCCTGAATCTTGGTCTTGCCGCCGGCCGCGGCCGGGGCCGCGACACGTTGGATGTCGTCCGAACTGTGGCGGACTGCGAAGACGATGTTTCCATCCTTCGCATACAACGCGTAGCCTACAGCGGTACCGCCGTGGGCCAGAATTATGCCACTGGGCGATTCCGCTTCGATCGTGCAATTTATTGAAAACGGCTTTCCCGCGATCGCCGGTGCCGAACCCGAACCGTGGGCGTCGCCTGCCTTGATCCTGTTCCAGTCAATCAGCTTGCCGCTCGCTTTCTTCGCCCGGTTGCGCGGCTGAGTCGGATACAGCGTAACGGGATTCTCGACAGTACCCGCTGGCCGCACGCCGGTGCCGGGCGTGCCGCTGCCGATGTCGACTATCATCTCGTCGGCCATTTTCTGGAGGCGCGCCACGACGTCCGGATGCTCCCCGGCGACGTTGGTGACCTCTCCGATCTCCTCATCCAGATTGTAGAGTCTGACGCCTGGCACGCGCAGATCTTCGGGTCTCTCCCTCATGCCCATCCCAAGGCTCTGTGGCGTAATAGCCAGTTTCCACGGCCCCGAGCGAACGGCCTGCAACTGTGTGCCCTGATAGTAAAACCAGGCCTCGTGCGGCGATTCGGTTGATTCGCCCAACAACAGCGGCGATATATCGCATCCGTCGATTCGCACATCGTCGCGAACTTTACCGCCAGCCAACGAGACGAATGTCGGCAATATATCCGTGGTCCCGGCGATCGCATCGCATACGCTGCCGGGTTCAATCCGTCCCGGCCACCAGGCAATCGTCGGTTCGCGAACACCGCCTTCCAACGTGCAGCCCTTGCTGCCGCGAAGCGGCCCGGAAACGCCTCCGTCTTTGCCTTTTGACGCCCAAGGACCGTTGTCGCTGGTGAAAACGACCAGAGTATTCTCCTGCAATTGCTCGCGGCGCAAGGCGTCGATGACTTGTCCCACGCTCCAGTCAACTTCTTCGACCCAATCACCGTAGGTGCCGTTTGCCGACTTGCCCACGAAGTCCTGATGCGGGAATAGCGGCACGTGCATAGCCGTGTGCGGCAGGTAGAGGAAGAATGGTTTGTCCGCGTTGTCCTCGATGAACTTCACCGCTTCCTCGGTGTACTCGCGGGTTACGCGGCGTTGGTCTTCGTCCTCGAGCAACTCGGCGACCTTGTCGTCCCGCAACAGCGGCGTTACGCGTCGTCCGTCTTCCAGCGAATTGCGCTGCATGTCGTTCGAGTAGGGAATGCCGAAGTAATGATCGAACCCGTGATTGGTCGGGAGAAACTCCGGTTGATCGCCCAAGTGCCACTTGCCGACGCACGTGGTCGCGTAACCCTGCTCGCGCAGGTACTCGGCCACGGTCTGCTCGTCGGGGTTCAGCCCCTTCGGGCCGGCAGGAAAGAAGACGCCGGGCACCGAGACGCGTGGCGCGTAACAGCCGGTGAGCAACTGGGCTCGCGAGGCCGAGCAAACCGGCGCGGCGTAGAAACTTGTCAGCTTCATCCCTTCGGCGGCCAGACGATCGAGATGCGGCGTGCGATTGAGCGTCGATCCGTAGGGCCCAATATCGCCATAACCCATGTCGTCGATGAAGATGAGGACGAAGTTGGGTTTCTCGGCCGCGTGAGTCGCGAAGGTGGAGAGTGCAGCCGCAAGGGCAAAGAAAAGCAGTCGTACATAGTGGCAGGCCATAGTGTTCTTCCGTACTTGAGAAATGTCCGCACATCTCGTTTAACCCGAAGCCGGAGGCGATGGCGGGCGATACGTGTGGATCGTCCATCCTGCTTCCCGCCATCGCCTTCGGCTTCGGGTCAAACGAAGAAAGAAAACGATCGCTCAAGCGCGGGCTGGCACTTTTGGTAGGCTCCAGCCTTTGCGGCACTCAAGCTCGATCAATTCGTCGGCTTCCGGCGCATTGGTGGCTTTCAACGCCTGGGAGTCCCATTCGATTTTCTTGTCCAATCGCACGGCCAGGTTGCCCAGTAGGACCATCTCCGTGAACGGTCCGGCGTAATCGAAGCTGGACAGTGGTTTAGCCCCGCCTTTGCACGCCTCGATCCATTCCACATCTTCGTTGGGCACACGGCGAATCGTCTGGGGAACATCGGCGAACTTGTCTATGCGCGAGCCGGGTGTGACAATCCAGTTGGTCGTGCTCCGTTTGAACAGCATCAGCCCATCGTCGCCAACCAGGACCAAGTCCCAGCGCCTCGGATCGAAGATCGCAGCCGTTCTTTTTCTGTTCTTTCCCTTGTCCGCTTTGGCATCGGCATTCGATTCTGTGCTTTCGGCGCGAATAGCCTCTTCGGTCGCTTGGTTCAGCAACTCGTACGGTGCGTTCTGTTTGCCGTCCCTCAGCCCGTCGTACCAGACAAACTTGACAGGAGGCTGTTTGACTGCGGCCACTGGTCCGACCGCTCCGCCCAATTTGCCGCCGCCCACAGATTGGCGTGCCGCGAACTGATAGGTAATCGTGGACCAGTCCGGGCCGCTTTCTTTGGTCTGGCCGCTCGATTCGGCTTCGACACTCAGCGGAGCGCCCAGATCCAACGCCCAATAGGGCATGTCCATGATGTGACAGGCCATGTCGCCCAACGCACCGGTGCCGTAATCCCACCAGCCGCGCCATTTGAACGGGACGTAGCAGGCGTTGTAGGCGCGATCCGGCGCCGGGCCGAGCCAAAGGTCCCATTCCAGCCCGGCGGGCTTGGATTCGTCCGCCAATCGTTTGCGTTCGTCCAGTGCCTTTTGCCCCTGGGGCCAGATCGGCCGGTTGGTCCAGGTGTGTACTTCGCGCACCGGACCGATGATGCCGGCGCGGACCAGTTCCACCGCGCGGCGGATCGGTTCGCCGGCGTGGGCCTGATTGCCCATTTGCGTTTGCACTTTGTAATAAACCGCCGCCTCCGCCATGGCTCGGGCTTCGTGGATCGTGTGCGTCAGCGGTTTCTGGCAATAGACGTGCTTGCCCATCGCCATCGCCATCAGCGAAGGAAGGGCGTGCGTGTGATCGGGCGTGCTGACGGTGACCGCGTCGATCCCTTTTTCCTTTTCCAGCATGACGCGGAAGTCGGTATAGCGTTTCGCGTCGGGAAAGTTCGTGTAGGTCTTGCTGGCGCGATTTTCGTCCACGTCGCACAGAGCGACAAACGTGCCGCCCGCGCCGGTCACGTCGCGCACTTCGCCGGCCCCTTTGCCGCCGACGCCGACGCCCGCCACATAGAACCGTTCGTTGGCACCCCAGACTCGACGAGGAAGATACGTGAAAGCAAACGAAGAAGCGGCCGCCGTGGCCACAAACGTGCGGCGAGTGATACGTTGGTTGGACATAGTCTTTTCCTTTCTTGGCAGGTCGATTACACCATTGGCGTACATTATGTTGTTTCGCTGGGCAAAGCCGATATTGTTGTAGGGTGGGCCAAGTCTTCGCAGGCCCACCGGGTCGTTGCTGCACAATCTGGTGGGCCTGCGAAGACTTGGCCCACCCTACCTCGTCTGCGGATCCACTTCGTCAAGCTGGATCGAAACAGGGCACCTTTAATTGCTCGCCTCCTTTGCGGGCTGATTCGTTGGCGACGATTCCCGGAACAGTCATCGCCAGAGCTTCGTAGAGGTCGATCGCCGGCTCGCGGTCTTCGACCAGAGCCGCGATGAACTCGTGAGTCAGGAACGTGTGCGAACCGCCGTGGCCGGTGCCAACTCGCATCGGCTCGGGCAGCAGCGACATGTAGCTGGGCGCCGACTTGACGTCGGATTGCCCCGCGCGTTTGAACACAAATGGCTGGCCGCTGGAACTGCTCATGTAAAGCGAGGCAAACTCGCCCAGCCATTGAGCACGCTCGCCGCCCGCGTGCAGGTGCCAGCAGACGTTGCAGCGACAGATGTTACCGCGATCTGTTTTGAACAGCCCGACTGTATTCTTGAACGGATTGTCGTATGCGTTCTCGCGATATACCTCGTGATCCGGCCCCCATCCCAGGCAGGAGACCTCGGTAAACCGTTCCCGCGTGACGCCCACGTGAAAGCCCGACGAATGCGTAACGTACAGCATGGGCGGGAACCCGTAACGCCACGTCTTCTGGCCGTTGTACCACAACAAAGGTCCTTTACCGATCTCCTTGGGCGCGTGGTGGTAGTACTCGACCTCCGTGTACAGGAAATTGCCGAACGCGCCGTCGGCCCACACTTCGCGAGCGAAGATGGTCGGCGTCCGGTAGTAGCTGGTCTCGGCCATCATGTACTTCAGCCCTTTACCTTCCTTGGTCTCTTTCATCTGCTGGGCGTCTTCGAGCGTCAAACAGGCGGGCACGGCGCTGATAACGTGCTTGTCGTGCTGCATGCAGTGGGCGACATGGCGAGCATGATCGGGCGCTCCGGTGAAGACGGCCACCGCTTCGATCTTTGGATCCAGCACGAGTTTCTCCAACGATTCGTACGCCTTCTCGCACCCGTAGACTTGCTGCAGGCGGCTGCGTCGGTCGGTGCGCAGATCGCTAACCGCCTCGACAATACAGTTGGGGTCAAGGTGCCACTGGAACGAAGCCCCGAACCCTCCGCCGACCACTCCGATACGGACCTTCCGGTCCGGGTCAGGCACCGACGCGTTGGCGACCGCCGTTGACGCCAACGATCCGGCAAGTGCCGCCGAGCCGGCGGCTCCAAGAAAACCACGCCGGGACACGTCTTTGTTCTTGCTTTCCATATCATCCCCTTTAATTGTCGCGCACTTGAGTCAAACGGCGCCAGCAAACGGCTTCCAGGCTAACGGTAGACCACGCATTCGGGAAGAGCCTCCTGGAGGTTTGCGACACCCGCGTCGGTGACTTTGGTTTGCCTGAGAAACAAGGTCCGCAAGCTCATTAGGCTGTGAAGATGCCCTAGCCCGTCGTCGGTGATATCGGTTCCGTTGAGAATCAGCATTTCGAGATCAGGCAACAGCCCCAGAGGCTTTAACGTGGCGTCGGTGATGCGTACGCCGCTGAGATTCACACCGACCACTTGATTCTGCTCCGTCTTGCTCAAATCGGACGCCTGTCGCGCCAGATCAAGTGACACCAGAATCGAATAATCTGGCTGCTTATGGTACTTCTTTAGCAGGGCGTCGATCGTTTTGGCGGCTTGGTCAACCTGCGACACGTTCCCAACGACAACGGTAATCTGGCTGAGTTCCACGAACTCTTGCTTGCCGTCGTCATCCTGCCCCGTGGCAAGTTGGCTACCGATGCGAGCTCTCATCGTCGCGAGAGGAATGTAAACGTCGCGACTATCGTCGGCCCGCCCGACGCTGTGCAGGACCGCAATATCGGTATCGTCGCGGCGCGCCCTTTTTCCTACCACGGCGAGCGAAACACCAGCGATCTCGATTATCTGGCCAACGGCGTCGCGACCAGCGAACAGTTCCTCGGATACAGCGTGAGACAACACCGCGACGTTTCCTCCTGGCCTCAAGTCTGCATCCGACAACGCGCGTCCTTGCTCCATAGTCAGTCGATTCATGTGGAACGCGTCTGGTGTACAGCCGATCAAGCGGATCTGCGAAACGTATTCGTCTCGGCGAGCTTCAGCGGGCATCTCGCGCACGGGGACAGCGCGGGATACCACCGGGATCGTTCTGGTGATTCGGGCATAGTCGCTCGTTTGGAGGCCATAGCGAACTACTCGGGCATCGTCATCGTCGAGCGAATCCTGCGGAGGCTTGACGCTCCGGAGAATGATGCTCGTCGCTCCGAGCATCTCGACCTGCCGCTGAACAAGCTCGTCTCGGACGATCACGCGTGCTCCGAATTCCCTCAGCGCGCGAGCCGCCTGGTCACGGCTCTGCTCGATCGTGTCCTGAGCCGATCGGCAAGCGACGACGCCGATACACAACACGACAAGAACCGTCAGTCGGACTGCGGTGCGTAGCCGAAGGCCCACACGCCCTTTCCTTGGGAGAACATACATATCCATTTCATAAACCTGTTGCCCGGGAGTAAATGTTGGACGCTAGTCTGTACATTGGATGTTTCACATGATAACAAATGGGGTAGCGGCGTGGTGGTTTGGCTCCGGTCCTTTCCTTTCTTGTAGGATGGCTCTCCTGAGTCGTCCGGACGGGCCTGGAGGACGCGCCCGACAAAAGTCAAAGTAGTAGGCACACTCCGTGTGCCGCGACCGTGTTTTGCTGGCTGCGAACGGCACGGCGGAGCGTGCCTGCTACTATTGTCGGGCGCGTCCTGGAGACTCGTCCTACTTGATTGTGGCTACGGGCCGCGATTAGGAGAAGCGATATGAACGTAAAAGAAGTCTACATCGGGCTCGTTCGCTGGTCTTTCCTGTTTGCCATGACTCTTTGCTCGCTGATTCCTCTGCGAGCAGAAGGCGGCGAGGATTTCTCGGTTGCCAAGGTCAAACGGCTGTCGGATCAAGGGTCCACTCGGGCAACCAGGTACGCCACCGCCAACAAGATCGTCACGCTCGGCAGCAGGACTCACATCGCCTGGCTGGATTCCATTTCGCGTACCATGGTCGCAACGTATGACCGTGAATCCGAGAGTTGGTCGAAGCCGGTCCACATCGGCGATGGCGAGGACAACCACGGCGGTCCGGCGCTGACGTGCGATTCCGATGGGTTTCTTCACGTCGTCTTCGGGCCCCATGCCGGCGAACCGTTCCAGCATTGCCGTTCGGTCAAGCCCAACGATTCGAGCGAGTGGAAGCAGTTGCCGCGGTTCGGCGTCCATCCGACTTACCCAAGCGTTGTGTGCGATCCGGACGACACGCTGCACGTGATTTACCGAGGCGGCCCGCAACGGCGCCATCCGTTTGGGCTCATGTACCAACGAAAACCGTCCGGCGGAACGTGGAGCGAACCGGTGGCCTTGGCCAAGTGCCCGGACGATTGGAAGGGCTATACGCATTACCATTCCAGCCTGACCGTCAGCCGGTCGGGCGTGTTGCACATTGGCTTCAACCTGTATTACGACGGTCGGGCGAAACTTGCCGGTCACCTCATGTCCGTCGACCGCGGAGATTCCTGGCAGGTGGCGGGCGGCAAACCGGTAACGCTGCCAATCGGTTCCGAATCGCCGGCGTTTTTTCTTCGTTCCGATACGCCGCTGAAAGTGGTGAATGCCGTCTGCGATAAGGCCAGTAATCCGTGGATCGCCGTCGGGCGAGCTTCGGGAATGACGATTTACCGGTTTGATGGCGACCAGTGGGACTCGTTCAACGTGGCCGATCGAGTGCCATCCGGCAAACAACCAGCCAGCATGCACTGGGGCACGTTGAGTATTGATTCCAACGATCGCCTGTTTCTAATTGCGATTCGCGGTCAAGGCATGGTTGGTGGCGTGAAGGGTGACGTCGTTCTGTTTACCTCCGACGACCAAGGGAAACGCTTCGACAGTTTGCACCTTTTTCCCGGCGACTCGAAGCTGCCACACACGGGCGCGTCGTTGGAACGATTTACCGGCCACCATTCGATCGACACGCCTTGGGGACTGTTCTCCACAGGAGAAAAAGGCCCCGACTGTTTCGGCCGCGGTATCCACCACCGTGTTTACGCCGCGCAGTTACGGCAGAAGTGACAAGGGGGATGCACCGATGACACACTGGATTCGAAAGGTTGGTTGGAAGAGTCTGGCGACTACGCTGGCAACGGTCGGTTTGCTGACGGCAAGCGACCGTGCGGAGCCAAAGACGATTGACCTTTCAACGCCCGACGCCGCAGACCAATGGTTCTGCTACAACGATCCGTTCAGCGGCAGTGGGTGGGCGACGCTGACCCAGTCGTTCGATCCCCAAACGGCGCGGATCGAGGATGGACGACTGATACTGGACGGCCGGCGCATGATCGCCCGCGCCGCGTATCTGCCGCTGGAGTGGTCGGACGTGACGCTTGAGGCAAAGTTCTTCGTCGAGCCAGGCACCGGTGGCGTGCTGTGCTGCGGATTCATGTTCCGTGTGGCTGACGAGAAGACCTACTACTACGTGCACTACGACCGCCATCAGGCGATCCTTTGCCGCTCGTCGTCGAAAGGATCCTGGCACGAAATCAAACGCATGTCCGATTTGGACAAGCCGGCCGGTAACTGGCATGAGGGCAAGGTCGAATGCATCGGAGACACCATCCGTGTGTGGCTCAACGGCAAGCAACTCTACGAGGCCAAAGACAGCAAACTCGCGTCGGGCCGAATCGGTTTCTATGCCAGTCAAGGACTGGTGCAAGTGAAAGATATCGTCGTAACCGGCCAATCAAAGCCCGCGACAGAGCCAATCGAGACTCCGCCACCTCCGTTCGTCCACGTGGCGACCGACGCCGGCGCGGGCGGGTACGAAGCGTTTCCCGATGTCTGCCGACTGGCGGACGGACGGCTGATGTGCGTGTTCTACGCCGGTTACGGCCACGTCTCCCGGCCCAACGATCAATTGCCCAACGGTGGGCGCATCTGCTACTGCATATCCGGTGACGAAGGCCGCACATGGAGCGACGCTCGCGTGCTGTACGACGGCCCCGATGACGACCGCGATCCTTCGATCAGCCAGCTCTCCAGCGGCCGGCTGATCTGCACGTATTTCAATCACGGCACGGGAACATGGGCCGTCGTTTCGGAAGACGGAGGCGATACATGGTCGCAGCCGCAGCAGATTGCCGCAGACTATTACGTCAGCGTGCCGGTCCGCGAGCTTTCGGACGGGCGCCTGATACTGGGACTGTACTACGAAAAGGGAGGCGTTGCCAATGGGGCTGTCACGACCAGCTCGGACGATGGCCGCAACTGGGGCGAGGTCGTGGAAATCGACAATGCCGGCCAATACCTGGACGCGGAAACCGACATCGTCGAATTGGCCGACGGCAGCTTGTTCGCCGCTCTGCGCGGCAGCAAAGGCCAGATGCACTGGTCCCGATCATCCGACGGCGGCAGAACCTGGAGCACGGCCAAATCCTTGGGCTATCCCGGTCATTGCCCGTACTTGCACCGCACGATCGACGGGAACATCGTCCTGGCGCAGCGCGTACCGAACACGTGTTTGCGCTACAGCGTGGACGAATGCCAGACGTGGAGCCCGCTGGTCCCGGTCGATGACGTCGGCGGCGCCTATCCCTCGATGGTCAACTTGAAGGATGGTTCGGTGTTGATCGTTTACTACGAGGAGGGCGAAGGCTCGAGCATCCGCGCCAAGCGGTTTTACTTGGATCGGCGCGGAGGACGATGGCTGCCACCTGCCGACGAATCGCTGGCCGAGTTGGACGCCCGATTGCTGGAAGTCCGCAGAATCTGGGACCAGGCCCGACACAATGCCTTCACCGACCTGGTCCGTTTCAAGGAAGAGTGGTATGTGACGTTTCGCGAGGCGCCGGCACACGGCGTGCCCGCGGTAGGGCAACCGGGCGGCAAGCTGCGCGTACTCAAATCCGACGACGGGCGAACGTGGACGTCGGCCGTGCTCGCGGACCTAGGGGCTGATCAGGACCTTCGTGACCCGCACCTGTCGGTGACCCCGGACGGCAGGCTGATGCTGAACGGCGCCGCTGCTCCGCACGAGCCGCCGAACAACCGTCGCCAGTCGTACGTGTGGTTCTCCGAAGACGGCCAGAACTGGAGCGAAGCGTATCCGGTCGCCGATCCCAATTTGTGGCTCTGGAGCGTTCATTGGCACAAGCAAGCCGCGTTTGGCATCGGCTACAGTACCGTGGCAGGGAAGTTCGCCCGGCTGTACAGGAGCGACGATGGCAAGACGTTTGCGACTCTGGTCGACGACCTGGCCGTAGAACAGTATCCCAACGAATCGGCGATGGTGTTTACCGAGGACGATACCTGCTACTGCCTGTTGCGGCGTGTTGGGCCCGGCGCGATCGGCATTGCCAAGCCTCCGTATACCGACTGGGATTGGAAGGACCTGGGCGTGCCAATCGGCGGTCCGGAGCTGATCCGCCTGCCCGACGGTCGCTTCGTCGCCGCGGTCCGATTGTACGACGAGCAGGTGCGGACGGCGCTATGCTGGATCGACCCGGACAAAGGGACGTTGACCGAGTTCCTTAAGCTCCCTTCCGGCGGCGACACGAGTTACCCCGGCATGGTCTGGCACGACGGTTTGCTATGGATCAGCTACTACGCCAGCCACGAGGGCAAGTCGAGCATTTACATCGCCAAGGTCAAGTTCCGCCAGCCGGAGAGTTGATCCACGGTTGCGTTCGCGGAGCCCCGCATTACGGTTATTCCGGGAACGCTGAGATTGGCAGCGGAAGCCCGACACGCAAGTTCTGTCGTTGCGCATCTCCGGGAAGGGTGCGAAAGATCAGCGCCGACTTCTGGTTAGCTGAACAACTAATTGAGATCATTCGTGGTAACGACAGCGGCGTAATCGAGTAAACCTGCAAGGGTGTGGATTAGCCAATAGCGTCGGTACTGCTGGACGTGATTAGCCTATGGCCGCTCTCGGGCAGATCTGTTAACCAGATGGCCTCAGGTTCGAGTCCCGAGCCGGGAGCTCGTTTGTCGGCTACGAAACCGGCCGACACACCAGTTAACGCACAGCGCCGAGAGTTTCGCCTCTCGGCGTTTCGCGTTTCTTGCCTTTCCCTTGGCCCAGCCTTCGGCCGCAACCAAACAGGGAATTGAATAATGCGCACAAACTAAGCGCGGCCACCGACCGGTAGCTTTAGAGAAAACGTCCCGCTTCCGTGGTCTGACACACGCAATTTGCCTTGCGCCATTTACCACCCGGGAATAAACAGCCCTGTGGGCTGTGGTACATAAATGCCGCGTAGTTCGATGCTTACGGAGAGCATCGCGATTAGTTCGACCACTATTCTCTGGCCATAAGGCGCGGCTCGCATCGTTAGTCATTTGACCAAACCATCACGCGAAAAGCCACCAAAACTTTGTCAAAAAAGCAAAAGTCTACGAGTTTGCAATGCAGGGGTTTACGCCGATCCGCAGGCCCCCGCGGCGCTCTCCGTTTCGAGAAAGACAAACCGGGGTCCGAACGCAACCCTGGGGGTTGCTTCCGGACCCTAGAATCTCGGCCCGAAACTCTCGGACTCTCGGTTTAACAGGGGGTCGAGGGTTAACATCGCGGTTGGTTTCGGTGGGCGGAAGCAACCGCTCCACCTTGGGCATTCACTAGCCCGAGGAATCCATGGTATTTCTCGGTGGCCCGCATGCAGCAGGAGGTGGCGGAAGGCAACCGAAAGCTGGTCGAAACAGACTCCAGTTGAACCCCGAGAATCGATTGGACCTGATCGACCCTCCGAAACCGACGGCCCGTTGAACGCGGCGACCGGGCTGTCATCCACTGCTTCGGTGTCCCGGTGAAAGAACTCCGCAATGGCATTCGGCCCGAGCCTTGGTACTCGCGACAAGACCCCGTCCTGGCTACCCAATAGCGCATTGCTCGTTCTTGGTCAAAGAGACCCGAGTGCCTCGCACCGCTTTTAGCCGACTTGCGCGGGCGAGGGAGCTCTATCGCTTTCGCTTGACGTCGCCCTCATGTTCCTTGGCGAACCGTCGAATCTCGTCAGAAAACTTGAGAAGACGCTCCCACTGATCTACATAAAGAGTGACGGGCAGTCGCTGCAATCCGTAGACACTTAATGCGCCCTTTTGGCTCACCTTGCAGCGTAACCCGCCTTCGGCACGCTCCACTTCTGCAAGAAGTAAAGTAGCGTCATCAATTGAGATCTCACGTCTCCCAACTGCTTGCAGAATGTCCACTTTGCTTTTCAACGAACCGGTTTCGCTACCCACCTGAGGTGGCTCGACTACTTCCCCGTGCGACTGCGACTCTTCCAAAGCCGTCTCGCTACCCTCGAAGCTGCTTTCGGCTTCGTCTTCAGTTTTCAAAGTTGTATCACTGTCCCCGTCTCCAAGGTCTTCCGACGAACCATCTGTTTGAAACCTCGTGCTCATAAAATCGGAAAGTGAAAACGTAGTGTCGGGCGTCACAGCATCTTTGTCGACGTCTAGTGATTTCAATTCGCCGTTTGAAAACTCGTACTCGTCGCAGTGAGGCAGAATAGCCAGGAGAAACGGGCTAGGACCATACTCGCTTGACAACGTGTAGGAGATGAATAGCTGATCTTTAGCGCGTGTCATCGCCACATATAGACGCGCCGCCTCGCGTGTGAACTCCTCGGACGTGATGTCGAGGCGTGGAATCACTCCGTCCACAATGTCGACCAGAAACACCGTTCGAAATTCGTGGCCCTTCACTGCTTCGATGCTACTGACCTTCACGGTATCATGCGTTTCGGCAACGTCGAGAGTCAGATCAGTCGAATTAACTCCCTCTCGCCGAAGTGCAGCGTGTACAGTTTCCAATGATCGCGGATGTGGTGTGATCACACAGATCTGAAGCGGCTCAGATAGCTCATGCTCTGACGCCTCCGCCCGCGCGCGATTGTCGTCGATAGTCTGCTTGATTCGTTTTGCGACAAACTCCGTCTCGTCCTCGAGGCTACTGCATCTCACAATGGTGGGACGTTCGCCTTGTCGTAGCGCGTATTCTGGCTCCAAAGGCCTTTGCATGTCTTCATCATCAAGTTCCGCAAATTCGAGTTCTCGAACCAGGGCAAAGGACCCCTGCATGATTTGCCGGCT
>JACKQG010000461.1_pt3 | contig 21814 bp, 16 predicted proteins | sample 8237621 | NCBI WGS metagenome assembly JACKQG01 (sample SAMN15677084, study PRJNA649215) | marine metagenome | biome: marine; feature: Black Sea; material: saline water; isolation source: suspended particulate matter (SPM) from the Black Sea western gyre | collected 2013-06-09/2013-06-10 | depth... | reverse complement strand
CCGCCGCCAGCGCCACCAGCCGCCCCAGCGCCACCACCCCCACCACCAGCGACACCGCCAGCGACACCACCTCCAGCGACGCCACCACCAGCGACACCACCAGCGACACCACCTCCAGCGACGACGCCACCAGCGACGCCACCAGCGACACCACCTCCAGCGACGACGCCACCAGCGACGCCTCCCCTCACTCATCAAGCTGCTGAATTAGAACCATCTGATTCTAGCTTTTGGCGAATCCTTGCAGGAGATACTTCAGGAAAAGCTGCTGCTAATGCTGGTACTGAATTTGTGGAAGGAGCAGAGCGTGTATTTGCTGGAAAAGCAAGTCAAGAAGCTTCTGGTGTGAATGAAAACATACTTAAGCAAGCCTGGGGAGAGGCTGATGATGACGCATTCAAAAAGATACTTACGGGAGGCGGAGCTGATGAAAAGGCAGTTACTAATCTAAGTGCATTTAGGAGTGAGATTAAAAAAGTAGATAATGAAGGTGGCCAGTTAAGTGAAGAGGGCATGTCAGCGATGATGAGGAACCAAGAGGAGCTTGGCAGTATGTATGGCGGGTTTAATCGTGCGGGAGCCTCGGCAAGTCCAAACGCTTTACTCAGAGCTATAGGTGGAGAGTCTGGACATGGATTTGGTAATGCTATGGGTATAGCTGCTGTTGCTGGTTTAGCTGGTGGAGCAAATGTTGCAATGGGCGGCGACTTTACAGAAGGTGCCGCCGTCGGTGGTGGTGTTGCTTTTGGTGCAAGAGCTATTGCTAAAGGTGTTGCAGGAAGTATGGGGGACATAGAAGGTTCTATGATTAAAAGTATTTTAGGTGATGAAAAGCCAATGAAAAAGATAATGACAGATACTGGCAAGGCTAAAGATCTGGTTCCAAGTGGAACAAAGCTTAGTGACATTGACACAAGTCACGACAACAGGTTGCTTAGTGAAATTTATGAGTCAAGTCAACTAACAGGCAAAGGTGCTGAGGCGGGTGCGACCATAGGTCAAGCAAGAGGGAACGCGGCACACCATCTTGGAGGCGGAACGAGCGCAAAAACAAGAAATACATTAACTGAACCCATTATGGAAGAAAGTGAGGTGGCTCTTACCGGGGGTGCAGCCAGGCGACAACAGCTTGAAACGATTGCAGGCATGAAAGACAATGACGAAAGACTTCAAGGTTTTGGTAAGAAAAAGATGCAAAAATTGCTAGACCCCAACAAAGAGAAGAATGTAGCAATGAATAATAGATTGTTAACTTTGGGTGGTGGTATGCTTGCAGGTGTTGCTTTTACAGGCCAATCTGATAAAAGAAATTATAGGCGTGGTTTCAATGCACATAGAGGAAATAGAATATGAGCTTAATTGTTTTAGATGCTGAGAAGCAACCAATTAACGGCCCCTTCATTACTGAACACAATGGCTTCACAGGTGGCGAGCAGGAGTTTTTGTTTTATTTCAAAAACCAGTTTCCTGAATTCTATTATGAAAATATAGAATTAAAAATAGAGATGCCCGACTTAACTCAAGGTGATCTTTTTAGTAGTTCTGGCTGGTCAGTAAAATTAAAGTATGGTTCTGAGCAACCCACTGAGAAAGAATGGGGCGATGTATTAATTAATAATACTCTTTTATTACCAGATGGTATAGGCTCTTCTGAAGTAGCAAATACGGAATCTTTATTTCCTATATGGGCTAGAGTGTTTTGTCCTGGGCATACCGATCCACAATACAAAGAAGACATTAAAATAAACTTAAAATATTATAAGAAAATAGTTAACGGGGTGATTTAATGAAAAACTTTTTTGATGATGTTTTTGACAATAAGTTCCTTTTTGAAAAGGAAGATTTATTAAAATCTTTCAACGAAGAACTGAAAGAAAAAGAATCACCATTAAAGAATATCGATATGGTCGATGCAACATTAGAAGATATGATGCATGACTTTAGACAAAACCCAGAGAGACCCTTCACTTCAAAAGAAGCCAGGATAATAAAAGCAAAACTTGAAGAAGCTAAAGAAGAGGGAAGAAGATTATTAGGCGTAATAAAAGATAGAAAAGAAAACTTAGATGAGAAAATTAAAAGATCTAATAACAGTTTTACTTTAGACATCTCCAGAAGCCACAGGCTGAAAAGATCAGCAACAAATATATTTGGCGGAATTAAAAAAGAAATAATATATGACGACTACATGGCGTTAAGTGAATTGAAAAAATTAATCGAAATGTCAGAGTCGCTAGATTTAATTCAGGAAGGTCTAGACAATGGGCGTATTTAGTAACATGCGAAAAGGCCATGATAATGATTTCGATAGTGGTGAAAAAGAACTTGAAGAGCAGTACCAACAGTTGTTCAAAAAGATCGCAAGAGACTTCGTGCTGCTTGAGGACTTAAGAAAAACCATGAACAGGATGAACTCTTTCATCGATGCAGTTAGACGTATAAACCCTGAACTAGCGGAAGAGATAGAAGAGAATCTTGAGGTTGGTAGCGAAAGCGCCATCTTAAAGGCGATTGAGTACAAAGACAATTTAGAGCAACCTCGCAATAAGAGACGAAGATATAGAGATGTGACTGATGACAGATAGAATGCCAAACGATGATGACCTATTACTATTTGATGTAATAGAGCTGATCAAAGCATATGAGGAGGGCTTGTTCGCAAGAATGAGTGATGCTCCTCCTGATGAGATATTTCTTACTGGATACCAGTCTCCCCTAACAGGGCTTGAGTCAACGATCACATTGTCTTTGTTAGCTGCAGACGCTTCTATGGAGGAGATTGTAAATTCAGTCACAGAGAATCGCAATGATACGCAAGAGGATGATACTCCCCAAGAGGAAATCAAAATAGTTGACGCCGAAGTAGATCATTTCTATACTGAATGCTCCCGAACCGACAAGGATGGAAACCCTACTAAAGAAACGTGGGATCCTCAAGCAAGCGTCATCAAAAAGAATCTAGATTTCATGGGTGAAGAGCCGGTGGAATATGAATATAAAAAACGATTTACAAATGAGTATAGCAGGAAGTTTGTCGGGAAGACGAACCAGTGGATTGAAGATCATGCAGGCACCGTCAATATCGGTGATAAAAAATATAAGCTAGATTTAGAAAACTGTTTGAATTGCATGCTCGATTATAACGTGAGCCTAACTTTACCATCATTAGAATTTGTCTTTAATTTAACTAAATTTCTACGCCAAATAAAAAAGCTTTTAGACGATATGCTAAAAGCGATGGACCCCACATTACTATATGATGCGCTATGTAAATTCTTATTAAATTTTGGTGCAAACTTCATGTGCCCTAGCAACCTTATAGGACTAAGCCTGCTGCTACCTACGTTATTTATAAAGTACAGTTTAGACTTAGCAAAAATAAGATTTGATTGGACGGGACTCTTCGGAGGTATGGTCAAGGCTGTTCTAGATTTCATAGTACAAGCAGTTGAAGTGATTCCAAAAATAGTCAATCCCTTCTTGGATTGTGTTGTTAGTGCATTCAGAGCCATAATGGGTGCGATAAGAGCAGTTGTCGCTTCTGGCGAAAAGGTTACCAATGAGGCGATCTCTCTTGTAAACCAAGTCGGTAGCGCAATACAAAAAGTCACGCCAGACAGCTGGTTCGACAAGCCTTCTGTAGACTTGCAACAGGAGTACGACGCATTGTCCAAAGACTTGCGTGAGCAGTATGAAGAGCAGCTAAAAGAAGACGCCAGGATGAGGAAAGAGTTTGAAATAAATACCCTGCCAAAAGAATTGGATAAATTTGCATTTTGGGTATTCCATGTAAATCATTATGACGATCCTGTAACTGGACCCTGGAGTCCGATTAGTACAGACTTGATGCAAAGTCAACTTACTACGTATTTGGAAATACCTGGAAATGAAATTCTTAAGGATTACGTAACTCTATTCGTTAAGGAGATAGGTGCCCTGCGCGCCCTGCCAGGGCATATTGACAGTTCTTTTCAACTTGCTAAAAAGTATCAGAAGAAGATCGAAGCTGCATTGGCCAAGGAGACAATTGAAGAAAATAAGGATTTCTTTAGTTTTGACTTTGTAGCTGAGACAAAAACAATAACTACCCCATATTTTAAAAAGCCCAAGAAGGCTGACAAAAGGATGAATCTAGATCTTGATGGGTTAGGTACTGAATATACTGTCAGTGCAAGAGACGTTAGTGTTAAGAAGAGCGATTGGAACGCCTTGGACTATGCTTTTGCAAAGTATGGTGTAGATATTAAAAATGAATATCGCCAACCAAAAGACCTAATCGATTACAGAGCCAAAGGTTGGGTGAGATCTTTAAATCAGTCTGATGCTTTTCAGTTTATTGAAAAGACAATAATTGAATCTGTAATCACAACAAAGAAATGGATGAACGAGGAAGTTGCGAAAGTAGTACAGACATTAAAAGCACTCCAAGCTTTTATGGGGGAGGTAATAGCTTCTGAGTTTAAGATACTTGGAGATTTGCAAGCTATCGCACACCTAATTAGATTCATAAAGCTTATAATAAAGTTTTTTGAAGAGGGCTTAAGCTGTGAAAACGTAAGGAAAGAAAAGGCCTTGGTGGAAAAGATAATTCAAGAGACTGATAGAAACGTACAGCTAGAAACAAGTACGACTACCCTCAACTATGATGGAAAAATACTGGAGCCAGAAGACTACATAAAGGTAAAATCATTAGATAATGAGAATATTAGAATTATAGATTTAACTGAATGCTCAGATCTGAACTCAATGCTAAAAGTAAATAAGAATAATTTAGACGACATTTATGAAGGAATTCTCAGTGGCTTATCAACCTAAAACTTATTCGGATTTTATTGCTGCGGCATACGCCAAGTATATCGAATACCTTGGCTATGAGTTGCCTGGCACGCAATTCGTACGCGAATCGCCAGAGCAAGTGCAATTCGTAAAAGAATCGCCAGAGCAAGTAGCAGCAACTGTCAAAATGGTTGAAATTACAACAGAGCCGATACCAGCGCCACTAAAAAAACTAACTGTCCCGAAGGCAAAGGAGCCTGCGCCAATTACAATAGATTTTGGTTTTGAGTTTACGGGAAGCCTAAGCGTTAAAGATCACGTTGCGCCACCAATAACTATAGAATCAAACAACGTCGCTCCAGACCCCTTCTTCACGATCAATGGTGCTGATGGCGAACCTATAGCCCTTCAAGATGACGACTTGTTGACTCAGCTTAAAAAGAGTATTGGATTTGACGAATTTTTGTTTGGCGGTAACTTCACTACCACTACTGGTGGAGCGCATAGAATTAACGAGAAGAACATTAAAGCATTAGTGGAAGACGGCAGTGTCAAACAACAACTAGTGCAGGAAATAAAAAAACTAATCCCAGTACCAAGCAAAGCCGGCCAGCTGTTGAGTGATTTTACTTTAAAGTTCAAAGCTGCAGATATAGCTCTTGAATATTCCTTGGACTTAAGCAAGTTTTTAGCGGACGAAGCAGACTCTTTGTTAGATATTACATTTGAATACGAAGACTATGCGGAAGCTGAGGGTGATGAAAATAAAATCCTGCTTATAGGAGGGGTTCTTTCTAAGGTAACCCTTTGGGTAAGATACGGAGCTACATGAAGCCTAATAACGCCAAACCAAATTGGGCTATAGTCTATGACGACGACTATAGTTCTGAAGTAACCAATAGCCAAGACTATGTTCCTTTTCCTGACTTTGATAATGTTACGAATCTGAATATAAAGATGTTTCTTTCAGGTTCAGGAAAGAAAGTTTTAAGACAAAACAATTATGCGAGGTGGCACCAAAGCTTGCATACACAAACGGTTCAGTATGATGACCTCATTGTAAATTTTAGTTTATTGAGCACAGTGGGGGGATTAGTTTCACCTCTCTATGATTGGGTTTTGATGAGAGATCTTTATGGCGATGATTTTATTTCCTGGCTTGGTACTGTGGACCAACTATGGTATCGGCTTATGTGGTTTCTGAAAAATAATTATTATGAAGTCGTTGAAAAGACAGTGACAGAAAGATTCGCGGGATTGCGGTATAATAGCAATCAACCAATCACCGTTAAGTTTGATGAGGGGGAAGCAGGTGCGTCTGAGGGAACTGATAACGCAGTAGCAGCCTTCCAAACAGGTAACGGTCTGAACGGAATGGGAATTCCACCATTTTCGTTTAGGTATAACTTAAAATATTTTAGGATGGATGACGAAGACTTGCCTGACGGAGCTGTGTCTATTTTTGGTGGCTCTTTTGCAGGGTACAAATTGTCGAACCCAAATGTAGGTTCGTCTTTAGTCTTTGCAGACTATGTTGCACTACATGAATATGTTCATGCAGTGCAAGCTACGAATGGACTAAAACTAAAAACGGCCCGGCTTGATAAAAGCCAATTGTGGTGGACGGAAGGTGTGGCGGAATTCATAGGAGGTGGATCGTATGGCCTGGCTTTGTTTAATGAGAGTGGTTTTTCAGGTTACGATGGGCACAGAAGCACCGACCCGAAAGATTATCAATCTGAAGATGGGCTCATAGCGAATCCATATGCATTTCAAGATGCCGGTGCAAAGTATTTTATTGTTTATTGTGCAATAGCGTTTCTAAATACCAAAATACTTTACCATTCTGGTAAGAACTTGGCAGACTTTATTACTTATATAATCCAAGCAAGGCACGAAAGGGTTGAATATGAAATAGAGCGGGGGGATACACCCGAACTCATTGCCTTGCTTGGAAGAGGATACAATAACTTTAGAATCAATCAAGCAAGGGAGAATGCCAAATCTGATATTAATAGTTATATTCATCCTGATCATTTTAATCAGGCGTTAAAAGCTTTTTCTGAATATGATAATTTAGCTGAGTTTAAAGCTGATTTTCAAACTGTAGGTGTCGGAGATGTTTTTGTTGTAAGTGTTATCCAGAATCATATAGATACAGGTGATACAGGATCTATAGCAGGTAATCTTTTTGGTGGACCAACAATAACAATGAAAAGCACTGTAGATAACTTTCGATCTACAGGATATAAGCCTAACTTTCCAAGCAATATGCAAGAGAGCGCTAACGAATTAAAAAAGTATAGTAAGCTATTACAAAACGAGAATATCAATGCGCTAATTTACGTTTGTCATGACCTGAAGTCTTCAAAAGAAGAAGAGCTATTAAAATTGTTAGATAATGACGCATTTAAAGAAGTGTATTGCATTGTGGCCAGTAAGGATGGGACGTGCCCAGTTTCTATTGGGTCGAATACAGGTACTGGATTCAGAACTTCAAGTAAAGACTCAAGACTAAAGCTTTATTGTGCAGAATGGGATAAAATAAATGACGTTTTTCTTTTATTACCAAAATTTATAAGTTTAGACAGCGAAAAAAAGAGTTCAGTAAGATATAATAACTTAAAAATTACACAGACTGTGAAGGCCAACTTGAGGTAGATCTATGAAAGCAAATGATTTTGAAGGAATTCTAAATGCAATCTCTAATAAAGATCGAAATGTTCCAATTCCTGGAGTGAATATTTCTGGCGTTAAAGTTAAAAAAGTAAACGGGAGAGCACTATCTTATGCAAGTAGGCATAGAGGGTCTTGGTTCAAGCCGGAGTATGATCTGACTGAAATACAGATAGCTCAAGATACGGATGCTTTTTTGTTTAAAGCAATACAAAAGAAAGTTCAAAGATTTGTATTAGCTGGATGGGAGTTTGTTGGCAACGATAAAGAGACAGTAAACTATATAAGAAGAAGAATAAAAGAAATAGAGACTGTTTCTGGTATGCCGTTTAATTTATTAATGACAGACCTGGCGCATGACTTAATTAGGTATTCAAATTGTGCGTGGGTCAAAAACAGAAATAGCGATGCCTCTACAGGGAAGGTCTTAGACAAGAACGGTAAGTCTGTAGAACCTGTTGCTGGGTACTTTATACTTCCGTTTGAAACTTTATGGTTCAAAGTAAAGAAGAACGGTGAGATTAAAAAGATTCTGCAGAAACAATTAGCGAGTGCAGAAAGCAAAGAGTTCTCACCCGATGATGTGATTCATTTCTACACAAATAGAAAGGCTGGCTTCACAATGGGGACTCCCGAGTTGCTGCCTGTACTAGAGGATGTTGCTCTTCTAAGAAGACTTGAAGAAAACATCGAAGAGATGATCGATGCTAACTTGCATCCGTTATACCATTATACGGTTGGCAATGATTTGATGCCGGAAAGATATGGTCCTGATGGGGTAAAGGAATCAGACTTGGTTCGCAATACAATTGAGTACATGCCTTCAGGTGGAATCTTTGTTTCAGATCATAGGCATAAAATCGACGCTATTGGCTCTGAAGGTAAGGCGCTTAAAATCCAAGAGTACTTGGATTATTTCAAGAAACGCGTGTACGCAGGGCTTGGTGTTTCAGCCATGGATATGGGTGAAGGTGATACTGCGAATAGAAGTACTGCTAACGCCTTGTCAAAAATTGCAATACAAGACGTAGAAGCCTTGCAAAGGAATATAAAAACTTTTATTGAAACTTATGTTATTTCAGAGTTGCTTTGTGAAGGTGGCTATGAAGAAGCAATGTTTGATAGCGACAGAATGGTTTACATTAAGTTCGGTGCGGTAGACAAAGAAGAAAAAATAAAGGTAGAGAACCAAATCGTACAGTTGTGGTTGAACAATTTGATAAGCGAAACAGAGGCAAGAACGAAGCTGGGAGAGCGTCCCCTGACTGAGGAAGACGTAAAGAAGTTGCACTCGACATTAGCGCAAGAGCGGATAGTGAAGAGTTCAACCGAATTAAACGCTTCTAATAATATTTCAAAACCAGCGAATCAGCATGGTGAAAGATCCTCCCCGAAGCTAGGCGAAGACAGCGTAAGCTTGTTTGAGAAGATAAAAAATAGTAATAATGTTGCTGATGTCTTGAAAACACTTGAAAACTACTAATATAAATATATTAAGATATATTTAATACGCAAGGGGGCAAAATGAGTAAGCTCATCAAATACAACGATTTCATTCAAATAAATCCTGACAAAAGAATACTTTCCTTAGACAAGAAAAGCAAAATTACGCTTATCGATAATCTTTTGTCGAATGTTGAGTTTAAGCAAAAGGGACTTATAATAACCTACGACTTATCTCATTCAGGTAGGAAAATAAACAATAGGATCTATTCTACAAAAGGTCAACAAAAGGGTATCGACTCGTTGACGAGTCCATACCCAAAGCCGATATTGAAGCACCATGACCAGAATGGAGAGCCTGTGGGCAGGTTCGTTGGGGGTGAGTGGCAAAGCCTAAATGATGAAGCTGCTAGTTTCTTGAATTCAAATAAATCTATGCTAGATATACATAATGCGTTCACAGAGGACGACCCACAGAAAATTTATAAAACGCTAAAAGATTTAAATTTGCTTAACAATAAAGATTGGCCCGGCCTTGGACGAATGCGAGTCAAGGCGAACATTACTGACGAAGAAGCCATTAAGAAATTTCTTGATGGGAGGTACTTAACGTTCAGTGCGGGATCTACCACAGATAGACATATTTGCAGCATTTGTGATCAGGATTGGGTCAGCGATGGCATGTGTGAGCACAGGCATGGAAAGACTTATGATGATGAAACTTGCGTTTTTGTTACCGGAGACTTTATCGTATTGGAAGGGTCGGTAGTGAATACTCCAGCAGATGACCTATCTCAAATAGTAGAGATGGAGCTTATCGATACATCTAGTAGCAAACCAACAGAAGACAACTCTAGTGAGCATCTAATAATATTTCCAAAAGAAATTATTATGAGTGATTCTAACTATGACTTAGGAGCCGGAAATGAGTTACAAGCAGCCGAGCACATCAAAAGTGATCAAGAAGAAGAAGAAGAAGAAGAAGAAGCGCTAATCGATTCCGCTAAGTTAGAAGATCAAAAGTATGATCACAGAGTAGTGCTAGATGAAAAGATCATGAGAGAATTACATACTAAAGGAGTCGCTTATGTTGAGGCGCCTTCCAAAGTAAAAGCTACAATTATCCAAATAGCCTATAGTGGCGAAAAGAATTCGAATGAACCTCCAACACAAAAGGAAGATATTATGAAATTGGAGAAAGAACAACCAGACGAAGAGGTTGTTGATCCCACAGAGGCTGTAGCAGAAGCAGAGCCTCTTGTAGTCGACAATCAGCTTCAGAAACAAGACGATCCCGACGAAGGTGATTTCGACGAGGATGAAACTGCAGACGAAGTCTCTCTAGACGTTGATTGGAATATCTTAGACTTAGCTTTACAAACCATAATGGTGAAGTCGGGCAATTCCATGAGTAACGACGAAAGGAAAGAACTACCAGATGCTATATTCTGTGGGCCTGAAAGATCTTTCCCAATTCCAGACTGTGCACATGTGACAGCTGCGAAAGACTTGATAAACAAAACTAAACTTTCAGATACTATTAAGTCTAAAATCTTAACATTGATTGATGAAAAAGCTGAAGCGCTAGAATGCGATTCAGAAGTTAGCACTTTAAAATCTGACTTAAAAGATTTACAAGAGATGTATAAAAGTTTAGAAGAGAAGTTTAAAGTTGTTGTAGAGTTTATTGAAGCAAATAAAAAAGTTTCAGCTGATAATACTGAAGATTTAAATATTAATTGCGAAAAAAATGAAGATACAGTTGAAAATACAGCTCAAGATGAATTAAATCTAGATGATAAGGATGAAAAAATATTTTCATTATCAGACAAGGTATTAACAAACATGAATCAAATTAGCAGTCCATCTGAGCATGCAAACGAAGACGCAAGTATTAACAAGGAAGGCAAGGTGTCTTCCTTGGGCTCTTTCGAGCAAAAGATTGTTAAAGAATACAAAAACATTTTATCAGAGTATGGAAAAGATGCTGCTAATAGCTATCTTAACTCCAAGTCTACCTATTTGCCTCGCGGCTTTAACCCAAGTAATTTTTAATAAAACATTAAAACTATAGGAGAATAATTATGGCTATTAGTCGATTCCAAAGTACGTTTAAAACCAGAACGGATATGATGGACAACATCACTCCGAATAATACCGTTCAAATGAATGCGTCAGTCCCCGCAGGTGAATGGAAGCCTGCAGCATGGTTGCCAACCATTTGGCAAAACGAAGCGTCAAAAGACTTCTTCGTCATCTCTTCAGGCAAGGTTGTATCTCTTGATGCATCTGGTCGTGTTGTTCCTGCTGGTCTTTTAAAGAGACTTGCAGATGGAGCTCATGGCGACACCATCATCACTTATGATGCTAGTGACGTTGATGCAAAAGTTATTGATATCCGAACTGGAAACCCCTTGCTGCTGGCTGACGTTGGCAATATAAGCTCAGCAGTCTTCTGCCAGGCAGTACTTGATCAAGGCTGGGTTATCAGTGCGTTAGCCCCTGCTGCCAACACCCCCAATTGTCAGACCATTGGTCGTCAGTTTATTTCAGCACCTGTAGGTATTGCAGCTTATGATGTGTACGTATGGGCTGGTGATGATGCTGCTAACCTGCACTTCACCAATTACCAGAAGCAACACTTGATTCAGTTCTTTACTGATATTCAAATGCGAGTTGCTCATGTTTGTGATCCTGTCGCCATTAATATTTTTGCTGCGGACGACAAGGTTACAGGAGCCACACTCAAAGCATTGACTCGTTATAGTCATCTAGATATGACTGACATCATGGCATATGAGTGGACTTCAAAGCTCGCAGGGAATACTAGCCGCACTCCCGTCTTGTTGGAGACTGGTGTTAACGCTGCATGGTCTGGTCGTGAGCGTAATGATATCAGTTTGCTAGCAAGAGCAGGCGACTGGTATCTTGATGCAGATGCTGGTCGAGTTCTCTTCTTCTTGACTGGTGGTGCTGCTGCAGTTCCCGATGACGCAAACGGAGCTGCGCTTACAGCCTTAAAGGCTTTTGACTATACTGCAACCGTATCTGTTAATGAGAAGATGATGCACCTTGTTGGCGAAGCTAAGCCAGGTGATTTTGTTGTCTTTGATGTGAATAGTAACTTTGTCGTTCGTGATATGACTACTGCTCAAGACATTACAATGGCTGGAGCTGCTGCAACTGATTTGGAGATAGAGGCTGCGCTTGCAAGTCTTCGTGACCAGCATGAGTGGACTATTGGTCGTGTATTCGCATTCCAGAAAGAGCCTCGTGGTCTTCTTGAGCGCGTTCGTACTGGTTGGAACGGTTCTGAGTTTAAAGCTGATGCGCAAATGCCTGGTTCTGCAACTAAGGGATTCAGCGACCTCATCACTCTCTCTGATGAAACCGTTGCTGATGAAATTGCTATCATCAACGTCAAGATTCAATAATTACATTAAAATAAAGGGAACTTATCATGGCATTTAAAATGACCGACGGAACGCGCTTAGAGCTTCCTAACAATAAAAAGGCTGCTGCACGTTATGTAGCAGATATGATTTCTAATAGAGGTACTCTTCCTGATACGGAAGAGACGGTAACTTGGAACGAGTTTGTTAATGTAATCTCTCCTAAGAACCGTGACGCAATCTCATCTTCTGAAATCGCACCTCTCCTTCAACAATCTATGGAGATTCTCATCCGTGAGCCCGTAGAGCCTCGTATGGTTATCACTCCACTATTTAGTCGTGTACAAGCAAAAGGTTTGAATACCCAAATTCTTACTGGAGCTATGGGTGCAGTTTATGCTTCCGACGTACAGGAGTCAGGCACCTATCCTGAGGTTAACTTCCAAATGGGTGGCGCTGTTTCAACAGCTTACATCGGCAAGAGTGGTATCGCTGCTTCTTTCACCGATGAGGCACTTCGCTATAGTACTTTTGATATCATGGCTAAAAACCTTGAGCTCATGGGTAACGCAATGGTTCGCCATAAGGAGCAAAAGGCTGTCGCTTTCCTTAAGCAACTTGGAACTGCACTCTTTGACAACCTTCAACCTTCCAGTTCACTTTACGGTGTCTGTAGTGGTCGTGGGGTAACTGGCGCAGCATTGAAGGCAAACGGCTCCATGACTATGGAGAACTTGATGCGTGGTATGGCACATATGGCAGAGGAGGGCTTCAGCCCTGATACTCTGCTTATGCATCCATTATTCTACTACACCTTCTTGCAGGATCCTGTCCTGAAGACTATGATGCTTGCACATGGTGGAGGTTCTATCTTCAACATGTATACTGGTGATCCAGGAAGCCAAGATCCTTGGAGCAACGGCGCACTAGGTGGTCGTGGACCTTCTCGTGGTGTTCGTACTGTGAATCCTCGTGGAATTGGTACTTCAGGTGTTGGAACTGGTGGCGCTGCTACTTCTGTTGAAGGAAGAAGCCAAAACGCTACCTCTGCTCCGAAAATACCTTCGTACTTCCCATTTGGATTCCAGATCATTGTTTCACCTCTCTGCCCTTATGATCCTGAGAGTGAGACTGGTGACATCTTCCTTCTTTCAAGTGGTAACGTTGGTTTTCATCTTGTTGATGAAGAGGCTACTACTGTTGAATGGCGTGATGAAGGTACTGAGACTGTTAAGGTCAAGATCCGTGAGCGTTACGGCTTTGCTGTTGCACATGAGGGTCAAGGCGTTGGCGTTTTCAAGAACGTTAAGCGTGTTGCGAACGAGTATGATGGTGCAGTGAATGCTGCTGTTGCTGATCTTACTGACATAACAGAAGCAGACGTGAAGGCTAATCTCTAAGAGGTAGTTCATTAACGTAAAGAAGTGCTTACAATAGAAGGGGGAAGAGACGCGAGTCTTTCCCCCTTTTGTCGTTGTGGAGACGAATTTTTAGAATTAAAGGCCATTATTACGGAAAGCTTTAATTTAGAACATAAAGAATAGTATAATTTAAAGCTAGAACGATAAGGTGGCTGAATCCAGACAAGTTACCTATAATAAACTCAGTCTTTAAAAGGAGCCTCCCAATGGCGATAGTATTAAAAGCAGATGAAAGCTACCCGACGAACTCTGAAGTAGAGTTTCCTATTGGACAGGAAATAGTTTTAGTATTTGACAGGGCAATAGATTTAAAAACTGCAAAAGAGAGTGTGATTGTATATGGTCCTGATTCCGATGTAACTTCTGGGCCAGATAACGGCTTATGGTTAAATCAGTCTGATGGAACTAACCCGTTCTTTCTGACCTCTCCGATGTTCAAAGGTTATGTCAGTTGTGAGTATTCGACATATTTAGTTAACAACCTTGCGGAATTAAAAGTAGAGGATGACCAAGAGATTTACGAAAAGAGTGTTGGAGCAAAATACTCCGTTCTGGTCATAACGCCAAAACAGCCTCTTAGAATTAATACAGAATATAATTTATTTATTTGCGGAGAAAGTTTAAATAACATTGCGAACATCCCTGCTGAGATACAAGCATACAGCCAAAGTAATTGTATTTCAGAGAGAACAGTTTACGACGCTTATACGCTGGTCGGTGGAGTTAAAACAGGAGATGCGAGAATAAAGTCTTCTGGTAGCTTTGAGCCAAAGAACAATGAAGTTACAGCTTCATTGAATTTAAAGATCGTGGAAGCAGGAAATGGTTCAGCGGCCAAATTCAAATGGTGGTTTGATGATGAGGTAGAGCCGCAACCAGCGTCCAGTAATTACAATTCACGCTTAAGTAGGTGTGTTCAAAGATGGCGGATAACTGATCGTGGTATATTAGTAAAATTCACTGGGGGTGAATTTGATTTAAACGAGACCTTTATTGTGGAAGCAAATAAAGAAGATTTGCTGAGTGTCTCAAATTTAGTAACATTCAGTACTGGGACGGAATCTATTTTTGTCTATCCTGAGTATACGTCAACAAGCCCTATTGCTCCAGATGGCTTACTGATACCCAACCAGCAGAACGAAGCAGTGGGAGCATATCTAGAGTTAGCTTCAATGCAGCCTTCGACTGGGGATATTAATGTGGATTTGAATTTAAATAAAATAGTTTTAACATTTAACGCTAATATCGATGCAGCCACAGCTACTCAAGAAAATATAAAGATTGAGTCTCAGTCCGTAAGCGGAATTTTTGACGGCCCAAAGTCTACTAGATCTGGCAGGCCAGAAAAAATATATAAAATAATATCAGTTTCTGACAATAAAATTACTTTAGAATTTTAGGAGAATCCCATGAGTTGTTCAAATACTAGCAATAATGATTGTGGCACTCCAATTAAAGTCCCAGTTAAGAAAGTCTTGATAAAGTGTAATAGAAGCACGATCCAAATTAACGAAGCAGTTAAATTAAAAATGCTTTTTACTGATTTGAATGGGGCACCTGTAGATCCTGTTGGAGCTACGGTTACGCTAACAGACCCTAGCGGAAATGTTATTGATCCCGGATTGCAAGTTACCAAGATTGATACTGGCTATTGGTACTTTGACTACACCCCCACAGTAAGTGGGGTTTGGAAAGATTCCTGGACCGTTTCTCTGCTTGGAGAAAATGTCACCTTTGAGGGTGGGTTCGAAGTAACTAGCGGTGGCCTGGTAGCCCAACCAAAATGCGGGTTGGATTTCAATAGTTTGGTATTCATAACTCTAGAGGGGCTAAAAGATACCGAAGGAAATTCCTTAGCTAAAACTTTAGAGTTATTTTTTACTACTGAATACAACCCATTTTATGCTTCTGTTGAGATGCTAAAGATGGAGTTGGGTGCTTGGGTCGCTAATGTTACTGACGATACGATTGCGCTATCAATACATTGGTCCTCACTGGAAGCAGACAACATTACTGGGGTCAAGCCAACTTCAGAACGATATTATTTCGCTAGAACTAGATTCGTAATGTACGATGCTGGATTAAGATTACTTTCGATGCCAATCGGTACGTATGGGAACGATGGTAAAAAGAAGCAATTAGGTGACTTATTAATTGAGAATAAAGATTCGCTAGATTTTGACTTAGCCGATCTTATTAAAGAGCTAAAAGCAGAGCGGGACGAATGGTGGCGTGTAGTAAATGCTGGTGGCTGCATTGTCAACGGGCAAGGACTCGGGCCACAGCACGCTGAAAAAGGTAGGTCAAGAAAAGGATACAAGAACTCCAGGGAATGGCATGACCCCTGGGTCGAAGGTTATGTCCAGCCTACACAGAATTCAAAATATAGAGTTCCTGGAGGCACTAAGTACAAGCATGGATTTACCCCTTTTAGGGGTTTGGACTACAGGCATAAGAAAGGGTAAGCTATGTCTATTAGAAGTTTTAATAAAACCAGCTCCTGCGAGATAGACTTACGGAAAGAATTTGATGATATCGTCTTTGGTATCGGAGGTTGCAAGCCTCATAATCATTTAGTCCTGCTACGAAAAGCTAGAAAAGCTAATGACGGGGCTTTAATACGATGTGCCTGCGTGTCTGATCTAAGTGACGAGCCCGACCCTGAAGGGCGGTGCAAGTACTGTTTAGGTGAAAAGTATATCTGGGATGAAGAGTTTAGTCGATGCTATTCCTCAATGGTCGGAGCCGATGGAGGTAAGGGTAATCGTACAAAAAGAGTCTATCCAGGAGAAATTCGAACTGACTATAAAGTATTTTATTTAAGATATGACGAAAAAATCTCTTACAGAGATAAAATAATTGAGTTGTCTCTTGATATTGAAGGAAACGTGTTAGTACCATACAAAAGAGAAACAATTTATAAACCAGAAACTATTCAAAAATACCGTGCAGACAATGGAAGAGTCGAATACATCGCAGTATACTGCAGAGAAGACAATTCCATAAGAGAGAATATCTAATGGCTCGAAATAATGACCAAATACTCATCAATGTCGTGGATAGCGCTGGCCGTATTTCTACTGAGATGCTTGCGCCTGAAGAGTTTGTCATTACAAATCCCTATAATATAAATTTGGATAGAGTGTTTATGGTGAATACGGCGCCATTAACATTAGATATATTTTTTGATATCGCTCAAAAGCTATTAGCAGACTCTCAAGAAAGAGAAGGTGTTAAAGCTAGCCGGTTAGTAAAGCTAGTGGAAGAGTATCCCCCAGAGTCGATGGACGATTACGGTGATGAAGTAATAACTTTCAAGCTAGTTGAAAGGAAGCCTGGGCTAATGAATACCAAAGGTACTGACAGGCCGCACAGAAAAGCAACGTACTCTCATCAAGAGGCTCGCCCGAACATGCCAAACAAGATAATTACAGTAGAATCTAGACCTGTAGATCATGTAATTGAATTTAACTGCTGGGCAACATCTAATAAGATAGCAAACAAAAGAGCCATTTGGCTCGAAAAGCTTTTTATAAATTCAGCATTTGTATTTGAATTAAAAGGTGCAGAACGATTTTTCTGGAAAGAAAGATTATCCGACAACTATATGAGCATTAATGGGCAGAGAGTTTTCTCCAGGCCAATCAGGTTCTTCTTAAGGTTTAGAGAGTTTGATGCAAAAGCTTATTCAATCATCAGACAAGTACTTATTGATTTAAAAATCCTACCTAAAAACACACATAACCCATAGGAGTTATTATGTCGTACCAGAATTTAAAGTATACAAACATTGCAGGTGAGATTACAGCCACCTACAATGATAACAACATGAGGCGTAACGAAAGTGTTGCTGCTCCTGCTGGTCCTGGGCTGTTAATGACGGCCACTGGCAAACAAGGCCTAGAGAACCAGCCATTTCGAACAAGCGCTAGCCTTGCTTCAGTCCAAAGGTTTGCTCAAGAGTTTGGTTCTGATTCAGACGTAACCAGAATGATCGCAGCAGCGCAACAAGTTGCAAACGAAACAGTCCCTGTAAGCGTAATGCGTATCGGTGCAAAGCCTTTTCATTTTGCTATAGAGAAGGCAACCAGTGGACTGCATGAAAAGGAATCTTGGCTCACCATAACTCCTTATGCAACAAGGGAAGAGGATACTGCCGCTGAGCTTCAAAGTACGGTTAATCAACTTTCAGTTCTGCTTCAACCATTCCGCGAGGGATCTTTGATTCGACAAAGAGTTGTGGTTTACAATAACGAAACTGCTCGTCCTGTATATGATAGTGAAGGACTCATTGCTGATCAGATTGCAGAGTCGCTCTTTGATGTTGATATTAATGTTCCTGCAGGGATGTTCTTATGGACCCCTAAGGCCTTTGATGCAACTACATTAAGCTCAGTGACCTTAGAAAATATCTATGACCTTGCTGATATCCGAGGTGCATATCAGACAGTCACTTCACTTCGGTTGAGTGGCGATAGTTTAAATAACGGAAACGCTACTGTTGATGGCTGGGAAGCAGAAATCAAAATTGTTGATGAATTTGATTTAACCGATCAAACATTAGCAGACTACAATACAGCAAACCCTGGAAACGAGTTCTCTTTCCAGTCTACTACAGGTAGCGCTGGTGATTTCATTTCTAATTGCGAGAGATATGCAGCCAATGAAGTGGCATATGAAGAGTTAGAATTTGAAAATATCTCATTCTTGCACTGTGACAGATGCTATGCGGATACTCAACCAGTAGACATCGACGACGCTGGGATGGATTTGAAAAAGCAGCTATCTTGGCAGAACCATAATCTGGGATATATGTGGAAGTACGTCTTTAATGGTCGTCCAAACATCTTCATGTCTGCTCGTAAAAACCCCTTTGATATAAGCAATGTGCGCAATACGTACACCTATGACGGCATTCAATATGATATAGACGCAACTCAAGAACTTCTTGGTGATGCATTAAATTTGGTTGAATTCCATTTACATCCTGGAGCTTCAGGCACTCCTATTGAAGTAGAATCATTCTTCACCAGTAAGGGTTTGGTCGAGTGTCATGTCGATTTTGATGCTGACATGCCTGCTAAAGTTGATGGATCCGGTTTGACTGAAAATGAATTCGAAACTTATAAAGCTGCAGGATATACAGCAACACTAGATCAGTACGGTAGAACCCTTGCTGAATGGCAAAATCTACAAACTTGGAGTAATAATGGTCAGAACGTCGACATTGACACTGGCTTGGATGAGGGTGATCATGAAGCATATGCACCTGCTGCTCTTGGAGGCGCTTACGCAGGGGTCTTTGTAGCAGTAACAGACGCAAAGGGCAGAACTAACGCTGAGTATTCCGCTTACATTGCAGATGGACATATAGCGTCAATCATTATTAAGACTCCTTTTGCCCAATTAACATTTAGGCCAGAAAAGTTTGATAATGGTGACGATGAGTATATATTGCGATTGCGCGCATCGTTAGCTGCTGGTGGAAGTGCCCAACTCAGCACTTTCTTGTTAGATTCAGAACTGAATAGCTCTAGAGCATTCCCTCTAGACCCTTTCTTTATGAATCATTTTGAGCTTACAGGGAATCTAATTCCTGAAGCAGCGATGAGTAGGTTGTTCACTTTTACAGACCCAGTTTATGTCGCCGATGTTGTAACTGCGGAAAGTACTATCTCTTTGGTCGCTGCCAACGTAGAGGTGAGGGAAGTTTCCTTCTTACATCAATCTGCAAGCGCAGCGTATCTTGCTTCAACCAATTACTCTCAGACTGTTGCGATTGTACCAACGACTGCTCCTCCGAGGAATCGAAATGGAGTCTCTGCTTGGGCGGGAAACCCTGCAGAGTATCAGATCCAAACTAATGGAAACGTAGTTGTAACTGCAAACGGCACAGGTGTCCTAGGCACTAAGTTGCTTGCTGGTTCAACCACTTATCGTGGTGGAGCTGCGTTTGGTGGAGTTATCTTAACTAATGGAGCTTTACTACCAAATGAAACACCTTACGGCATTGACGACACAGACGAGGCGCTTGATGAGATGGGTAACCCCATCGACTTAGGCAAGCATGCAGTTGTTGTTGGAGCTTATGGATTGCTTAACGATCCAAAGTTCTCGTTCCCTGCGAATACTAAGGATATTCAAATTCGACCTCAAAATGCATATCTTGGCAGTGCTGCTCCAATGATTGCAGGTATACTTGCAATTCAAGAGCCTGGAACTGAGCCGATTGGACCAATTCGTGGAAGACTGCAGGGCTTTAATGCACAGCAGCGAACTCCAAGAGCGATCTTGAACAACCTTGCAGCTTTGCGTATTTGTATGATTGACCAAACCGGCGTCATCTCTTCCATATACACAGCAGCACTTAGAACTTCTGATTATACTAAGATATCATCGATACTCGCTGCTAATGGTATACTCAGTCGACTTCGACAAGAGTGCTTAAGTGTTATTGGTAGTGCCTATACTGATGCTGAGATTGGAAGTCTTGCGCAAAGACTTGATGGTGTATCTAGAGGTCTGGTTCAACGTGGCTACGCTCAGCAGCTTGCTGTTCAGCTTAGAGGTTCTCGTTTGGATCGCATTAATGGTATCATTAGAATGTCTGTAAGATTTATTCCACCGTTGTCTATTGAAGCTGTTGAAATCGACCTTACTCTTGAGCCACCTGCAAGTGGCATTTAATTCAAAACAATAAAGGAGATATATTATGGCAACTTCATTAGATTTAAGTAGAACTTATACATCTTATTCAGGTGTAGATATTCGAGTAATAATTAATGGTCAGCAAGCTGGGAGCATGCAAGCTTTGTCTTATGCTATCCAGCGTGAGAAGGCACCTATCTATGTTATGGGATCCGTTGATCCCGTTTCTTACTCTCGTGGTAAGCGTGGTATTGCTGGTACGATGATTTCACTTATGATGGATGTGCATATGCTTTATACGCCATCATTTGCTGGAGAGCGTTATCTTGGTGACAAGGATGAAATCTTCCCAAGTTATGGTGATGGAGACCTGAACGATGCACAAGGAGCTGTAAATGCTATGTCCCGTCAAGCGGGGCGTGGAAATGCTTTCCCAGGTTCTAATACTAGTGCACTGAACGGTGCACATAATGAAACAGGCGCTGTAGGCTTGAACACCATTGGTGGAACTGCTGCAGGAAGAGCCTTACAGAACCAATCAGGAGCCGCTGGAACAGGCGTATCATTCTCTGGAGGTCCAACCCAAAGGTTTGATCCACAAGAAAAATATGACCTAACCAACCTTGGTAGTAATTACAGCGTTGCAAAAGTGTTTTATGTGGATCAAATACTACCGTTTGACGTTACTATTGTTGCTGCAAATGAGTATGGTCAATCAGCTCAGATGCGACTTTACGGTTGTGAAATCTTGAATGAAGGTTCAGGTTTCTCTATCGATGATATTGTCATTGAGAACCAGATGACTTATGTTTGTCGAACGATTTTACCTTGGAGAAGCTTTGCATTGAGTGGTTCAGCAACAGGCACGTCAGCTAGAGATGAGCTTTATGCGAATGAGAAGAGTCCAAAAGTTCGAGGTGGGGATGCCTCTCCAGCCTCTGAATTCGAATATAGTCATAGTTCATAATTGATATAGATAACTCCTCGCAATAAGTGTTATAGATAATATATAAAATATTTTCTCTTGCTGCGTGGAGGTTCTATGTCTGGGTCGACATCTTTGTCGCAATCATATAGTTCATTTTCTGGTGTTGATATTCGAGTTATCATTAATGGTGCTCAAGTAGGTAGCATGCAGTATGTGAGTTATATGATTCAGCGTGAAAAAGCGCCGAATTATATTATGGGATCAGTAGATCCCGTTTCTTTTGCTAGAGGTAAGCGCGGCATCAATGGAGTCATAAGGGGACTGCTACTAGACACAGACCCTCTTTACATGAAGTCTTTTGATGGAGAAAAAGCGCTTTTGGATAAAGACGAGCTCTTCCTAAGAGAGCTCGACGAAAAGAAAACCGTTCAGCATCAACAGACAACCCAGCCTGCATTAAGAAGAAGACACGCTCCAGAAACTAGAGGCAAGTGGGAATATATATACGACGTGTTCATTTCCTTTAAGGT
>JACKQG010002881.1_pt1 | contig 21821 bp, 23 predicted proteins | sample 8237621 | NCBI WGS metagenome assembly JACKQG01 (sample SAMN15677084, study PRJNA649215) | marine metagenome | biome: marine; feature: Black Sea; material: saline water; isolation source: suspended particulate matter (SPM) from the Black Sea western gyre | collected 2013-06-09/2013-06-10 | depth... | reverse complement strand
ACTTATGATGATGGTTCCTGTACCTACCCCGAAACTAATTATGACTGTGAAAATATTAGTTATGGTGAAACACTTGAACCATTATTTTCAAGCTGCACCGGTTGTCATGGAAATTCGGGAGGATTAAACCTGTCCTCTTATGCCAATCTCATGTCAGGTGGAAATAGTGGTTCTGTGGTGACTCCTGGAGATGGTTCCGGAAGTCTTCTGGTTAAAAAATTACGCGGAACTGCAGCAGGAAATCAAATGCCACAAGGTGGTGCTTATTGGGATGAATCAAATATTAATCTCATTGAAATCTGGATAGATGAAGGCGCATTGGATAATTAATGAATCTCCTCTATTTTCTTACCACTATTATTTTTGTAAATTTCTGTTTTGCCCTCCCCCGTTTTTCTGTCCAAAATGGATCATCCTGTATTGCCTGCCATGTGAATCCCACTGGTAGCGGGTTACGGAATGATTACGGCTCTAATATAGTTTCTCTAGAAGAATTACCCTTAGAGCGCTGGCTGGAAAAAGGCAATGAAGATTGGGATGGCTATATCAGTGATCATCTGCAAGTTGGTGGGGATTTTCGCCTTCAGGGTGTCCAATATAATGAAACAGATTCAACTCGAAAATCTGTATTCTTTCCCATGCAGGCGGATATTTATTCGTACCTTAAATTAAATAACAATGCCGGAATTTTTACCAAAATTGGTGTGAAGGGAAGCAGGAAGGGAAGCAGCAGCCTAAGCGCTGAATATTGGGCTTTTTTGAGCAATTTGCCCCAAAATGCCTGGATAAGGGTGGGGCGTACCCTCCCCAATTACGGACTCCGGGTAGATGACCATACCTCATTTATAAGGGGAGGCAATTTCAGCCGTACTTTCTTGGGATTGGAAAAAGAAGGGTTGATTTTTGGACCTTACCAGGACACTCCTGCAATTCTTGAATTGGGTGTTCCCATGTTCGGCGGACTGCAATGGACAACGAGTTTAAGCACAGGGTTAGTGAATAACAGCGAAGAATTAAATAACCTAACAACCCAATTCAATTATACCGGTTCAAATGAACACTTAACCTATATGGCTGGTTTCAATTATATGCAGGAAGACAATTTCAATATGCTGGGTGTATACGGTGGCGTATCCTATGCAAACTTCACTTGGACCTTTGAAGTGGACCAAGCGGAGAATTGGATTGACGGCAATACCTCTCTGGCGCTGTATGATGAACTTGCTTGGGAAGTTATTCAAGGAGTACAACTAATTGGTAAATACGATTTCTTCGACCCCAAAACGAACTGGCAGACCGGTTCAATATCCCGCTATACATTTGGTGCAGAAATATACCCTTTAAATATCATGGAAATTAAACTTCAGGTTCGAATGAATCGGATTGATATGGATAATGTTAATACGCCTGACCCTGAATATTTAATCCAAACCCATTTCTGGTTTTAGAAAGGAAAATAATGAAAAATCTGATTCAAATATTAATGATAATCCCACTGGTGATATCGCTGGGGATCATGCAGGATAAATCCAATAATCTGCAGGTTCTAGATTATGAATCTGAGCGGGATTTGAAAAAATACATGAAATCTATATCCAAAGATCTGGGAGTAAAATGTAAATTCTGCCATGACTTGAATGATAAATCAATTGATACAGATCATAAGAATATTGCCCGAGAAATGATGCGTATGCAAATGGAATTAAATAAGAGTTTTTTCGCCCTGCTGGGAGATTCTCTGCATGTCCATGGAGAAATGCCCCAGATATCCTGCTGGACCTGCCATCGTGGATCCAAAGAACCCCAACTTGTCCGACCTAAAGAATAATTTAAGGGAATACCTATGCCCTGGTCAATTACTGAAATTCATCCATTATTAATTCATTTCCCTATTGCACTTTTTTCCACAGGATTAGTGTTTGACATTCTGGCACATATCTTAGAAAAGAATGATCTGGAAACAGCAGGATTTTATTCCATGTTTATGGGTCTTGTATCCAGTACTTTTGCCATATTAAGTGGTTTTATCGTCTTTTTTGAAATGGGGTCAATTTCTGATATTTTTAATTCTGATCCTGGCTACCATGGTTTAATACAATTATTTGCCACTATAATGCTTCTAATATTATTTTGGATTCGTATAAAACTTGATGTTGATATTCGATTTGGCGGAATGAAAAAATATATTTACCTTTTAATCCATTCCTTTTCAGTGGGATTATTATTTTCCGGGGCTCACTTAGGGGCAAAAGTCGCCGAAAGAATTTAGAAAGTTAAATTAGGATAAAACAATATGAATATTTTAACCCAAATACCAATTGGATCAAAATTGAAGGTTCAAGTAAATGATGAAATTGTAACATTGGTGGAAATATGTTTTTATCCCACCAGGTATAAAACTACAAATGAATCAGGAAAAATAAACTATTATAGAACGCATGAAGTAGTAATTGTGGAATCCGAAGAAAAGTCAGATTGAACTTTAGATTTATTTAGGCAAAACTCTCAGCTAGGGCTGTGAAGGATAAGTCGCCTTGTGGTTCTTCAACTAATATTTTTCCAATAGCCAGCTCATTTAGACGCATAGTATCGTAACTGCCATCGGTAAGTTCATTGGCAAGCGTATAAACCCACTCCCTACCTCTACCCATACGGTATTCAGCTACTCTCCATTCACGGTTATTTATCATTACTATAGTATCAACTGGATATTTCATTCGGCTCCCTTTAATTAATAATTTGAACGTGGTAAGTTACATTAAAGTACCGTCGTAAGGAAATAATTAATTTTGTAAGATATCCCTTACAATTGAAGAAGGGACTAAAGGGTTTTCCAAAAAATTTTGTTTTTCCAAATAAATAAACAGCCCCCTGAACATCAGGGGGCTGCGTAAACCACCAGACCGTCACATACCAAGAGGAGTCGACGGTTGAAATTCTCCGTGCTTTTAGTCAATCCTTAAAGACGGTATAAAAGACTAACTGCCACTCAGTAGTACCTGGCGATGGGTATAATTTAACACTTTATTGACTATTGTTACAGGATATTTTTTCCAGTTTTTAGGATTTCCAGGGGGTAACTTTTAATTCGTTAAACTTTTATAGAACTGCATCGCACTCCCCTTCAGTCTCACTCAATAACTGCTTCAGACGAAAAACATCACTTTCTAACTGGTTTATAATCTCAACCTGTTCTGTAATTGCAATTATTTATATTACCACATTCCTGCTAATTTAAGTAAATTAAAAAAATGTAGGTATTCAGGGATCAATCTACCTCTTCTTTTGGTGAATACGGTTAACAAGCTTGAATACAATTTAATAAAATGTAGATTTGCCTGCTATTCGTAACCCACTTTTAATGGGTGAAGAATGGTGGGCCCTCAGGGATCAATCTACTTCACCTAATGGTGAATACGATTGACAAGCTTGAATACAATTTAATAAAATGTAGATTTGCCTGCTATTCGTAACCCACTTTTAATGGGTGAAGAATGGTGGGCCCTCAGGGATCAATCTACTTCACCTAATGGTGAATACGATTGACAAGCTTGAATACAATTTAATAAAATGTAGATTTGCCTGCTATTCGTAACCCACTTTTAATGGGTGAAGAATGGTGGGCCCTCAGGGATCAATCTACTTCACCTAATGGTGAATACGATTGACAAGCTTGAATACAATTTAATAAAATGTAGATTTGCCTGCTATTCGTAACCCACTTTTAATGGGTGAAGAATGGTGGGCCCTCAGGGACTTGAACCCCGGACCAATGGATTATGAGTCCACTGCTCTAACCAACTGAGCTAAGGGCCCAACTTTACTAAAAACTATGTAAACCTGGAATGGAAAATTTAGGGCATTTTTAAAATAATATTGGAATCTTATTTAGGTCTTACTGGTCCAAATTCTACATCTTTAATAAACTCGGGAGTAGATCTGTCTTTTTTCTTCTTTTTCACTGGTTTCTTTGGGGGAATTTTTATATCGCTACTGACAAATTCCCGTAATTGAGTATCTGTTACTTTCCATTTGTTAAATGATTCTGAAAATAAAGTATGGACTTCCTCATTGAAGTTCTTTACTATACGTTCCAGTCTATTTTGTAATTCTTCCATGAGGATAGGACCAAAGTCACCCCCAATCTGTTCTAAATGCTCATCTAATTCATCCAAAAGTCCTTTCATTTTCTCATCAAAAAGAGAGAGCGGTTTTACTTCTTCTATTTCCTGTCCGTTTTCTATTTTTTCTTCTGCCATAATGCTAATTTACATGTCTTCCATAAAGCGTACCATAAATAACCAACCCACTGCCCAACCCTAAACATGGAGCAGATAAATACATCCATAAAGATGTTTGTAATTCTCCTGAAATATAATATCCTAGGAGGAAACCAACTGAGAATCCAATGAGGCTCATACCACCTAATATGGAGGCAAATGATTTGAATCCTATTTTCATTAAAATTTCGCTACCAATCCTGCTCCTACAGTACTATTAAGGTTAACTTTTCCATCTAAATTACGGTCATAAAATACATCATGGCGGTACATCCGGAGAGACACATTTTCCATGAGTTTTATTCCTAAACTAGCTCCAATTACCATATTTTCATTATAATCAGAGGTATTAAATAATTCAGATGTAAAATTTTGATTGAAATACAAACTAAATTCAGAAATTCCTCTGATTAATCCCTCATGAATAAGAATTTCCATACCCAGTGAATAATAAGTTGCACTTGAGTCATTGCCTCCTATTTCATTCATCACTGATATGTCAAACGAATAATTGTAATAATTTCGAAAATGATAATTGTATTCTGCATAAAATCCCATTTTATTATGCACATTTTTGGTAGGGTCAAGCAAAGCATAAACATCTTTGGGAAGATAATAGGCTGTGGAATCTGAATCAATATGGTTCTCAGTTATCATTGTATTCCACTTTTTATCTATACTGTAAAGTTTATAAGTATCTAGGGTGTCTAATATACTTGTAGGAATATAATGGATACGTTCCAGATTATATGTTTCACCAAAAAAAGGAGCAATATGCAAGGATGAAGAATAAGTAAACGCAATTTTAATATTACGGTGATGCCCAATTTTCCACCAGATTCCTGGTCCCGTTATTCCGAATGAACTTTGGCGCTCAAAGCCCTGTTTTGTATCAAGAGTATCCCCCTCAATTGGTTCGCTTCGAATATAACGGAGGTCGTTGGGATAATTTAATGCCGTAAATTCCCCAAACAGATAGGTATCATTTCGCAAATCACTTTTCAATTCATATGTAAAATCAATCTGATACCCACTTATCGATCTTTTTCGTGGAGCTACCCCATTCCATATACTATCTGGTACGGAAGAGAATTGATTCAGATCAGAAACAACGCCCACTCCTAATCGATAAGGTAATTTAGCAATTGAACTATACATACCAACAAGTCCCCCACTATTGGCTAATTCTCCAAAACTGGATGTGAATAATTTAAAGGTATAATTACCGGCACCGGACTGAAAATCAAAGAGCAATCCTCCTTCCTGCTTCAATGGATAACTTATCGTATTGGTGTAGCGTTTAAGGAGCATTCCATAACCAAAAGTGAGGTTGTTGATATGACCCATTCTCAATTTGTATCCTCTATTTTTTGACTGATATTTAAGAGTTAATGGTGCCAAAATCTGTGCCAAGGTAGAAAACAAATTCAGGTTTCCTACTGAATCTGATATTCCAATAAATCCTACTAAATTGTACCCAAATTTCAGGCGGTCTCCATTATACATTGGCAGCAATGAGGCTTTTCCGTAAGAGTTTTTTTCTACACTTACCACACCAGTTTCCAAGGTGAAATTGAATCGTCTTTGTCTTTCTTTTACAGATTGAAAAGTACTAATTATTATAGAATCCTCTGAAAAATAATTCATAACAGTGAATACTATATCTTCCTTTTCTTCTTCACGGTTTATCTGATAATGCTTAAAAATTTCAGATGGCAGCATTTCTTCATTAATATCAATTTTATTCTTCAAACTATCCAAATTTGAAATTACCATTTCCCCCATTTCAATATTAATTTGTTCATCTGAAGTTAAATTGGCTGCTTGGACATTTCCCAATATAGAAAATATTTGGTCTTCATTTGTAAAATCACGGGTAATCCACAATTCGCCTGATTCTAGATTAATATTGGAAGATTGGGTTGTAATGGCATAACCGAAGTTGGTATCCTTTGAAAACTGACCAAATAAATTACCATAATTCAATTCCAGTTGGTAAGAACTATTTCCCTTATTGATTCGCAGTTCAGATAATCCAAATAATGTCACTTTATTATCAGTACCAAATAGGCTGAATTGTATTCTACCATTATCATCGGAATGAATTATATCTCCATTATAAATTATACGTCCCGCTATGGCAGTGCTGGGGATTAGAGCTGTTTTAGCTGGATTAATTGTTACATTTCCTTCTAATTCATCAATAACACCAACTTTTTCATAATTGGAATAAAGAGGGGAAAATGTGAAAATCAGAATAAATAAATAAAAATACCAGCTCATTATTTAAACACTTGGAGTGAATTTCATGATGTTAAATTTAATTTGGATTATCAACGCTAATTAAATGGTATTATAAAAAACAAACTTCCAATATTGTTTTATTTATAATTCTAAAGATGATATCATTGTCATTTTTCTAAAAAATGATAGGATTATTTGAGTAATTTTCAGCCTTATGTTTCAAAAGATTTTAATAGCCAACCGCGGTGAAATTGCTGTGAGGATCATCCGCACCTGCCGGGAAATGGGCATACAAACTGTTGCCATTTATTCTGAACCCGACCGTACCTCCCCCCATGTTCTTATCGCTGATGAAGCATATTTTGTGGGTTCTGCTCCATCTACAGAATCATATTTGAATGTACCTAAAATTCTCGAAATTATAAAAAAGTGTAAAGCAGAAGCCGTTCACCCTGGATATGGATTCTTATCCGAAAACTGCGATTTTTCTGAAGCAGTACAGAAATTAGGGGTTGTTTGGATAGGACCGTCAACTGATGCAATTACCACCATGGGTGATAAAATGGCTGCTCGGAAACTAGTTATTAAGGCTGGTGCACCCGTAGTACCAGGTACAACTGAGCCTATTATTCAGATGGAAGATGCCAGAAAAACAGCAGAAAATATTGGATATCCTATCCTCATCAAAGCCGCTGGAGGTGGAGGTGGTAAAGGTATGCGTATAATACATTCCGAAAATGAATTAGAAAATGCCATGAACCAGGCAAGATCAGAGGCAAAAAAAGCTTTTGCAGATGATCGGATTTATATTGAAAAATATTTGGAGGAACCCCATCATATTGAAATTCAGGTATTTGCAGATACCCACGGAAATGTTGTGAGTCTGGGTGAACGTGAATGCTCTATTCAGCGACGTTACCAAAAAATAATTGAAGAATCGCCTTCCCCATTTATCGATGACAAACTCCGAAAAGAGCTGTCAAAAACAGCTGTTGAAATTTCAAAATCTTGTAATTATTTAGGGGCAGGTACGATTGAATTCTTAGTAGATAAATTTAAAAATTTCTACTTTCTTGAAATGAATACACGCCTTCAGGTTGAACACCCTATAACCGAAATGGTTAATGGATTAGATTTGGTTAAAGAACAAATCAGTGTGGCTGCAGGGGTAGAATTATCTTTCATTCAAAAAGATATATATCCTTCTGGAAATGCCATCGAATGCCGAATTTATGCAGAGGATGGATTTAATAATTTTGCTCCATCTACCGGAATAATTAATGAATTGACCTTTCCCCTGGGCTTAGGTGTAAGAATGGATGAGGGTATTCGTATTGGACAGGAAATCACTCCCTATTATGACCCCCTGCTGGGTAAACTCATAACTTGGGGAAATGACAGACAAACAGCTCTCGAGCGAATGATTCGAGCATTGGGAGAATTCAACATTGTAGGAATAGAAACCAGCATTCCATTTTGCCTTAGAATCTTCCAACATAAATTTTTCCAGAGCGGCAAATATTCCACTCACACCTTAGATTTAATCAAAAATGAACTCCAGAGAGATGTTAACGTTCAAAATGAAGAGCAAATTTTAGCTGCCCGTATCGGAGCTGTTCAATCGCATCATCAATTAAAACCAGAAGTTAGCCCCCTTAAAAATCTTCAACAGAAAACTAACTGGGCAACAGCTGGCAGAAAAGAAGAATTGCGATGAAATATAAAACAATAATTAAGGATCAATCTGTAGAAATGGAATTTTCTACGTCCCTGAAACAGCTTTCAATTAATTCAAATAATGAACTAAATATTGATTGCGTACAGCTTGGCTGTAATACTTTTTCACTTTTATTAAATGGAAAATCTCATTACCTCACCATTAACAAACTTATGGATGGATATGAAGTGATAGTAGATCATCAGACCTACTTGGTTCAGGTTCAGGATGAGATTGATATGCTGCTTGAAAAATTTGGAATGCAAAGTGATACCTCCACACATGCAGGAGAAATCCATGCTCTCATCCCCGGATTGGTGAGCCGAATGTTTGTTAAGCCGGGGGACAAGGTTGAAGTGGGTCAAAAGTTACTTATATTAGAAGCCATGAAGATGGAGAACGAAATTGATTCGCCTGTGGCGGGGCTGATTAAAAAAATTCAAATAAAATCTGGCGATAAAGTAGAAAAGGGAGAGCTTATTATGGAGATAAATAACTAGTGGCGGGCTGGTCTAAATGGCTATGGGGTGGAATGGGCTGGGCTATGTTTGGTCCCATCGGCGGAATTATGGGATATGCATTGGGTTCCATGTCAGAAAACACTCGAGGATTTCAAAGCAATTATCAAGGGTTTTCCAGAGGAGCACCTACAAAGGGTGGAGATTTTGGTTCTGCTCTATTGATCCTGTTTGCAGCTGTTATGAAAGCAGATGGGGAACTGAAAAAGTCTGAACTTGAATTTGTAAAAACTTTTTTTATAAAACAGTTCGGTAGAAATTTTGCTCAAGATCGTATCCGCCTTTTTCAGGAAATTCTGAAGCAAGACTTCCCCCTTAAAGATGTCTGCCTGCAAATAAAAGCAAATATGGATCACCCTGCTCGTCTTCAGATGATTCATGTTTTATTCGGACTCTCACAAGCTGATGGGCATGTGCATCCTCTGGAAGTAAAAGTTATTCACACCATCGCAAATTATTTGGGAATATCAGCTAATGATTTTGAATCCATACAAGCAATGTTTTACAAAAATACCACCGCTGCCTACAAAATTCTTGAAATCACTCCCGATTCTACTGATTCCGAAGTGAAGAAATCCTTTCGCAAAATGGCAAGTAAATTTCACCCTGACAAAGTTCATCATTTGGGAGAGGAATTTCAGAAAATGGCTGAAGAAAAATTTAAATCCGTGAACGATGCCTATCAGCAAATTAAAAAGGAAAGAGGGATTAATTAGAAAAAATAGTTGCAAAGTGGCAAAGCTTGCCAATCGCCCATCTACATTTCATTACGATGGATAAATAACGAAGTGTAGATTGGTTGCGGAGTTTTTAAGTACGGAATAAATTCGCAGATTAAAAGAGTACCTGATGTCAGAGTTCTGGGGTTCCTAAATTCAAAATATAATAAAAAGGAGTCATCATGTCCTCAGTAAATACGTATAGAGAGTTAGAAGTGTGGCAAAAAAGTATGAAATTTGTTACAGATATATATAAATTAACACAAAATTTTCCGAATAATGAACAATTTAGGTTAACATCTCAATTCAGAAGATCTGCTGTTTCAATTCCATCAAATATCGCAGAGGGATTTGGAAGAAGGTTGCCTAAAAAGTTTATTCGTTTTCTTAGAATTAGTATCAGCTCGTTATTTGAGTTACAGACACAATTAGAAATTAGTAAGAATATTGAGCTTATTGACCTTAATATTTTCGACCATTTTTATGAAAATTCTCGTGAAAATGAACGAATGCTAAAAGGATTAATATCCAGCATTAAATATTAACCAATCAGAAACTTAGGAACTATGAACTCAGGTACATTCTTACTCATTTGAAAAAAACCAACTCAAACCCGACACTCAAAACTTTTTACGGTAAAGAAAACCAACCGGGAGATTACCCATTTACCAGCGGGATTTACCCCGATATGTATCGCGGCAAACTCTGGACAATGCGCCAATATGCAGGATTTACATCGGCAGAGGAAAGCAATAAACGTTACCGGTATTTGTTAGATCAGGGGGTCATGGGGCTTTCAGTTGCCTTTGACTTGCCCACACAGACAGGTTATGATTCAGATCATTCCATGGCTACTGGCGAGGTGGGACGGGTAGGTGTACCCATTTGTACATTAGCGGATATGGAAGTCCTCATGAAAAATATTCCACTGGGAGAAGTCTCCATTTCCATGACCATCAATTCTACCGCAGCTATCCTATTGGCATTTCTGGTAGCAACAGCCGAAAAACAAGGGATTTCACGAGAAAAACTCAGAGGTACTGTGCAAAATGATATCCTTAAAGAATATATTGCACGAGGGACCTATATCTACCCCCCAAAATCCAGCATGCGGATTATTACTGATCTATTTGAATTCTGCTCCAAAGAAATGCCCAGATGGAATACTATTTCAATTTCTGGTTACCATATTCGTGAAGCTGGATCTACAGCCGTTCAGGAAATTGCCTTTACATTAGCAAATGGAATAGCCTATGTTCAATCCGCGATTGATAAAGAGCTGGATGTGAATCACTTCGGGAAACGCCTAAGTTTCTTTTTTAATTGCCATAATAACTTTTTTGAAGAAGTGGCTAAATTCAGGGCAGCCCGGCGCATGTGGGCAAAAATTATGAAAGAACGATTTCATGCCACAGACCCTAAAGCAATGATGTGCCGATTCCACACACAAACTGCTGGCTCCACTTTACAGGCACAACAAATTGATAATAACGTGGTAAGAACTACCCTTCAGGCTACAGCGGCAGTATTAGGAGGAACCCAATCTTTACACACCAATTCTCGGGATGAAGCCCTATCCCTTCCCACTGAAAAATCAGCTCAATTGGCTCTGCGGACTCAACAAATCATAGCGCATGAATCTGGAATTCCTGATGTAGTTGACCCCTTAGCTGGCAGTTTTTATGTTGAAGAATTAACTGATAAACTTGAATCACAAGCTTTAAAACTCATTGGTGAAATCGATGAATTAGGAGGAGCAATACCTGCCATTGAAAATGAATTTCAGCAAAATGAAATTGCCAAATCTGCCTTTGATTATCAAAAATCCATTGATGAAGGTAAAAATATAATTGTGGGAGTGAATAAATTTCAGTCAAAGGAAACTGATATCCCTGAGACACAACAAATTGACCAGAAGGCTGTGCAGCAACAATTGGACCGATTACATTTTGTTAAAAATAACCGAAATAATGAAAAGGTAGAATCCATTCTAGAAAAATTGAGAGAAACAGCTTCAACAGATAATAATTTAATCCCAGTAATTATTGATGCCGTAAATGCAGAGGCATCACTGGGTGAAATATCAGATACACTGAGGGGAGTATTTGGGGAGTTTTAAATGAACACACTAATCTATCCAATAAGTTAGTTTCATTACTAAATGATTGGCAGCTTTCCCTTTTAACAGGTCAACGGTATTACTTATTAATTCCAATTCCTCATTGGAAGAATTTAATTCGGTATTGCGCGTCCATACCGACCCCACCTTTAAAGGTGAGGCAATAGCAATTCAATTATAAACCTAAAATTAGGGGATTTCCTTTTTCCCAGCAAAAGATTCAATATCTTCCAGCATTTGGGGTAAATAGCGTTGATTTGCCTGATTTACTATCCAATGGGGTACATCACCGCCAGGGTCAGTGCAGACACGGTAGGTGAGTTTTGATTTATTGCCTTCCTGTGTTACAACCCAACTACCAAAATTAACAGGGGGTAGCAGATATCCATCTGGATTCCACTTAATATTTACAGTGTCAGTTCTCACCCAATGAATACTGTTACCAACACGTATGGAATTAAACTGATACAAACGAGGTGATAAAAATGGTACATCAAAAACCTGGTAGGCAGTGTAAGATGTTTCACTTCTTCTATGGTACACTCCTGCATCTATTATAAATGCATTTGGGAATATATCCGTAGATTTTTCTACCAGCCAGGCAGCATCAGCCAACTTTTCCATTTTCACATCACTCAATATTTCCGCTTTTAAGGCTGGAATGGGTGAATCTGGTAATATTTTACTATATACCAATACACGATCAGTTTCTTTTACCAGTTTCCATTCTAAATCATTTTGCAGATCATTCCAACTTGGAGGATAGGGATGTGGGGACGATAGGAGAAAGGATAAAGAAAAAAGGAGAAAGGAGAAAGGAGAAAGAAAAAAAAGAATTTTACCCACTTTTTAAAATTGTTTATCAATTCCTAAAATAAATTGTTCGGCTATTTGCATACACGCAAGTACTGCTTCCGGTTCTATTTTATCAACCGTGTCAAAACTGGTATGATAGGGTACATTTCCACTGGTAAAGGTTGTATCAAGTCCAATAATAGAGAGTGCTGGAATCCCAGCTTTGGCAAATTCTGCTGCATCGGTAGAACCTCCTCCGAAAGGCATGCTCATACTGGGGATAATATAGCCCAGAGAATTTGCAATTTCTGTACATTTATTGCCTAAATTTTCATCAAGTGCTACTATGCCATTTATCTCTGATTTAAGAATGCGGAGGTCCTGCAATCTGTAAATACTATCCATATTAAAATTGTAAGTGGGAATAGAGTGTAATGTTTCTTTATGTAATTTCACATATTCCCTGGCACCACGCAGTCCACTTTCTTCTGCATCTGGGCAGAGAATCACCAAACGAGTATGATTTAAATTCAGAGTTGAAAAATGATCCGCTAATTTTACAGCAATTGCTGCTGAAATTAAATTATCGCCTGCACCGGGGCTCACATCCCAGCTGACGAAGAAGAAATACGGGAGCATGAATATTAATCCCACACCCATAAAATTAATAAACTCCTGATTGATTTTAAAAGTAGATGGTTGAATTATCCATTCGTAGGATGCCCACAGACTGAAGATAGTTAGTAATAAATAAAGTCCAGTTGTAATGATAACTCTTAACTTATATAATTTCTGATTATTGTTGAGAAATCGAAAGACATGGGGGCTATCATAATGTCCGCTAATTATTATTGATTGCTGAACTTCACCAGATGGTTCAATAGTTCCGGAAATATTATAGCCATCGGTTTTTTTAAAAAATGGATCGATGAATTCCTTATAAAATACAAATTCACAAATTGCCATGATGCAGCCAAAGGATGTTAGAAGTGCTGCCAAGAAAGTCCAATTACTACCAGAGATTAAACAAATAAAAGCCCCTACATAGGAAATGGAGAAATAGCGGATAAAATATAGAAAGGCATCTCTGCTGCATTGAAATTTTTCTGAAGCAGTTTTTGTACATAATTTATCCAATTCAGATTTCAATTTCTCGCCCGCTTTTTTACAAGCAGGAGTTCCAGTTAATCTGGGACCAAATTCTTCTATTATTTCAGCTGTGATATTTAATGCTGATTTTGCATGTTCCATTGTAATATTTGATTTCAATTCTTTCATACTCTACATTGAAAGTGAGCCTTTTCTGAAATCTGTTTTTCCGATTCGTACATTAACCAGAGTAGGCTTTCCTGATAGGGCAGATTTTTTTGCCTGGGTTAGGATTTCATCAATTTGATTTTCATCATCAATAAAATATCCGGCACCTCCCAATGCTTCTACTGCTTTGTGGTATTCCGTAGGTGCTAGTTCAGTACTCACAGCAGAGCCCAAAATATCCACTTGATCTCGTGCTATTTGTGTCCAACCAGCGTCATTGCCAATTACTGCAATTACAGGAATCTTATGGCGGACAAATGTGTCAAATTCCATAAGTGAATAACCGAAGGCGCCATCGCCATAAATTGCCCAAATTACTGAATCCGGATGAGTAAGTTTTGCCCCTAAAATGAATCCAGCTCCAACACCCAGTGTGCCAAACACTCCCGGGTCTAACCAACCTGTAATTGAGCGAGGTCTTAAAATGTAAGATGCGGTGGCAACAAAATCACCGCCGTCTGCCACAATTATATCGCCATTCTGAATATGCTTATTTATTGAAAGGCATAACTTTATAGGATTAACAAATTCTGTAGAAATATTAGACTTATCAATTATATCTGCTTGTCTTTTATCATTTCTAATTGCTAACTGCTTATGCCAATTCACCCATTTTGAATTTGAATTATTTTTTTCTGAATTACTCCATTCAATGAGAAATGACCCTGGCGAGTTGAGAATTGCTTTTGCAGGTCTGCGGTTTAGATACAGATCATTGCGGCTGAGATTGATAGAAATTATTTTAGCCTTATGATTTATAACGCGGCCATAATCCAAACGAAAATCACAAGGAACTCCCGCCAATATAACCACATCCGCTTCTTTTAAAGCTTTTGTTCGTTGGTGGCGGAAAATGGGTAGATCAGATTTGGATAGTAGTCCCCTTGCCATACCTGAAACAAAGGTGGGTATATTTAATTTCTGAACCGCTTCTGCTAATTTTTCATGTTGGATAGGATCATTTAAAGCCTGACTTCCTATTAGCAGTGCCGGTTTATCTGCAGAATTCACCGTCTCAGATACTTGCTGTATATGAAGAAAAGTATTTTGAGTAGCTTCAATTTTGATATTTTTGGGGAAAGATTTACTTTTATCTTTAAAGATGCGATTCACATTCCAATTCAGGTAACGAGTCATCCACCAAGGCATTGATTTACCGCCAGATTTTAGACCATACCACTCACGAACCAATGCTTCTGGGTAGAGCAAATCCACAGGGATTTCTAAATAAACGGGACCAGGTACTCCTGAAGTAGCCGTTGCTATGGCTTCTTCCAGCGATGGTTGTAAATCCCGTACCCGCTTTATGGTTTTGGCATATTTTGTTATGGATCCTACCACAGAAAGATGGTCAATATCCTGAAGGCTTCCTCTATCTTTCAGCACTGTAGCTGCTGCGCCCCCTAAAATGAGAACCGGTACCTGAGCCATTTGGGCATTTTTTATTGCGGTAATGGTATTGGTCAATCCTGGTCCCGCAGTAACAGCTGCTATGCCAATGTTACCAGATAGCCTTGATATGGAATCAGCTGCAAATACCGCTGTGGCTTCATGACGGACATCTATAACCCGAATATCCAATGAATTACAACCGGTTAAAATAGGAGAAATATGCCCACCACAAAGTGTGAATATCCATTTTACATTATGGCGATAAAGAACTTCTGCAATGGAATTTCCACCGTGTTGTTCAATGATTTTACTCAATTTTAACCCTCTCATCAAATACGATACAAGATTTCCCATTCCAATTCCATTCTTGTACATCACTATCGGTTAAGCGTTGGCTGAAGTGGGTAAGAATGAGACGCTTAACTTGGGCCTCATCTGCAATTTCCATGGCTTGAATTTCGGTGGTATGAAAATGAGTTATTGCCTTTTCTCTCATTTGATGTTCAAAAGTTGCTTCGTGAATAAGAATGTCTGCATTTTTAGCAAGTTTTACTGCATTTGCATTGGGGAGGGTATCTGTAATAAATACGAAATTTTTACCACCATCAGAAATTCGATACCCCCAACAAGAGATTTTATGTTTCATTTCCAGAGCTTTAATTTTAATATTATCCAAAATCGTTAATTGGTTATTTGTTGAAATATCAATCCATTTTAAATCTTGATTATTTGATAGCCCAGAATGGCGATAACAATCTTCAAAATATACCTTTAATTGAGGTGGTCCGATGAGAGTTAAAACTGAATCAATGCCGAATAATTTTCGATAAAATAAAAGAGGAATGAGTCCACCAATATGATCCGGGTGCATATGTGTAATGAGGATATATTTTAAATTTTTCCATTTGTAGCCTGCTTTCTGCCAGCGAAGATAACTGCCTTCTCCACAATCTATCATTACATCAAAATTAGTAGTGGAAAACATTACACAGGTAACTCCCCTGTCCTGTGTAGGGACACCACCGGAATATCCGATAATTTGAAAGGACTTCAGCATTAATCGTCCATTTCTGGTTTTTTCCGGAGTTGTTTTTTTTGAGATTGTTTCTTTTTAGTCTCCAATATTTTTATCTTTGCCGATGGGGGTTTCCGAGTTGGTATTCTTCTTGGGGGTCGGTAATTTAAAGCTTCCAGTTTTTGCCTGAGTTGCATGAGGCATTTTCGTTTATTTTGGAGCTGGCTACGTTCATCCTGGCAAGTGACAATCGTACCAGATGGAAGGTGAGTTAATCGTACTGCTGACTCAGTTTTATTCACATGCTGACCTCCCTTTCCCCCAGCTCTAAATGTATCCACATTACATTCTTTCAAGAGGTCTTCATCTGAGTCTGGAATATAAAACGGATCACTCATTTGGAATGAAGACCTGGTTTATGCAAGTCCGGCAGAACCGCCTAAATCTAAAATATCAATTCCAAATTTTGATGCTGCTTTTTGCCATTTATCCGAGTTTGGAATAGAAAAAATAAAATCGTCATCAGCAGGCATAAGGAGCCAATCACCATTTTCAATTTCCCTTTCGATTTGTCCTTTTCCCCACCCTGCATAACCGAAAGAAAAACGAAATTCATCAGGACCACCACCATTTTTAAGGTCAGAAACTATTTGTTTATTTGATGTTAGGGCTACAGATTTTGAAATGGTTAAGGTACCTTCAATCTTATAACTGGCATCATGTAAAATTAATCCCATTTCAAGATTAACCGGTCCACCAAAATAAATGTCAGGCGGTGGTGTGATCTCAGCTAACCCTGTTTGTTGTATAATATCGGCGGCATTTTCGGATATCATAGGTTTATTTATAATCAAACCCATTGAACCTTCCTTATCATGTTCGCAGATATAAATCAGACTTTTTGAGAATATCGGATCATTCATATGCGGCATTGATATAATAAAATGATTAGAGAAACTTTTCATACTGATAGTAAAATTAAACAGGTTCTATTCAAAAAAAAGAGTGAAATGAAATTAAAATCTAGATTATTAGAAGCCCGGTTTATAGATCGGCCTAATCGATTTCTAACACGAGCCGAGCTCAACGGAAACATTGTAGAAAGCCATCTTCCTGATCCTGGTCGCTTGAAAGAATTACTCATACCTGGGGCACGAATCCTGTTAAAACAAGAAGATGGTGAGAATCGGAGAACAAAATTTTCCACTCAAGCAGTTTATAATGGTAATACATTAATTTCTCTAAATACCCTTCTGCCAAATAAATTTGCAGCGCATCTCCTTATAGAAAAGGAACTTGATTTTTTAAAAGAATGGCAGATCCATAAAAAGGAAATAACTTATGGGAAACATCGGTTTGATTTTCTTTTAAAAAATAATGATGAGCTTTTGTATCTTGAAGTAAAATCGGTTACTTTGGTAGAAAACGAGATCGCAAAATTTCCTGATGCAGTTACGGAGCGTGGGAGAAGTCATGTGGAGCATTTAGGGAAAATGGCTTTGGATGGCATTCGAACAATGGTACTATTTGTTGTTCAGCGACATGATGCGAAATTATTTCAACCGCAATGGGAACGGGATCCCAAATTTGGATTTGCACTGTATAAAGCATGGCAAAATGGTCTGGAAGTACGGGTTATCCATTTAAAAATGAACAGAAGAGAGTTGCATTATTTAGGGGAAATTCCAGCTGAATTGAATCCGAATTCCTAATTAACTTTTCTTCGTAAATTTTAAGTCTATATGTTACCTAAATTAAAACAATTTCCACTTATTTTAATCCTGTTATTATTCGGGTGCGCCGCACAGGGACCTGCAACTGGCGGTTCGGTTGATAAAAAAGGACCTGTACTCATATCAATTCACCCTCAAAATGGAGCTCAGAATATTTCTCCAGACCAGAAAATTACATTCATTTTTGATGAACTCCTTGACCCTGTATCCATTCCAGCATCAATTCAAATTGAATCTGACCTTAATTATAAACTGAAAATCCGAGGAAGGAAATTAGTCATCATTCCGGAAAAAGAGTGGCCAATTGACGGAATTGTACGTGTTAATTTATCAAGAAAAATTAGAGATTATCAAAAAAACATGATGGACAAACCTATTCAACTCATTTTCAGTACAGGTTTAGATATTCCTGTTGGGTTTATTAAGGGTGAAATAATTGGAATTGATTCAGAAAAACTGATTGAGGTTGGATTATATGAATGGCCACCATCTGCTCAATCTACTTATATCCAAAAAGTTGAAGTGGATGAGATGGGGTCATTTCTGTTTAGCGGAATTGAAAATGGGCGCTACACAATTGTAGCCATTGAAGGTATTTTATCAGATGTTGCCAAGCAGATGATGAAAAAGAATTATGCCATGTTAACCTCCAGCTATATAACAATTTCAGATGATGAAAATGAAAAAAATGTAGCAATGCTTTTATCCGAACCGGTAGAAAAATTGAAAATAACTTCCGTGGAAATGCAAAGCCAGTATTCTTGCCAACTGACCTTGGACGATAATAATAAGGAATTATTTATAATAGATTCATTCCTTTCTCCAGGAGATTCAGTTTTTGTAAACCTCGAAAAATCGAATCGATTAGAAACCTACCAAGTTCCGGAATACTCGTTTATACTCCCTGAAATAAAGGACACTTTAGTACCTAAATTATCTCAATCATTTTTTGAAAATGACAAATTCAATTTGATATTTTCAGAGCCAGTAATATTAGATAGCAATGCCATAATTACTACTGAGGATTCTATAATTTTTCCCTTACCTTTCACCTTTGAAAATGAATATTCAATAATTATTCCAGATCTCCCAGATTCCATTAAAATATTTCAAATTCTGGGAGATCACATTCAAGATTGGTCCGGAAATAACTTTGCGGATTCTTCTAAAACTGTGAGAATCACCAGACATTCAGAAGATGAAGAATTATTAATTGGCGGAAACATTCTGGGGTTTGTGAATTATGATGATAAATACCCTCTTAAGATTGAAGCCCATCAAATTGGGAGTGAATCAAAATATATCGTGGATGTTAAGAATCACAAATTTGAATTAATAAATTTATCTCCCGGGTTTTATGAATTATGGGGATATGAAACAATAAATACCATGAATAAAGAGATATATCATTCAGGGCTTTGGGAACCCTATCACCGTGCGGCAAAATTTTCTTTTTACCCCGATACAATTGATGTAAGAGCTCGCTGGGATGTAGAAGGAGTAAATATAATTTTTGAGTAAATTACAGCGTCTAACAGGAGTATAAATTTATGTATCATGTTATTTTAGCAGGGGGGTCTGGGTCAAGATTTTGGCCGAAAAGCAGGAAAGATACACCCAAGCAATTGTTGAAAATTCTGGGTGAAGAAACAATGATTCGGCTCACATACAACCGATTACGGGAAATTTCTGAAGCGCACAAAATCTTCATAGTCGCATCTGATAAGCTTTCAAAACTAATTCATAATGATATCCCTGAAATACCCCAGGAAAATTTCATCATCGAACCTTCAGGAAAAAATACAGCCCCTGCAATAGGGTTAGCAGCCTTACACATATTTAAAAGGGATTCTGATGCAATAATGGGCGTGTATCCCGCAGATCATTTAATTGTAGGGGACTCAAAATTTAGAAGAATTATTGAAAATGCACAAAAAATGGTAGAGCAGAAGTCATGTCTTATTACCATTGGAATTAAGCCCACCTACCCCGCTACCGGTTATGGATATATACAATATGACTCAAAGAAGGAGATGGATATAAAAGGTGTGTATAAGGTTAAAACTTTTGCAGAAAAACCTGAAAAAGAAACAGCCGAAAAATTTATTGTCAGTGGTGAATTTTTATGGAATGCAGGTATGTTTATTTGGAAAGCTGAAATAATTCTCCTGGAAATGAAAACCTTCATGTGTGAGCTTCATGATTCGTTGGATTCCATTTATGATGCTCTGGGATCTACTCAATATGAAACTGTTTTAGATAGGGAATGGGAACTGGTACAACCAGAAAGTATTGATTATGGGATATTGGAAAAGGCCAAAAATGTGTATACTATAAAGGCTGATTTTCAATGGAATGATTTGGGCTCATGGTATTCCCTATTCAGTGTGCTTACAAAAAATAATGATACAAATTACCATGATGGAGATGTAATTTCTGTACAATCAGAAAATAATCTGATAATAAGTCCAGATCGACTGACAGCTGTTGTAGGAGTGAACGATATGGCTATTATTAATTTGGATGATGCCACATTGATTGTTCCCCATGACAAATCGGAAGCAGTGAAGGACGTTGTGAAAATGTTAAAATCAATGAATAAGTCTGAATACTTATGAAACCCGCCAAAATGTTTCAGGAATTTGAACAATTAGCGGAATCGCTGGAGGTGAAAATCATTCAGGAAAAAGGGAATTTTAAAGGAGGCTATTGTCTTCTTGAAAAAGAAAAGGTCATTGTCATTAATAAACTGAAACCTTTGGAGCAAAGAATCAGAGCTTTAGCGGAAGCATTTTCCAGATTGGATATTTCAAATATATACATGAAACCTGCAATTCGTGATATTATAGCTTCGGAAGTAAAAAATTCTTAAATTTTGTCATTAAAATTGCCTTGATTCAAAAGTACAGCATTCCATATTTTAATGCCCCTAAAAATTTAATATTTAATAAAGAATGAACTTAAAACTCGGCACATTTGCTCAATTGGATCATCATCCAGTTTCTATCATGAAATTGGGGTGAATTATAAAAACGATTAAATCCGGCATAATTGTCGGATTTTGTATTTAATAAAGGAATCATTATGAAAGACTATACAACAGATAATATAATCAATATTGCACTATCAGGGCACGCATCAACAGGTAAAACAATTCTGTCTGAAGCGATAATGTATAATGGTGGTTCTATTCATAAAATGGGCAGTATTGAAGATGGATCAACCCTGTCAGATTATCGTGAATATGAAATAAATAATCAACATTCTATTTCACTCACTTTAATGAACCTTGAGTGGTTAGACAAGAAATTTAACATTTTAGATACCCCCGGTTATTTGGATTTTCATGGTGAGGTTAAGTCTGCCATGTCAGTAGCTGATTTTGCAGCACTGGTTGTTAGTGCTACTGAAGGAATTGATGTGGGTACTGAATTATGCTGGGATTATGCAGAAAAAGAATTTAACATACCAAAATTGTTTATCATAAATATGGTTGATAAGGACCAATCAGATTTTGATTCAGTTTTATCATCATTACAAAGTCGATATGGACGGACTGTTTTTCCTTTTACACTTCCAATAAACGAAGGACCTGAATTTAATCAAGTTGCTGACGTTCTCCGAAAAGAAGTATTCACTTTTAAAACGGACGGATCAGGGGATTATTCTGAAGCAGTGGCTGAAGGCGATTGGTCTCAAAAATTAGAAGGTATGCATAATGAACTTATTGAACTAATTGCTGAATCTGATGAAAGTCTATTAGAAATTTTCTTTGATAAAGGAGAATTAAGCGAGGAGGAACTTAGAAGTGGATTGCACCAGGCATTGAAGTCTGGTGGACTAATCCCCGTATTCTGCATTTCTGGTGCCACCAACACTGGGGTAAAAAGAATGATGGATATATTGGCACGATATGCTCCCTGTGCAGGTGATTTTGAAAAAGTAATAGGTACCAATCCTGATTCTGGTGAA
>JACKQG010002880.1_pt1 | contig 21828 bp, 19 predicted proteins | sample 8237621 | NCBI WGS metagenome assembly JACKQG01 (sample SAMN15677084, study PRJNA649215) | marine metagenome | biome: marine; feature: Black Sea; material: saline water; isolation source: suspended particulate matter (SPM) from the Black Sea western gyre | collected 2013-06-09/2013-06-10 | depth... | reverse complement strand
ATTTAGCAGCTTGAATCCTGTTTGGGATTCAAATGTTCTGATACCGGTTGTTTCCGTTAATTCAAAAAGGATGACTTCCATTATGTGCCACACCTTAACACCATTACGGATGCATCCGGTTGTTGTAAATGTTTTTCTACCACAGGCCATATGCATATGAAGCGTTGGATTACCCTCATTGTCCGGAAAAATGGTTCCCGCACCTGCTACCTCATGAACATCGTCAAGGATATGCTCCATCGGCACTATGGTTTTTACGCGTCCCTGCTCTGGTCCTACCACCAGTTTGCTGTCTTTGTCAGCTCCTCCGATAATAATTAGCGCTGCAGCCTTAATGGACTCCTTGCGCGCAAACATTTCAATCTCTTCATGAACAATATCTCCGTCTTCAAGACGTATAACAAAAATACGCCCCTGTTTTGCCTGTGAATATTTCATATTTCAATCCCCTTGATAATGCATATGTCCTATGGTAGGGTAAATCACCATTTTATCGGAGCCGTAACCTCTTTTCTAAAAAATACGTTTCCCCAAAGTCAATAATATTGCAATCACATTTTAATGCAAACAATTCGCCAGCAGATCATATCGCTTCTAAAAAAGCGTGAAATGAATGCCAGAGAAATTTCTAAGGCATTGGGGATTCAAGAAAAAGAGGTTTACGATCATCTTGAGCATATTCGCCATTCAATAAGGCCACAAAAAAAGAAACTTATGATCTATCCATTTCACTGTTTGACCTGTGATTATATATTTAAAGACCGGAAACGTTTATCTCGTCCCGGTCGTTGCCCTAAATGCAAACAGGGACATATTGAGGCCGCAACATTTAAAATCGTATAAAACTCATTTTTCATAACACAACGCCACAAATTGTCCCTTAAACTTATGATATTTTTATTTTATAACTAACTGGCTAAATTTTATATAATTATAACAAGTTGTCGCTTAAAAAACAAATGGTAAGTCCATAAACTTTTCCTTTGATAAAGCTAATGCTGGTAAAACGATGGACAAAAGAGGCGTTCCGGTAACGATTAACGGAGCCATGGGCGAGGGAGGGGGGCAAATACTGCGGACCTCTCTGGCTCTTTCGTTATGTTCAGGCAAACCTTTCCGTATCATAAACCTGCGCTCACGACGCAAGAAACCGGGCTTCAGGCATCAGCACCTGGTCTGTGTCAACGCTGCAGCAAAGATCGGTGGCGCCAGGATTGAAGGTGCGACACTTGGATCTCAGGAATTGGTATTCACTCCAACGACCATCAGGCCTGGTCATTACCATTTTGACATCGGTACTGCCGGCAGCACCGCTCTGGTGCTACAGTCGGTACTTCCTGCCTTGCTGATCGCAAACAGGCCATCAACACTGAGACTTGAAGGCGGCACACATAACCCTTTTGCTCCTACGTTTGACTTTCTGCAACAGGTCTTCCTGCCTATCATCAACCGTATGGGACCAAAGGTCGAAGCATGCCTGGAACGTCCTGGTTACTATCCCAAAGGGCGAGGCAGGTTGAGCGTTACAATCCAGCCTGCTAAAAAACTGCGAGCATTCTGTCTCCACGAGAGAGGAAAAATTCGGGAGCGACGCGTCACCGCCACCGTGGCCGGTCTGCCCCGTGATATTGCGAGGCGAGAGATCGGTGTGATCGGGCAAAAGCTTGGATGGGGTGAAGAATGCCTCTATATCAAGGAAGAACCGGCTGACATGGGGCCGGGTAACATTGTTACCATTGAGATTAAAAGCGAATACATCTCAGAGGTATTTACCGGTTTTGGTGAGAGAGGTATTAGAGCGGAAACCGTGGCAGACAAGGCCGCTAAAGCAGCTCTCCGCTATTTGGATGCCGGTGTACCTGTTTGCGATCATCTCGCTGATCAGCTACTCCTTCCCTTTGCCCTGGCTGGCAGCGGATCCTATAACACCCTTAAACCGAGTTCACACACCAGGACAAATTCCGAAGTATTAAAGCTTTTCATGGACATTGGAATCAGCATGGACCGGATCAGCAAGGACATCTGGCAAATTACTCTTTCGCAAGCTTAAATTTAGATCACCTTTTGAGTCGATTGTGCCAGTGTTTCGATATTCAACGGAATCCCTTTTTCAGCATCCAATATCAGCGAGATATTTTCTTTTTTACATTTACTTTCGCATATTCCGCAACCAAAACATCTCTCAGGGATAACTTTACCCCTCTTCTTTTCTTTGCCGTTATCCAAAATTGAGATGATTTCTATTGCATCGAATTGACAATATTTTGCACATTCGCCACAACCGATACAATCCTCTCCGATAATGGCGCGATATCCTGATGGAAGAACTGTTTTCATGTTGTATTCAAACATGAATTTCATTCCCAGACAGCAGCACTTACAACAGTTGCAAATCGCGTAAAAACGATTTAGCATAGCTGTCTTAAACCACGCCGTATGGACGTGGCCCCTCTGGTCCTCTTCTTTGAGAATCCTTAACGCCTCTTCCGGAGTTATTCTGCGGGAACGAAACGGTTGAACCATACGGGTCAGATCAGCAAAAGGCTCACCAACGACCAAACATACATCCGTTGGTTTACACGGATCACTTTTTTGAGCCCTGCAAGGACATTCATAAAGAACGATATTTTGAGGATTTTTGAATATAATGTCCTTTGCATATCTATATGGAAGTATTTGATCCAGGTTCCTGAGTTCAATATTCTTATTAATGGTAATGAATCTGGCTGCATCATCCAATCGAACCACTTTGCCATGATACGTTTCGCATATATGGTTGCGGAACGATTTGGGATTTAGTTTTACAAGTTTTTTCAACACCCTCAAATAGGTTACTGTAGCCCCATATAAGATACTATGGATGATGGTTATAGGATTGTATTTAGCTTCTTTCAAAGCATAAAGGAGAGACTTAATCAAAGACATATCAAACTCCTCTTTGATCATGAAGCGGAATAAACTGTTACCCTTGAAACCTAAAAATATACAGATATTTTGTAAAAATGCAATGCAAAATTACAAGACCACTGTGAACTGCAACAGCGAGCGAATCAAAAAATTGACAGAATTCCTTACAGTCGAAGATTCCTCGCAGCTTGCTGCGGGGTTCTTCAATTCGTGCATATTTTTTAAACTCACATCTCTGGCATAGAGAATTTTTAAAGGATTAAGCATATACGGAATCTGTTCCACTTAACGACTCCAGTGTTCACTATCAAAAAAAACTATCAAAAAAAGCTTGACACTATTTATAAGGTTTGTTAGAAAATTATTTTTAAAGTTAATAATAACAAAGATTATGAAAAAATTATCAACCATTTATAGCCTTATTAGTCTAATTATTGTCCTCGTCGTAGGCATACTAACCTGCTGCGAGGAAGGGGCTTAATAATGGCTTAATTATATCATTATAAAGAATATAAAATCCGTTATCAGCTCCTAAAGCTGATAACGGATTTTTTTTTTGAACAAACCTGTTTTCAGGAGAATAATTAGAATGAAAAGCGATATTGTTAAAAAAGGTATTGAAAGGGCGCCTCATCGAAGTCTCTTTAAGGCGATGGGATACACAGATGCTGAGTTGCAAAGGCCTTTTATAGGAATTGCCAATTCAGCCAATGCGATTATTCCGGGCCATGTTCATCTGGATAAAATTGTAGAAGCTGTAAAGGCCGGAGTTTATATGGCGGGCGGCACTCCTATCGAATTCGGCACTATCGGTGTTTGTGACGGCATTGCCATGAATCATACGGGGATGAAGTATTCTCTCTCAAGCCGTGAGCTTATCGCCGATTCAATTGAGGTGATGGCTACTGCCCATGCATTTGATGCCATGGTTATGGTTACAAATTGCGACAAGATCGTGCCGGGAATGCTGATGGCCGCCGCGCGTCTGGATCTTCCCACCATTGTAATAAGCGGAGGCCCTATGCTGGCCGGCGATAATCCCGATCAAACAAAGGGCGGGAAAATCGATCTTGTCACTGTTTTTGAATCTGTCGGCGCTGTTCTTTCAGGCAGGATGACGGAAAAGGACTTGACCGCTATTGAAAATGCCGCCTGCCCGACCTGTGGGTCATGTGCGGGTATGTTTACAGCTAACTCCATGAACTGTTTGACTGAGGCCATAGGCATGGGATTGCCCGGCAACGGCACAATTCCTGCCGTGATGGCCGCGCGTATCCGTCTGGCCAAGGAGGCCGGAATGCGGATAATCAGCCTTTTAAAGCAGCAGATTACTCCGAAAAAAATCATGACAGAAAAGGCATTTAAAAATGCTCTTACAGTTGACATGGCGCTTGGCTGTTCCACCAACACAGTCCTCCATCTTCTGGCAATTGCAAATGAAGCAAAGGTAAATATCGACCTTAACCTGATCAACGAAATCAGCAGGGTGACACCTCATCTTTGCTCGCTCAGCCCTGGAGGCAAACATCACATAGAGGATCTGAATCGTGCGGGAGGCATCAGCGCTGTGGTCAGGGAGCTATTACATGCAGGCCTTATCAACAATGATTGTATGACTGTAACCGGAAAAACGATAGGCGACAATGTTGCAGATATTCAAACGCTGGATAAAGATATCATACGGCCTGTAGACAACCCATATCATAATGAGGGAGGTCTTGCCGTACTTTTCGGCAATCTTGCCCCTGATGGTTGTGTTGTGAAACAGTCGGCGGTTTGTGATGAGATGTTGTGCCATGAGGGGCCTGCCAGAGTTTTTGATTCGGAAGAGGAGGCGACTCGGGCTATTATGGAAGGTGATATAAAAAAAGGGGATATTATTGTAATCCGTTATGAAGGGCCGAGGGGCGGTCCCGGTATGCGGGAAATGCTTACTCCGACCTCAGCAATAGCCGGCATGAAATTGGACAGCCATGTAGCGCTGATTACAGACGGCCGTTTTTCAGGAGGCACAAAAGGCGCTTCTATTGGGCATGTTTCACCTGAAGCAATACAGGGAGGGCCTATTGCAATTGTGCAGGAAGGGGATCTTATATCAATCGATATACCAGGCAAAAAGATAACTCTCAAGGTTTCCGAAGAGGAAATCAAGGATAGATTTGCCTTATGGTTGCCTCCTGGACCGAAGATAACACATGGATATATGGCCAGATATTCACGCATGGTATCATCTGCCAGCGAGGGAGCGATAGTAAGATAATAGAAACCAGCAACGAGTAACCAGCAAAAGAAAGGATTTATCATGAAACTTACAGGCGCACAGATCCTTATGAAAGTGCTAAAGGAAGAAGGTGTTGACACTATCTTTGGATTTCCTGGTGGTGTTGTCATAGATATTTATGATGAACTGGCTAAAACAGATATACGGCATATACTGGTCCGCCATGAGCAGGGAGCGGTTCATGCCGCCGATGGTTATGCGAGGGCCAGCGGCAAGGTTGGGGTATGTCTGGTAACATCAGGACCCGGGGCTACCAATACAGTAACCGGAATTGCATGTGCCTACATGGATTCCATTCCTATGGTTATATTTACCGGTCAGGTTCCGACACAGCTCATCGGGAATGATGCTTTTCAGGAAGTGGATATAGTTGGAATAACAAGACCATGCACCAAGCACAACTACCTTGTTAAACGCACCGAGGATCTTGCAAGAATCGTTAAAGAGGCATTTATTATAGCTGCTTCCGGCCGCCCGGGCCCCGTGCTGATCGATCTTCCAAAGGATGTGTCAAACACAAAAATAACTTACAAAGCGCCCAAAAGAATTGAGATGAAGTCATACAATCCTACCTACAAGCCGAACATGAAACAGTTGCACAGGGCAGTAAAACTTATAAAGAATTCCAAAAAGCCGATTGTTTTTGCAGGTGGCGGGGTTGTTCTTTCAAGGGGTTCAAAAGAGCTTACTGAATTGGCTCATAAAACCCGGATCCCTGTAACATGCTCCTTAATGGGGCTTGGAGTATTCCCGGGCACGGATCCTTTGTGGCTCGGCATGATCGGCATGCATGGCACATATCGAGCCAACATGTGCTCGGGAGAATGCGATCTTATTGTTGCCGTCGGGGTTCGTTTTGACGATCGTGTTACCGGAAAAACAGATACATTTGCCCCCAATGCAAAGGTTGTGCATATTGATATTGATCCGACATCAATACGCAAGAATATTCCTGTTGCCGTTCCTGTGGTGGGTGATTGCAAAATTACCCTCGGTCTTCTTAACAGACTCTTAGACAAGGAGGACCTGGGCGATCTGAAGAAAAAGAGGAAAAAATGGCTTGATCAGATTGACCAGTGGAAAAGCACGACTCCACTGGCATATAAACAGAAAAATATTATCAAGCCGCAATATGTTGTCGAGAAACTCTACGAATTGACAAAAGGCGAAGCCATTATTACAACCGAAGTTGGCCAGAATCAGATGTGGGCGGCCCAGTATTATCATTTTAAAAAACCCAATCATTTTATTACATCGGGCGGTCTTGGAGTTATGGGGTTCGGGCTTCCAGCAGCAATCGGCGCTCAGATTGCCTGTCCTAAAAAACTTGTAGTGGATATTGCCGGAGACGGCAGTATTCAGATGAACATACAGGAAATGGCAACTGCAGAGCAATACGGTCTTCCAGTAAAGATCGTTATCTTGAACAACCAGTATCTTGGCATGGTTAGACAGTGGCAGGAACTGTTCTACGGCAAACGTTATTCCGGTACAGTTATGGAGCATGCACCTGACTTTGTAAAACTGGCAGAGGCATATGGGGCTGTTGGTTTAAGGGCTACAAAGCCTGAAGAGGTTGAACCGGTGCTCATAGAAGGTCTTTCTTCATCTAAAACGGTAATCATGGATTTTGCTGTCGAGAGGGAAGAATGTGTTTATCCAATGGTGCCTGCCGGAGCTCCTATAACGGAAATGCTTCTGGCCTGACAGCAAATGCTAAAGTATAATTAACCGATTAAATTAAGGATATAAATCATGACAGAACAAAAACATATACTTTCGATTTTAGTTGACAATCAGCCGGGGGTGCTGTCCAGGATTGCAGGATTATTTAGCGGCAGAGGCTATAATATTGAAAGTCTTTCTGTTGCCGAAACTATGGATCCTCTGGTGTCCAGGATTACCCTGGTTACTATGGCGGATACACCGGTTGTCGAGCAAATCGTGAAGCAGCTTCACAAGCTTATTAATGTTATAAAGGTCTACGAACTTACAGGGGCAAATTATGTGCAAAGAGAGATGGCCCTTATCAAGGTACAGGCCAAACCTGAACACCGGGCTGAAATCCTCAGAATTGTCGATATCTTCAGGTGTAAAGTGGTTGATGTCGGGCAGGGGCATTACACCTTAGAGGTTACCGGAGATGAAGGTAAAATGGATGCAATTTTGAATCTTCTAAAGCCGATAGGAATTAAGGAAATTGCAAAAACAGGAATTATTGCACTTTTCCGGGAACAAAAATAAAATCAGGGGGAAGCAGCAAAAAATATAATTATAAATTAAGGAGAATAAAATGGCAAAAATCGATTTTGGCGGTGTTGTAGAAGAAGTAATTACGTCTGAAGAATTTTCTCTGGATAAAGCCAGGCAAGTACTTAAAGATGAAACAATTGTAGTTTTAGGCTACGGAGTTCAAGGGCCGGCGCAGGCTTTAAATCTTAAAGACAACGGCTTTTCCGTAATCATAGGACAGCTTGAAGGGGATGAATACTGGAATAAGGCTATTTCAGACGGTTTTGTACCAGGTGAAACGCTCTTTCCGCTTGAGGAAGCAGCACGGAAAGGAACAATTATTAAGGAACTCCTATCAGATGCCGGTCAGGCCGCAACATGGCCTCAGATAAAAGAATGTCTTAACGAGGGGGATGCCCTTTATTTTTCGCATGGTTTTTCAATTGTTTATAAAGATCTGACCGGTGTTATACCCCCGGAAAATATTGATGTAATTATGGTGGCGCCAAAAGGATCCGGAACTAATGTGCGGAGAAACTTTCTGGACGGGAGTGGTATCAATTCCAGCTTTGCAGTGCATCAGGACTTTACCGGCAGAGCAATGGAAAGAACTCTTGCACTCGGTATCGCTATAGGATCAGGATATCTTTTTCCCACAACATTTAAAAAAGAGGTCTACAGCGATCTTACGGGCGAGCGCGGAGTTTTGATGGGATGTCTTGCCGGTACTATGGAGGCACAGTACAATGTTCTTAGAAAAAACGGACATTCACCAAGCGAAGCTTTTAATGAAACCGTGGAAGAACTAACACAGAGTCTCATCCGTCTTGTAGGAGAAAATGGCATGGACTGGATGTTTTCAAACTGCAGTACAACAGCCCAAAGGGGCGCTCTGGACTGGGCTCCAAAGTTCCGGGATGCCGTAGCTCCTCTTTTTGACGATCTGTATGACCGTGTTAAAACCGGCAAAGAGACAAAAAGAGTTCTTGAGGCTAACAGCGCGCCTGATTACATGATAAAACTGAGAAAAGAGCTGGATGTGATCAGGAATTCAGAAATGTGGAAAGCCGGCGCAGCAGTTCGATCATTAAGGCCGGAAAAACGAAAAAAATAAGAAAAGGATTAAAAGGGGTAAGGATTAATCCACATAGAATTGGAGAGCAATATTATGGAACCTATCCTGTTATATGATACTACCTTAAGAGACGGAGCCCAGGGAGAAAACATCAGTTTCAGCGCTGAAGAAATGATAAAGATCGCACAGAAGCTTGATGACCTTGGGATACATTACATAGAGGGCGGCTGGCCCGGTTCCAATCCCAGGGACGAGCGCTTTTTTGAGCTGGCGAAAAATATTAAATTTCAAAATGCCTGTCTTGCTGCATTCGGCGCAACCCGCAAGCCCGGCATTAAGCCTGATGATGATCCTAACTTAAATGCGCTTCTTGAGAGCGGCGCTCCTGCTGTCACAATTTTTGGCAAAACATGGGATCTCCATGTCGAGCAGGTTATGAAAAATACCTTGAAAGAGAATCTTGCAATGATACGTGACTCTGTCGAGTACCTGAAGAAGAATGATCGTGAGGTTATCTATGATGCCGAGCATTTTTTTGACGGGTATAAGAAAAACCCGGATTATGCATTGCAAACCCTGATGGCTGCTGTAGAAGGCGGCGCAGACACTATTGTTCTCTGCGATACAAATGGCGGCACCCTCCCGTTTGATATAGAATCCATCATAAATAATGTACGCAAAAGCATTGCTGAAAAACAGAGCACAAAAACAGATACCCTGCCACTTAAAATCGGAATTCATACACACAACGACTGCGGCATGGCTGTGGCCAATTCCCTATCAGCGATACGCGCAGGCGCTGTTATGGTTCAGGGAACTGTCAATGGATATGGAGAAAGATGCGGCAATGCAGACCTTACCTCAATTATACCGATTCTTTGTATAAAAATGGATTGTCCGTGTATTTCAAGCAAAAACCTTGCAAAACTAAAAAAGCTCTCCAGGTTTGTCAGCGAGACTGCAAACATGATTCCATTAAACGCCAGGCCTTTTGTCGGTAAAAGCGCTTTTGCCCACAAGGGCGGTATTCATGTAAGCGCTATTATGAAGGTGCCGGGGGCATACGAACACATGGAGCCTGAGTATGTGGGCAACAAGCGCCGTGTTTTGATATCTGATCTTTCCGGCAAGAGCAACGTGGAATACAAAGCCAAAGAACTGGGGATTGAGCTTAAGGGAAAGGAGTTTGACAGCCGCAGGATCGTTTCAGAAATAAAGCGTCTGGAAGAGCAGGGTTATCAGTTTGAAGCGGCTGACGGCTCATTCAAGATCCTGATGGAAAAATTTACAAAACAGTTCAACCCACTGTTTGAACTGAAATCTTTTAGAGTTCACATTGAAAAGGAAAAAGATTATCCATGTTCGTCTCATGCTACAATCAAAATTTCTGTCGGCGATAAGGAAGAAATCACTGCCGCTGAAGGACATGGGCCGGTCGGCGCTTTGGACAATGCCCTGCGCAAGGCCCTGGAGAAATTTTATGTAACCGACCTGGATTCCATGCGTCTTGTTGATTTCAAGGTGCGGGTAATAGATGGCGCAAAAGGAACCGCAGCAAAGGTAAGGGTTTTAATAGAGTCAAGAGACGAAGATGATATCTGGAGCACAATCGGCGCTTCAGAAGATATTATAGAAGCAAGCTGGCAGGCGCTGGCAGACAGTTTTCAGTATAAACTATCCAAGGAAAGATCATAGGGAAATGGTCGAGTAGGGAAATAGTTAATTAGTCGAGTAGTCAACCACTCGACCAATTTCCTACTCGACCACTCGACTATTTTCACGGATTACGGAGCAAAATTATGGATGAAAAAGTAATAATATTTGACACAACTTTAAGAGACGGCGAGCAGTCTCCCGGAGCAAGCATGAATGCCGCTGAAAAGATGCGGATTGCCGTGCAACTGGAAAAGCTCGGTGTAGATGTATTGGAAGCAGGGTTTCCTGCCGCATCTGAAGGAGATTTTGAGGCGGTTTCCAGCATAGCGGGAAGGTTGAAAAATACAGAAGTTGCCGCGTTGGCCCGGACATCTAAAAAGGATATCGATCGTGCCTGGGGCGCTATCCATAATGCTGCTAAACCGAGGATACATACCTTTATCGCAACTTCGGATATTCACATGGATTACAAGCTGAAAATGACACGGGATGAGGTTGTAAAAAAAGCAGTTGAAGCGGTTAAATATGCCGGATCTCTCACCGATAACATAGAATTTTCCGCTGAGGATGCATCAAGGAGCGATCCTGATTTTCTGTGCAGGGTTTTTGAGGCAGTAATAGAGGCCGGCGCAACAACCATTAATATTCCTGATACAGTAGGCTACGCTATTCCACAGGAATTTGCGGATCTTGTTAAATATGTAATGGCACATACGCCAAATATCCATAAAGCAATTGTGAGCATACACTGCCATAACGATCTTGGTCTTGCCACAGCCAATACTCTTGCGGCAATAAGCGCAGGCGCAAGACAGGCTGAAGTTACAATAAACGGAATCGGAGAAAGGGCAGGAAATACATCTCTTGAAGAGATGGTAATGGCTCTACATACAAGACCCAATTATATCCCGATATCAACGAACATTAACACCGAGCAGATTTATCCGACAAGCCGGCTTGTCAGTATGATAACAGGAATTATTGTGCAGCCGAATAAGGCTATAGTCGGCGCCAACGCATTTGCACATGAAGCAGGTATTCACCAGGATGGCATGTTGAAAAACCCCATGACATATGAAATTATGAAACCTGATACCATAGGTCTCAGCGCCAGCAAGCTTGTATTGGGCAAACATTCAGGAAGGCATGCCCTGCGCTCACATTTAAAGGAGCTGGGATACGATCTCTCAGACGAAGAATTAAATATTGTCTTTAAAAAATTCAAGGAGCTTGCGGATAAGAAAAAAGATATTGTGGATGAGGATCTTGAGGTTATTGTTACAGAAGGTATATTACGGACCACCGACATTTTCTGCCTGGAATATTTGCATGTGATAAGCGGGACAACGGTTCTTCCCATGGCGAGTGTTAAGCTTACGATAAATGGCCGGTCTGTGCAGGGCGCAGGTTATGGAAACGGCCCGATTGATGCGGCTTTTAATACAATAGCAAAACTCACCGGGACAGGATCGGAGCTCTTAAGGTTTTCAGTAAGCGCCCTGACCGGCGGCACGGATGCACAGGGCGAGGTAACTGTGCGCTTAAATGAAGACGGGCTTATCGCCCTTGGCAGAGGGGCTGATCCGGACATCATCACAGCCAGCGCAAAGGCTTATATTAACGGGCTGAACCGGCTGGAATACTTAAAAGCCCATCCAATAATATCACCGGAAGCATTGTAATTTCGCTATTTTCACTACGAAGAGCACGAAGAACACAAAGAAATTGTAAAAACATTTATTCAAAAAACACGTCATTGCGAGCAAAGCGAAGCAATCTCATGGATTGCAACAAGCTGTAATTACTGGATTCCCGCCTTTGCGGGAATGACAAACAAACGAAAAATTGACTTTTTACTAGTTCATCAATCTTCGTGTCCCTTCGTGTTCTTCGTGGTAAGAGTTTGTTTGCAATGTTCCGATAATATCTTGTATCCGCGGGATATTTCTTTTTATAAGAAAGGCTTCTATTCCTTCAATAATATCAATTGTGGCATGCGGGTTAATTAAATTTGCTGTTCCGACCTGAACCGCAGCAGCCCCTGCTATTAAAAACTCAAGCGCATCCTCTGCGGTCATTATGCCTCCGACCCCTATTACAGGGATTTTAACCTTTTGAACTACCTGCCATACCATGCGCAAAGCTATTGGTTTAATTGCCGGGCCGGAGAGTCCTCCGGTTATATTTGCAAGCTTTGGACGCCGGGTTTCAATGTCTATAGCTATGCCGGTTATCGTATTAATTAATGATATGGAATCTGCGCCCGCATCCTCCACACTGCGGGCAATAAGTGTAATGTCGGTCACATTCGGAGTAAGTTTTACCATAAGAGGTTTGCCGGTATTGTCTCTTACAGCCTTTACTACTTTGCAGGCTGCCTCTGGATCGGTTCCAAATGCGGCACCTCCTGCCTTTACGTTGGGGCATGAGATATTGACTTCGATGCCGGCTATTTCTTTAATATCATTAATGCGTGACGCCAGTTCCGCATATTCTTGGATATCTTTTCCGTAAATATTTATAATGATGGGTGTTGAGAGTTCTTTTAGGAACGGGAGTTTTTCTTCAACAAATGATGTAAAACCGACGTTTTCAAGGCCAATGGCATTGAGCATGCCGCGTGGAGTTTCAACTATCCTTGGCGGCGGGTTGCCCATGGAGGGTTTAAGCGACAAACCCTTGACAATAATAGCCCCCAGTCGGTTCAGATCAATAAGATTTTCAAACTCACTGGCATACCCAAATGTGCCGGATGCCGTCATTACCGGATTTTTTAGTTCTATTCCTCCAATATTCACTTTCAGATCGGCTTTGTTTTCCATAATACCCGCCTATTACCTCCGGTATGCAATTATGAGACCTTTGCAAGACCACTTTTTGTTGCCCTCACAAAAACGTGGGTAAACAAGGCCACAAAAAAACGACAAAAGGATAATCTTTTTTTCTGAAATTCTCAAGGATATTCTAATGATTTGACACCAAGCCCCCCTAAGATGCATTTTAAGGCAATACTTTTAAGATAAAATGAAAAATATCTGTATCCAATTGATTTTATGATGTAAGTTTGTTTTTTAAGAGCCATTGCCCTCTTTCGAGATGAGCCAGTCAGGGGTTGTATATGCAGTCATACAACCTTGCGAATCAGTTCAAGGCGGTAAATTGGCGAAATTTTAAGGGCATTTTCAGGCAAAAAACCTCTTTCAAACAGATTCTTTTTTATGATCTGAATTGTTGGTCGAATGGCGTTGAGGATCTCCTTAGAGAGCGCAACGCCTTCTATCACTTTTGGCTCAATCCACAAGAATAAAAGATCCTCTGGAAATCCCCCGGCCAGTTCGGTCCTGCCTAAGGCATCAACAAGGAATTCTATTGAATGGAATTCATTTATGAGCCAAGCAACGTTGTGTTGGAAAGTTTTATAGTTCCAGCAATGAATACCACCCGCCGGCCCTCCCATGCTGACTGCAGCAACAATGATGGCAAAGTCCACCTCATAGAGTAAACCTCCCGCATATCTCGGATCGTCAGCCAGATACGCAAGATGAATTGAGTTGCCTAACTGTTCCTGCTCAAGAGCCTCAATGATATAACAACCGATACCGAAGTCCCCCTTCAATATATCACCCAGGCCGATAATAGAAGCCTTTTTCATCTTTTCTCCTTCTCAATAATAAAAAAAGCCAGGAATACTCGCCTGGATTTCGCTCCAGACCGGCCTTCCTGGCTTGTTTAATACGGTGTTTAACTTTTAATAATAGTTTCGATTACAAACGCAATTTCTTATTGCACATTGAACCGCAACAGCGAGCGCATTCCACGTAGTTTGTTGCAGGAAATCTTCAATTAATACAGGCCTAACATATATCTTCCAAGCATTCGCGGGCATATGGAAAAGGTTCGAGAGCCCTTTCTAATCCCCCATGAAGGTGGGCTATGGCTACACCATAATTTGTTATGGGAACCCCGTGGCTTCTTGCCTTATAGATTCTGGTTAACATCTCTCTTCGGTTAAGGGTACATGCGCCACAATGGATAATGAGTTTATATTTTTCCAATTTTTCCGGGTAGTCTCTGCCACTTGAAATATCAAAATCAATATCAAAGCCCAGTCTTTTTTTGATACATTCGGGTATTTTTTCTCTTCCTATATCGTCCCCTATTGGATGATGAGTGCAAGCTTCTGCAATAAGCACCCTGTCCTCTGGTTTTAGCTAATCTATCGTGTTTGCCCCCCATTAGTGTCCGGTTAAGAATCGAATAAATTCAATTGGATATGGCCACTAGTAATTTGTTTTTTGTATTCGCTTGTTGTGAGCACTTGTAAAATGGGCTTTTTCTCAAAAAGAGTTATACTTAAAATCTGTAAAATTGTGTAGAAACTCAGGTCAATTTGCATCCGTTTTTTCATGATTGCCACCAAAACATATACGGCTATGGCGATCCAGATCTGAGTCTTAACTGCGTTCTCAGTGGTTCCGTAAAATGCTTTGATTCTCAGATGCTGTTTTATCCACTTAAAGAATATCTCAACTTGCCAGCGATAACGGTAAAGTTCAGCGATTGTCAATGCAGGAAAGGAAAACTGGTTTGTGAAAAAGTTTAAACTTCTTCCAATTTCAATGTCAAAATATTTTACACGGCGAAGCTTTTCGGGATACGTCTTTTTTGAATAGAAGCCAGATAGCAAAATGATCTGATCGCATCTGACACTAGTGTTACCGTTATATCGATTAACGCATTGCCGAAACTTGTGCATTGGTAGAAAATCTAAAATCTGTGAGAAAACGGTATGACCCTGATACATTGGAGGCATCCTTTCGTATTTGATTTAACGAAAGGATTATGCCCCTAAAAATCGAATTTCAAGTCGATAACAGTTAAAATGCTTATTATTTATATCTATTACAGACGGTTATAGAGTTTTTTAAAAAATAAACCGGACAGCAGTGATTACTCCGATAGTAAGTAAGCCAGGCTATCCCCCCCTTTCTCAAAAATACCACCAAGGTTTTCAACAAAAAAAGCCATGAAGCTTCTGAGGAAAACAACCTCAGTTTAAGCCTTCATGGCTTTTCTATCTATATCAAGATTTAAGCCTTAAGGCCTTCCCTTTTTGACCCTAAGCGCATATCTAATTATCTCAAACAAATATGATAAAGAAAAAATTTTATTTATTGGATACTAAAATGAACTTCAAGTTCATTACTTTAATAAAATTATCACAATAAAATTTTTGAGTGTCAAGTCTTTTTTTGTCTCCAATATCCGAGTAATGTTGTAGATGAAGTGCAGGCGACCATTTTTGTGTTGACAATCTCACTTTGACTGTTTAACGATAAACATCCTATAGATAAACGTGCAGTAAGAAGCTGCATTTTTATTAGAAAAATCGGATTTCAATTTAGCTTCGCACCGCAACTAAAATAAAGCCAGGAAGGTGAAAACAGGTTAGAATGCCTGTCAACTTTCTGGCTTTTTGTTTTTGGAGATGAATCTGGTTGATCACCATATTTTGTTGGTAGAATATTAGATAAAGGAGGCTTTCTTAATGGATTTTATTGAAAAGACAAGAATCAGGCTGGAGAATTGGATCACACACAATGATCACCATCAGGAGGAATATGAGATGCTTGCCGAACAACTGGAGACAGCGAGAAAGAATAAGAGTTCGGAGCAGGTCAAAGAAATGATAAAGATGACAGTTAAAAGCAACGAATGTTTGCGCAAAGCTTTAAAGACACTCGATTAATTCGGTGGATACCATTCAACGGGTTTGTATCGATCCTCGATTTTCTATCTGTTCACACTGTCTGCGGGCCTGCTTCCATCATATATGTTCTTAAACTGCGGCGCCAGGTTACTGATCTGATAACGGATGTTAAGCATGGCCTTATGCATGGGGCTTTTGAACCGCAATAGCGAGCGCATTCCCCGTAGCTTGCTGCGGGGTTAGCGAGCGAATCTAAAAATGGCTAACTTCCTTACGGTCGAAGATTCCCTGTAGCTTGCTACAGGATTCTTTAAATTGAGTGTTTTGAAACTGCCTCTAAAGATATCTTTTCAGCGCTTCATGCCCCTTTCCCATAAAATAGTTGATCCAGGAGGACTTCCGGTTTAAGGACCAATCCCTTGGCGGGACAATATTCTTCTTGAGGCTCTCTTCTTCACCAAACGATTTCAGGCGCTCATAAGCCCGAACATAGATACACTGTTTGACCCCTGGATAGACCTCGCACCATCCATTGCGACTCCCGCCGCAGGGGCCATTAAGAAGATATTTTGCGCATTGCGATTGCGGGCATAAAAAGGCTGTTTCAGACAGGGTACAGTCTCCGCACATCCGGCATTCAAAACCGATAAATTTAATGAGATACTCAAATCGCGTAAATAGTTTTTCAAGGAATGTTCCGGATATTTTACGACAAATGGCCCTTGTGGGACGATATAACCATCCTTTTTCGTCGAAAACTGTTTTATGAACCTGTCTGTTAAAACGATAGCCTGCTGATTTTTGGGGGATGCTTTGGTGCCGATTGATCGGCGCATCCGTGTTCAGTCCTGTTTTACGATCCAGTTCATAGTAGTAAAAACCGCCTTCCTGCGGAAAAGAGAACTCCCGTGTCCATTGCTGCCAGTCAGGATAAAATTCTTCTCCCTTTTCCAGCACAAAGTCTATATCTTCATAGGTAAGTTGGGAGCCTCCTATGTGCACACCATCAAACCCAAGACCTCTAAGGATGGCAAGCAGCTTGGCGGAGCGAATTAATTGATTCTTTTTCCCTCTGTCCGGAAGCCGGGCTTCCTCTTTATACATGGACATCAGTTTGTCGGTCACTACGCAACCCGGAACCGATCCCTGATGCATGACTGAAGTCACAGTCATGCTCGGTATATATACATTTCCCAGTATCGGGACGCCCAGGCCGTTTTGTCGCATATACCGGAGTGCCTCATCAAACTTGCGCGCGTCAAATCCTACCTGGGTAATGACAAAATTGGCGCCAGCGGCAATCTTTTTGTACAGCTTAAAATATTGGGTCATTAACTCTGCTTCGAGCTTCTTAAAAGGAGAAATAACGCATCCCTTGAAAAAAGGGATCGGAGGGAGTTTTGCACCACCCCCAGGCGCGTCCTTTTCCACCTCAAATCCCCTGGTCATCTCATCAACCATTGCTATAAGCTGCACCGTGTCCAGATCAAATACCGGTTTGGCAAACCCCTTAAAACCGTAACGAGGATAGTCCCCGCCCATAACAAGAAGATTGTGCATTTTCTCTCTGCCTTGCGCAAACAAACGGCTTTCCAGCTGATTTCGATTTCTATCCTTACACGTCAAGTGCACAAGAGGGTCGATTCCGAGCTTTAAGATCTCTTTCCCCAATACCCCCGGGCTAAGGGCCGGATGCCCGCCTGCATTTTCCGTAATGCTCAAGGCCTGGATTTTTCCTCCAAAGGCGGCCTTTTCAGCAAAAGCAAGGAGATTGTCCTGGACTTTGCTTCTGGACCCTCTGCCAGGGACCAGTTCGTACGTTATGGCAAACAAGTTTTTGTTTAGAAGTGATTCCTTAAATCTGTTTTTTTCGTTGGGATTAGAATTCATATAATTATCTTACACTTTAATTGAAAAGCAGATATCTTTACCAAAACATATTAGAAATTATCATGCAAGTTCAAACATAACAGCTTCGCAAAAAGTCCAAAATCCTGACAATCTGCGTTCATCTTCCCGACTCGCCTGCCATTGCAAGGCACAATCGGGCAGGTCAGCGTCCAAAAAGGATTCCATGCTATCAAGTTATGTTTAAACCTTTGCGGTCTGAAACGGGGTCATTGCCTGAATAATGTATCCATCAGGGCAGAAAAGGATAGGGGACTTGCAGTCAGGGCACTCCTTGATTGCACCTTCCCCCAACGGCTCTCCTTTAAATGTGACCGTGATTTCAGCTTTACAGTTGGACAATTCCTCGTTACTTCTTCGCTCATTTCATCCTCCCCACATCTCATTTTACCAAATCCCTTCACGTGGGATCGCTGGTCTCTTATTGATATACCAACCTGAATTGTTGCCGGCCATGTCCAACCGGCAGTTCTCACACATCGGAAAACCGTAATTTTCGTGAATCAGAGACTCTGTTAAAAAATTGTTGCACACAAAACACTTGCGGACCTTCTCAACTGCAAACACTTCCGCGTTCTCAAGCTCTGCAAGTCTCGCTACCCTAGCATCTAAAAGTTTCTGATAGCAGACCGCATCATCAAGCGTGGCGCTTCCTTCGACAACTTTTCTTTCAAACTCGTTGAAGCGATCTTCATCGTTAAACCGGACTTCTTTTAATGAAAGTTTCACCCCGTATCCACCTATGCCTGATACAAACAAGTAGATATGCCGGCTGTGATCAATTACCCTGAGTCTCCGATTCCCCAAGGTACAACCCATCACAAACTGTATAGCGTCTAACGCAGGGCTACTGTTATTTTCCGCAATAACTATGATATCCCTGAAGGTATTCAGTCCCGGCAGAAGTTCGAGGGCCATTTCACACGCTTTGCAACCAATGACCAGTTCTGGACAAAGATCCCCGTGAAAATCGGCCACCCCTTCCAGACGCTTATGGATCCGCGATTTCCAGAGGGGCAGCCCTATTGTTGTCCCCTCTTTTAACACCCGAAACCCGAGGGTCCATCTAATAGGAGACGGGGTATGAAGTGGATCGAAATCAGAAAGATGGAGGTAGAGGTGGTAAGTGTTTCCATCTACAGTCTTTACCAGATACGTAAGATCATTAGGGGACAGATCTCCCTTAAACGTCCCTAACAACTTGATCACCTTGTTGTATCGACCGTTCCTTGAAAACCCGAGAGGCCGCTGACTCCTGTTATCGTAATCCACCCGCACAGTCTGCTTAATCCATTCTGCATGTCCGTTGCCAATCGCTCGTAATTCATGTTCCATTTCATACTTCCCCTTTCCCTCAAATTTCCCTCAAAATAAAAAAAGCCGCTAAGGTTGTCCGGTCTTTCGACCATTATGGAAACCTTCGTGGCTTCAATTTCAAACAAAAAAAGCCATGAAGCTTCTGCGGAAAACAACCCTCAGTTTAAGCCTTCATGGCTTTTTCTATCTATATCAAGATGTAAGCCTTAAGGTCTTTTTTCTTTTTGACCTTAAGTGTGTATCTAATTATTTCAAACAGATATGATAAAGAAAAAATTTTATTTATTTGGATATTAAAACGAACTTCCAGTTCATTATTTTTGATAAAACTAAAACATAAAGCTTTTGCATGTCAAGCCTTTTTTTGTTCCAAATATCCGATATCGGTCTAAAACAGTTGCTCTTTTTTCGTCTTTTTCGTGCGCTTTTTCTCCTATATCGTAAAAACCCAGAACAAAGTCAGCGCCGGCAATTTATTCGCCGAGCCTCTTGCCGCCGAGAAGGTATTTGGTAACATAATCATCGACTGACTTCTCAATAGGAGTAATCTCTTTTTCATACCCATTTTTTCTTATTTTCGAAATATCAGCACAAGTATAGTACTGATATTTTTTACGGATTACCTCAGGCATATCGATATAATCAATCTGTATCGGCTTTCTGAGGGCATTAAAAATCGCTGAGGCAAGTTTATTCCAGGTATTTGCCACGCCACTGCCGATGTTGAAAATACCGGCAGTATTTTTGTTTGTCAGAAAATGGAGCGTCATGTCAACAGCATCTTTAATATAAATAAAATCACGCATCTGTTCGCCATCGGCATAATTGCTTTTATAAGATTTAAAAAGCCGTATTTTTCCAGTTGCTAAAATTTGTTCAAATGCTTTATGTACAAGAGACCTCATATCGCCTTTATGGTATTCGTTTGGCCCAAAAACATTAAAAAATTTAAGCCCTACCAATTTATTAAGCAACCCATTTCGCAAAGCCCATAAATCGAAGAGCTGTTTTGAGTACCCATACATATTCAACGGATGAAGCTTGCTTAATTCAGCTTCATCATCGCTGAATCCTTTGTCGCCGTTGCCATAGGTTGCCGCACTCGAGGAATAGATGAAACGCGCATCGACCCTCAAGGCAAAAAGAGCAAGCTGTTTTGTATACTCAAAATTATTTTTTACAAGATATGTCGCATCCTGTTCAGTAGTTGAAGAGCAGGCGCCCATATGAATAATGGCCTCTATTTCGGATTGCCCAAAACCAAAAGCTGATGAAAGTTTATCATTAACAACCAAATCCAGGAAATCATCCTTCTCAATGTAGTCCATGAATTTGAGCGGGATCAGATTTTTCCATTTTTCTTCTGTGCCAAGGTGGTCTATGATAATGATGTCGTCTCTGCCAAGTTTGTTCAGCTTCCATACAATCGCGCTGCCGATAAAACCAGCACCACCTGTAACAATGATCATTTTTATTTCCTTTCTATTTAATGCCCGGCGAAAAACTCGTTTGTTTCTTCCTACCGCCGCGTTTTCAATCCACAATCAGAGGGAGGGACCTTTGGGGACTTCATGCTTCTGACCGATCAACTTATACACTTGTTTATTAGTCATAGGATAAACGAGTTTCTTCATCCGCTAATATTGGTTGAATAATTTTTTGCCACTCGGGATTATTCCATGTTCCCAACTGATCGTGCATATTGAGGTATTTTTGAGGTATAGGATGAGTGCCATAAACAACTTCAAGGCCATATTTTGTTTTGATAAAGTCGCAAAAATAAATAATATGAGGACATGGAGGATATCCCACAATTAGCCCGGTGGCAAGATGTATCGCCTTTGCTCCGTTTCCCTTCATTTCCTCCATAGTATATTCAACATTTCCACCAGGACACCCATCACAAGTGGTATAACCAACAACCTCAACTTCCATATTTTTGTACCGGCTAAACGCACCTTCTTTGTTCCGTAATGATCTGAAGCATTTTCCACCTGCACACCTACGGTAGCGGTCACAAATGATTACACCAATCTTTGTTTTTTCTTTCATATCACCTCCTACTTATAAAAAAAATCAGCAGTAATGTCCGGTTAGGTTTTTGCATATAACCGGTAATGTTTTTGTTCTTTGAAAATATTTAAATCTGTTAACCCATAAGGATTACGGAGCTCATTTTGAATTTGCATCCGTAATTTTCTAACTCTTTTGATACTGACGGATTTATTATGATTCTTGTGGCAATAAATTGCAACAAGCAGATAGGTAATAAGTTCTCCAAGGATTTGTACCATCAGTCCGTATTTGCTTTTTGCAATAAGATGATACAGTTGCAGGTGACGTTTCTACCATGCAAAAAACTTTTCGATATCCCATCTGAGCGTATAAATATTAGCGATTTGCTCAGTTGTCAAGTTCTTGACATAAGGAGTATAGAATGTCCGCGACTGTGTCCCCCCAGCCTGATGCTTTCGCAAGTCTAATTGGTAGGGGAAAAACAACCGCAGGTTATAAGAAAGAAAGATAAGATTATGAGGGGTTGGATTTTTTTGCTTTTGATACCATGTTCAGGGATCAGGGTTCACGGTTAGAAAGCGATGAAGATTGAACCCTGAACCATTGAACGGTTAAGTGTATGCTTTTTCAGAGAGATATTTTGTCTGAGAAATTCTGGCTGGCTTTTTCTACTAGGAGCCTGTCCGACAATCACCTTTTACAAAAAGCAAACTCCTAAAAATTTGA